>Ga0335075_10007841_pt1 | contig 16388 bp, 12 predicted proteins | sample Lox_Sample_24_FD_206723 | JGI IMG/M metagenome (GOLD analysis project Ga0335075, IMG submission 206723) | Soil microbial communities from Loxahatchee National Wildlife Refuge, Florida, United States - Lox_Sample_2.4 | ecosystem: Environmental > Terrestrial > Soil > Wetlands | place: USA... | reverse complement strand
CCCCGCTCGGCGCCGACTTCGTCGGCTACGCCGGGCTGCGCGACACCGTGCTCGACATCAACGTCACCCCGGACAAGGGGTTCGCGCTGTCGATCCGGGGCTCGGCCCGGGAGCTGGCCATCGCGTTCGGCGTGACCTTCACCGACCCGGCCGACCAGGACCTGCCCGCCGACGTCGGCCAGGTCTCGCCCGAGGTGTACCCGGCGGGCATCGCCGACCCGTCCGCCTGCGACCGGTTCGTGCTGCGCGAGGTGCACGGGGCCGAGGTGACGCGACCCACGCCGGTGCGGATGCGGGTCCGGCTGGCCCGCGCCGGGATGCGCAGCGTGTCCCTGGCCGTCGACATCACCAACTATCTCCTGCTCGAGCTCGGCCAGCCGCTGCACCCGTTCGACCGGGCCCGGCTGTCCGGGCCGATCGTGGTCCGGCGGGCGCGGCCGGGCGAGCGGCTGGAGACCCTGGACCACGTGGTCCGCGAGCTGGACCCCGATGACATCCTGATCACCGACGACTCGGGGCCGATCTCGATGGCCGGGACCATGGGCGGGCTGGCCACCGAGGTCAGCGACGAATCGCGGGACCTGGTCATCGAGGCGGCGCACTTCTCCGCCGACGGGACGGCGCGGATGAGCCAGCGGCACCGGCTGTTCTCCGAGGCCTCGGCGCGGTTCGAGCGCGGCGTGGACCGGGAGCTGCCGCTGCGCGCGTCCGCGAAGGCGGCGTCGATGCTGTCCGAGCTGGCCGGCGGGACCGTCGTGCCCGGCTGCACCCATGCGCAGGTCGAGGTGGAGCCGGTCTCGGTGACGATGGCCGCCGACTACCCGGACCGGGTGGCCGGGATGGCCTACGGCCGGGACACCGTGCTGACCCGGCTGTACCAGGTGGGGTGCGTCGTGGAGCCGGCGCCCGGCGGCGAGGGCGGAGACGGCGCGTGGCTGCGGGTGCTGCCGCCGTCCTGGCGGACCGACCTGACGGATCCGGCCGACCTGGCCGAGGAGGTGATCAGGCTCGAGGGTTACGAGAACATCCCCGTGCGCATAGCGCGGGCCGCGGCCGGGCGCGGCCTGACCGCCCGGCAGCGGCTGCGCCGCACGATCGGGCGCGCCCTGGCCGGCGCCGGGTACGTGGAGGTGCTCAGCAGCCCGTTCGTTCCGCCCGCCGACGCCGACCGGATGCAGCTGCCGCCGGATGACCCGCGCCGCCGTGCGCCCCGGGTGGTCAACCCGATCCGGGACGAGGAACCGCTGATGCGGACCACGCTGGTGCCCGGGCTGCTGCGGGTGCTGAACCGCAACCTCGGCCGCGGCTTCGCCGACGTGGCCCTGTTCGAGACCGGCCTGGTGTTCCGGAACCGGCCGGGCGGGCCGGGCATCGCGCCGATCCCGCCGGTGGACCGGGCGCCCACCCCGGCCGAGCGGGCCGAGCTCGAGGCCGCGCTGCCGGACCAGCCGCTGCACTTGGCGGTGGTGCTGGCCGGCCACCGGGAGCAGTCCGGCTGGTGGGGCCCGGGCCGCGCGGCGGTGTTCGAGGACGCGATCGAGGCGGCGCGCGGCGTCCTTGGCGTCGCCCGGGTGCCGTTCACGGTCCGTTCCGCCCAGTACGAGCCGTGGCATCCCGGCCGGTGCGCGGCGCTCTACGTCTCCGACGACGCCGGGGCGGAGGTGCTCGCCGGGCACGCGGGCGAGCTGCACCCGCGGGTGGTGCAGGCGTTCGGGCTGCCGCCCCGGACCTGCGCGGCCGAGCTCGACCTGTCCGTGATCGAGACCGTCGCCGCTTCTCGGGGGCCGGTCCAGGCCCCGCCGGTGTCCGGCTACCCGGTGGCCACGCAGGACGTGGCGCTGATCGTGCCCGCGCCGGTGCCGGCCGCCGACGTGCAGGCGGCGCTGGCCGCGGGGGTCGCCGGGGTCGCCGCGCCGGGGGAGGGGACGCTGCTCGAGGAGATCCGGCTGTTCGACGTGTACACCGGGGAGCAGGCGGGCGAGGGCAGCAAATCGCTGGCGTACACGCTGCGGTTCCGGGCCCCGGACCGGACGCTGACCGCCGACGAGGTCACCGCGGCCCGGGACGCGGCCGTGGCCGAGGCGGGCCGGCGCACCGGAGCGGTGCTGCGCGGCGGCTCCTGACGCGGCGGTTTTCGGCGCAGTTTCAGGCTCGGTTGCAGGCTCGGTTTCGGGCTCGGTTTCAGGCCCGGTCGGCGGCGCGTTCCTGAAGGAAGTCGCCGACCAGGGCCTGGAACTCCTGTGGCCGCTCCAGGTGCGGCGAGTGCCCGCAGTCCTGGAAGACATGCTCCTCATAGCGCCCGCCCGCGGCGCGGTACCGGTCCAGGACATCGCGCGTCTGGCCGACCATGGGCTGCGGCGGGTACACCTCGGCGCCCGGCCAGCCCGGCACGACCCCGAGCAGGCCAAGCTGACCCAGGTCGACGGCTGACGTGTCGGACACGATCGGGTCGCTGTCGCCGCGCACCCAGAGCACGTCCGGCCCGGCGATGGCGTCGGCGAAACCGGACAGGTCGCAATACTTCGGGGAGATCGCGTTGTTGACCCCGCGCTCGCCCGGAGCCATGCCCGGCCAGTTCGGCGAGGCGGCCGAGTCGCCCGGATAGTTGTCGTCGCCGATGACCATCTGCAGCATCCCGTCGACCAGTTCGTCTTCCAGCCCGGCGGGCAGCTGGAACGGCGGCCTGACGTAGAGCGAGGTCATCACGTTCCTCGGCGAGGCCGGGTGGTCGGCGCCGCGGTCACCGTCCGCGATGCGCTGGACCATCTCAGGGCTCGCGGTGCCCGCGCCCGATCCGGCGAAGTCCGGCCAGCAGGGCGTGCCCGGCAGGTCACGGGTGCCGCCGAAGCCGTACGGTGACATCGGGCTCTCCAGTACGAGCGAGGCCACCGCGCCCGGGTGGTCGATCGCGTACTGCAGCACCACGCCGCCGCCCAGCGACCAGCCGAGCAGGTGCACGGGCTGCCCGTCGGGGACGAGCCCGCCGTCGGTGATCAGCGCGTGCAGGTCGTCGGCGAAGTCACGGACCCCGCGCCGGGCGTTCACCGGAGCGGTCTGCGACAGCCCGAACCCGCGCAGGTCCGGGGCCAGGCAGCGGAACTGCCCGGCCATCGTGCTCATGACCGGGGCGAAGAACCGCCCCGACGACACGTTGCCGTGCACCAGCACCAGCACCGGCGCGTCCGACGGGCCCGCGGTGAGCACGTGGGTGCGCAGCCGGGATGTGGGCACGTCGGCGTGGTGGACCGCGACGGGCGTGCCTGGCATGGGCGAGCCTCCCTGTTCGGCCGGAAATGTCTCACTGCATGATGCCAGCCGGGTCCGCGCCGAGAGGAGACGGGCGGGGCGGCGGATAACTCGCGGGATGCTAGCTGGGGTTGGGCAGGATGGCCAGGATCTCCCTGTCGCCGTCCACGCACTTGGACGCCTGGCCGGTGCGCAGCACCACCGGCGTGGCGAAGCCCTGGCAGGTCCAGCCCTGGACGTGCACCGGGGCGCCGCCGCCGGTGCCCGGCACCTTGCCGGACTGGATCGCCTTGGCGTACGCGCGCTCGACCGCCAGCGCCACCGAGCAGGCCACCTGGCCGCGGGCGATACGGATGTTGACCGGGACGTTGGCCGCGGTCTTCGTGGTCCCGCACGCCGTCATGCGGCTCGCGGCGCCGGTCGTCTTCCCGGTCGTCGACGATGACCCCGGCGACCCGCAGCCGCCGACCGCGATCAGCAGCATCGCGGCAACCGCGATGCCGCACACCGCGGCGGTCAGCCGCTCGCTGGCCAACGCCTGCGGCCGGCGAACGCGCATGGCCGTCTCCTTTCCGCGCCCATCATCATGCCCGAGCATGCCCGGCGGCCAAGCCGACTCCCCCGGTTTTTCTCGGGCGAATCGCTCAACGCTCCGGCGGCCGGGCAGGACTCCCGGCGGCGAGATTCCGCGCGTGCGTCATGAGGTGCCGCGCGGCTGCCGTCCCGTGCTGTCCGTTAGACGCGCCGGGGCGCCGGTTCGGACCGCCCGGCGTGTCCCTTTTTTCCCTCGCGGTCGCCTGCCGGCCGGCGGGCGTCGGGTGGGGTCGGCCGGGGTCGGCCGGGCGTCGGCCGGGCGTCGGCCGGGCCGGGTGTTTGCATGTTCACTCATTCGACTGCATAATAATTCAACAGGCGGCGGGTGGCGACATCGGCGCGCGGTCGATGACACGGGACGCGAGCAACAGGGTCGGTGGGCGGATGGGTGCGCGGGTGGCGGTGGCGGGCGGCAGCGGCTACGCGGGCGGTGAGCTGCTCCGGCTGCTGGCCAGCCATCCCGACCTGCAGCTCGGCCCGGTGACCGCGGATAGCAACGCGGGCCGCCCCATCGCCGAGGTGCACCCGCAGCTCGCGGGCGTGCCGTCGCTGGCCGGGCGCACGTTCGACGCCATCGATGCCGCCGGCGCGGCCGCGGCGCTGCCGGACTCCGGCTGCGACCTCGCGTTCCTCGCCCTGCCCGCCGGGCAGTCGGCGTCGCTGGCCGGGCGCCTCGGCCCGGATATCAAGGTCGTCGATCTCGGGCCCGACTTCCGGCTGGCCGACCCGGCCGCCTGGGCCCGGCACTACCGGGACCCGTACCCGGGCCGCTGGATAACCGGCCTGCCCGAACTGCCCGGCGCGCGGGAGCGCATCGCGGCCGCGGACCGGGTCGCGGTGCCCGGGTGCTACGCCACGGCGGCCATCGTCGCGCTCGCGCCGGTGCTCGCCGCCGGGCTGATCGAGCCGGCCGACATCGTGATCGTGGCCGCGTCGGGCACCTCGGGCGCCGGCCGGGTGCCCAGGCCGGAGCTGCTGGCCAGCGAGGTGATGGGCGCCGTCTCCGCGTACCAGGCGGGCGGGGCGCACCGGCACACGCCCGAGATCGAGCAGGCCCTCGGCGAGGCGGCCGGGCGGGCCGGGGTGACGGTCAGCTTCACTCCGGTGCTGACGCCGATGCCGCGCGGGATCCTGGCCACCTGCACGGCCCGGCTGGCGCCGGGCAGCGCCGGCGGCACGGCCACCAAGGCCACCACCGCGCTGCGGGAGGCCCTGGCCGAGGCGTATGCGGGTGAGCCGTTCCTCTGCCTGCTCCCCGAGGGCCGGTGGCCGACCACGGCCGCCGTGGCCGGATCGAACGGCGTCCACCTGCAGGCCGCGGCCGACACCAGGACGGGCCGGGCCACGGTGGTGGCGGCCATCGACAACCTGGGCAAGGGCGCCGCCGGGCAAGCCATCCAGAACGCCAACCTCATGCTCGGCCTGCCGGAGACGGCCGGCCTGACCGCCTGCGGAGTCGCACCATGAGCGTTACCTCAGCCGCCGGGTTCCGGGCGGCGGGCGTCAAGGCCGGGATCAAGGAGTCGGGCCAGCCCGACGTGGCCGTGGTCATCAACGACGGGCCCGCTCACGCGGCCGCCGGGGTGTTCACGTCCAACCGGGTACAGGCCGCCCCGGTGATCTGGACCCGGCAGGTCGTCGCCGGGGGCCTGGTCCGCGCCGTGGTGCTCAACTCCGGCGGCGCCAACGCCTGCACCGGGCCCGACGGGTTCGCCGACACCCACCACACCGCCGAGCGGCTGGCCGGCGCGCTGAGCGTATCGGCGGGGGAGATCGCGGTCTGCTCGACCGGCCTGATCGGGGAGCGGCTGCCCATGGACCGGCTGCTGCCCGGCGTCGACGCGGCCGCCGCGGCGGCGGCGGCCGACGGCGGTCTCGCGGCCGCCGACGCGATCAGGACCACCGACACGGTCCCGAAGACCTGCGCGGTGCCCGGACCCGGCTACACCGTCGGCGGCATGGCCAAGGGCGCGGCCATGCTCGCGCCGGGCCTGGCCACCATGCTCGCGGTGCTCTGCACCGACGCCGACCTGCCCGCGTCCGCCCTGGACGCGGCGCTGAACGAGGCCGTCGGCGTCACGTTCAACCGGCTGGACACCGACGGCTGCATGTCCACCAACGACACCGTGTTGCTGCTGGCCAGCGCCGCGTCCGGGGTCCGCCCGGATGCCGCGGAGTTCACCGGGCTGCTGACCCGGGCGTGTGACGACCTGGCCCGTCAGATGCAGCAGGACGCCGAGGGCGCCAGCAAGGCGATCGACATCGAGGTGACCGGGGCCGCCAGCCAGGACGACGCGGTGCTGGTCGGCCGGGCCGTCGCCCGGTGCAACCTGCTCAAGTGCGCGATCGGCGGCGAGGATCCCAACTGGGGCCGGGTGCTGGCCGCCGTGGGCACCACGGCCGCGTCCTTCGAGCCCGACCGGGTGAACGTGGCCATCAACGGGGTCTGGATCTGCCGCAACGGGTTCGCGGCCGACGACCGGTCCGGCGTCGACCTGCGGCCGAGGGACGTCAGCATCACCATCGACCTGTCGGCCGGGCCGCACTCGGCGACGGTCCGCACCACCGACCTGACCGCGCAGTACGTGCACGAGAACTCGGCGTACTCGACGTGACCGCGATGACCGGCAGCGAGATTGGCGCCCTGGCCAAGGCGGCGACGCTGATCGAGGCGCTGCCCTGGCTGGAGCGGTTTCACGGCGCGACCGTCGTGATCAAGTTCGGCGGGCACGCGATGACCGATGACGCCCTGTGCTTCGCGTTCGCCCAGGACGTGGTGTTCCTGCGGTACGCGGGCCTGCGCCCGGTGGTGGTCCACGGCGGCGGGCCGCAGATCAGCGAGCATCTCGACCGGCTCGGCATCCCCAGCACGTTCGCGGGCGGGCTGCGGGTCACCACGCCGGAGACGATGGACGTGGTCCGGATGGTGCTCACCGGCCAGGTGAACCGGAACCTGGTCGGCCTGATCAACCGGCACGGGCCGTTCGCGGTCGGGATGTCGGGCGAGGACGCCAACCTGCTCACCGCCGTCCAGGCGCGGGCCACCGTCGACGGCGCCCCGGTCGACCTCGGGCAGGTCGGCGAGATCGACAGCGTCGACCCGGGCGCGGTCCGGGCGCTGATCGCCGACGGCCGCATCCCGGTGATCTCGAGCGTGGCGCGCGGCGCGGGCGGCGAGGTGTACAACGTCAACGCCGACACCGCGGCCGCCGCGGTCGCGGTCGCGCTCGGCGCGGCGAAGCTGGTGCTGCTGACCGACGTGGCGGGCCTGTACGCGCACTGGCCGCCGGGCGGCGGCTTGGGGGCCGCCGGGCCCGCCGCGGCGGACCGGCCCGGTGAGGTGATCAGCCAGCTGGGCGCGACCGACCTGGCCGCGATGCTGCCGGGCCTCGGCGGCGGAATGATCCCGAAGATGGAGGCCAGCCTGACCGCGGTGCGCGGCGGCGTGCCGCGGGCGCACGTGCTCGACGGCCGGCTGCCGCACGCGATCCTGCTCGAGATCTTCACCGATTCCGGGATCGGCACCATGGTGGTCCCGGACGGGGCGCGGCATGCCGCAGCCGCCCGTCCCGCTACCGACCCGCCAGGAGGGAACCCATGACCGCCACCGAGCAGCTGCAGGACCGGTACACCGCCGCGATCATGCTCAACTACGGCATGCCCGCCGTCGCCCTGTCGCACGGCAGCGGCTGCGTGGTCTGGGACGTGGACGGGCGGTCCTACCTCGACCTGCTGGCCGGCATTGCGGTGAGCGCGCTCGGGCACGCGCATCCGGCCATCGTGGCGGCCGTGGCCGAGCAGGCCGGGCGGCTGGCGCACACCTCGAATTTCTACCTGCACGAGCCCGAGGTCCGGCTGGCCGAGCGGATCATCGGGCTGCTCGGCGCGGACGGCCGCGTGTTCTTCGTCAATTCCGGGGCCGAGGCCAACGAGGCCGCGATCAAGCTGGTCCGGCGCCGCCAGGGCGCGGGGCGGCCGGTCTTCGTCGCGGCCGAGCGCTCCTTCCACGGCCGGACCATGGGCGCGCTCTCGCTGACCGGGAAGGCCTCGATCAGGGAGCCGTTCGCCCCGTTCGGGCTCGACGTGAGGTTCGTCCCGTACGGCGATGCCGACGCGCTGCGCGCCGCGGTGGGCCCGGACTGCGCCGCGGTCTTCCTCGAGCCGACGCAGGGCGAGGGCGGCGTGATCCCGGCCCCCGACGGCTATCTGCGCGCCGCGCGCGCGGCCTGCGACGCCGCCGGGGCGCTGCTGGTCCTCGACGAGGTGCAGAGCGGGGTGGGCCGCACCGGCACCTGGTTCGCGCACCGGCGCGAGGGCATCGTCCCCGACGTCGTCACGCTGGCCAAGGGCCTCGGCGGCGGGCTGCCGATCGGCGCCTGCGTCGGCATCGGCGAGTGCGGGTCGGCGCTCGGCAAGGGCGATCACGGCAGCACCTTCGGCGGCAACCCGATCGCGTGCGCGGCCGCGCTGGCCGTGCTGGACACCATCGAGCGAGAGGGCCTGCTGGCGAACGTCACCGAGGTCGGGGAGCGGCTGGCGGCCGGGATCGGGGCCATCGAGGACCCGCTGATCGCCGGGGTGCGCGGCACCGGCCTGTGGCGGGCGATCGCCCTCACCAGCCCCGCGGCGGCCGAGGTGGAGGCCGCGGCGCGGCGGGCCGGCTTCCTGGTCAACGCGGTACAGCCGGACGCGATCCGGCTCGCGCCGCCGCTGATCCTGACCGCCGGGCAGGCCGACTCGTTCACCGCCGCGCTGCCCGCGATCCTGTCGTCGGCCCGTGTGCCGGCCGGGCAGGGGGCGTGATGGCCGCACCTGGCGGCGGCTCGCCGCGGCACTTCCTGCGCGACGACGACCTGTCCCCGGCCGAGCAGGCCGAGGTACTCGACCTGGCCGACGCGATGAAGGCCGACCGGTTCGGCTACCGGCCGCTGGCCGGCCCGCGCTCGGTGGCCGTGCTGTTCGACAAGCCGTCGCTGCGGACCCGGGCGTCGTTCGCGGTCGGCGTCGCCGAGCTGGGCGGCTACCCGCTGGTCATCGACGCGCAGGTGACCCACTTCGGCCGGGGCGAGACGGTCGAGGACGCGACCAGGGTCCTCGGGCGGCAGGTGGCGGCGATCGTCTGGCGGACATTCGGCCAGGACCGGATCGAGGCGATGGCCTCGGTCAGCCCGGTGCCGGTGATCAACGCGCTGACCGACTCCTTCCACCCCTGCCAGGTGCTCGCCGACCTGCAGACCGTGCGCGCCGCCCGGGGCCGGCTGGCCGGGCTGGTGCTGACGTTCATCGGCGACGGCTCGAGCAACATGGCCCACTCGTACCTGCTCGGCGGGGCCACGGCCGGGATGCGGGTGCGGATCTGCGCGCCGGACGGATACCGGCCCGACCCGTCGGTCGCGGCCGCCGCCGCCCGTATCGCCGCCCAGACCGGCGGGAGCGTGGAGATCGGCAGCTCACCGAAGGCCTGTTGCGACGGCGCCGACGTCCTGGCCACCGACGTGTGGGTCTCCATGGGCCAGGACGAGCAGGAGGCGGACCGGCTCGCGGCCCTGAGCTCATACGGCCCGGATGACTCGTACCGTCTCGATGCGCCGAAGCTGGCCCTGGGCGGGCCTGACTGCGTGGTCCTGCACTGCCTGCCGGCGCACCGCGGCACGGAGATCACGGCCGAGGTGCTCGACGGCCCGGCCAGCGTCGTCTGGGACCAGGCCGAGAACCGGCTGCACGCCCAGAAGGCGCTGCTGACCTGGCTGCTGGAACACGCCGCGCCGGCCAAGGAGCCATCGTGAATACCGTCAGCCCGGCGACCAAGACCGCGCGGCACGCCCAGATCGCCGCCATCCTCAGCCAGTCCGGCCCGCCGGTCCGCTCCCAGGAGGAGCTGGCCGAACGGCTCGCGCAGCGCGGCGTGCGGGTCACGCAGGCCACGCTCTCCCGTGACCTGGAGGAGCTCGGCGCGGTGCGGCTGCGCGGCACCGACGGCGGCCTGGTGTACGCGCTGCCGGGAACGGCGGGCGGACCTGGATCCATGCCCGGGGGGGTGGCCGACGCCGCCGAGGAACCACGGGCGCCCAAGATCCCGGCCGTCGGCGACCTGGCCGCGGAGCCGTCGGCCCGGCTGGGCCGGGTCGCCGCCGAGCTGCTGGTCACCGCCGAAGCCAGCGCCAACCTGGTCGTCCTGAGGACCCCGGCGGGAGCGGCGCAGTTCCTGGCCTCGGTGCTCGACCACTCGGGGTGGCATTCCATCCTCGGCACGGTGGCCGGCGACGACACCGTGCTGGTCATCGCGCGCGATCCGACTGGCGGAGAGGACCTGGCCCGCGCGCTGCTGCGGCTGGCCGACCGCCGCGGCCACTGAAGAAAGGTGAGACATCTCATGACAGAACGCATCGTCCTGGCCTACTCCGGCGGGCTCGACACGTCGGTCGCGATCGGCTGGCTAGCCGAGCAGACCGGCGCCGACGTCATCGCGCTCGCGGTCGACGTCGGCCAGGGCGGCGAGGACCTGGCCGCGATCCGGGAGCGGGCGATGGCCTGCGGCGCGGCCGACGCGGTCGTCGCCGACGTGCGCGACGAGTTCGCCACCGAGTACTGCATGCCCGCGCTGCGCGCCAACGCGTTGTATATGAACCGCTACCCGCTGGTGTCGGCGCTGTCCCGGCCGCTGATCGTCAAGCACCTGGCCCGGGTGGCGCGCGAATACGGCGCCGGCATGGTCTCGCACGGCTGCACCGGCAAGGGCAACGACCAGGTGCGGTTCGAGGTCGGCCTGGCCTGCCTCGCCCCCGAGGTGACGGTCCTGGCGCCGGTCCGGGACTCCGGCATGACCAGGGACAAGGCGATCGCGTTCGCCGCCGAGCGGGGCCTGCCGATCAACGTCACGTCGCGCTCGCCGTACTCGATTGACCAGAACCTGTGGGGCCGGAGCTGCGAGACCGGTCACCTCGAGGACATCTGGGAGGCGCCGCACGACGACGTCTGGTCCTACACCAGCGACCCGGCCGAGCCGAGGCCGCCGGACGAGGTGGTGATCTCGTTCACCGAAGGGATCCCGGTCGCCGTGGACGGGCGGCCGCTCAGCCCGCTGCAGATCATCACCGAGCTGAACGCGCTGGCCGGCGCGCACGGTGTCGGCCGGATCGACATGGTCGAGGACCGGCTGGTCGGGATCAAGAGCCGGGAGATCTACGAGGCGCCCGGGGCCATCGCCCTGATCGCCGCGCACTCCGAGCTCGAGAGCGTGTGCATGGAACTCGACCTGGCCCGGTTCAAGCGGCAGGCCGAGCAGCGCTGGACCGAGCTGGTCTATGACGGCCTCTGGTTCTCGCCGCTTCGGCAGTCGCTGGAGGCGTTCATGGCCTCGGCGTCGCAGCACGTGACCGGGGACGTGCGGGTCCGGCTGCACGGCGGCCAGGCGGTGGTGACCGGGCGCCGCAGCCCCGCGGCCCTGTACAACTACGAGCTGGCCACCTACGACACCGGCGACACGTTCGACCAGCAGCTGGCCAAGGGCTTCGTCGAGCTGTGGGGCCTGCCCAGCAAGATCGCCGCGGACCGGGACCGGAAGCTCGCCGGCTAGGGCCCGGCCCGCTCTTCCATGATCGCGGCCGGGTCTAGGCTATGTCGGAACGCTTTGCGCCGCGATCACGGGAGGCGAGAGGGAAGCCGTGGCAGACGAGGAACGCACGCCGGTCCGGTTGTGGGGCGGCCGGTTCGAGTCCGGCCCGGCCGAGGCGCTGACCCGGCTGTCGGTGAGCGTGCAGTTCGACTGGCGGCTGGCCGGTTACGACCTGCTGGCATCCCGGGCCCACGCCCGGGTGCTGCACCAGGCCGGGCTGCTCGACGAGGCCGAGCTGACCAAGATGCTGGCCGCGCTGGACGACCTGGGCGAGGCCTGCCGCACCGGCCGGTTCCGCCCGTCGGCCGCCGACGAGGACGTGCACACCGCGCTGGAGCGCGGCCTGCTGGAGCGGATCGGGTCGCTGGCCGGCAAGCTGCGGGCCGGCCGCAGCCGCAACGACCAGATCGCCACCGACCTGCGGCTCTACCTGCGCGACCACGTGCGGCTCGTCGCCAGCAGGCTCACCGAGCTCGAGTCGGCCCTGATCGACCAGGCCGAGCGGCATCTGGGCACCCCCGCGCCGGGGATGACCCACCTGCAGCACGCCCAGCCGGTGCTGCTGGCGCACCAGCTGCTCGCGCACGTCCAGGCGTTCGCCCGGGACGCGGGCCGGCTGCGGGACTGGGACCGCCGGGCGGCGGTGAGCCCGCTCGGCGCCGGGGCCCTGGCCGGGTCGTCCCTGCCGCTGGACCCGGAGGCGGTGGCGGCCGAGCTCGGGTTCGACTCGGCGTTCGGCAACTCGATGGACGCGGTCAGCGACCGGGACTTCGCGGCGGAGTTCTGCTTCGCCGCCGCCCTGCTCGGCGTGCACCTGTCCCGGCTCGGCGAGGAGGTCGTGCTGTGGTCGTCGCACGAGTTCGGCTGGGCCGAGATCGATGACGCGTACGCGACCGGGTCGTCGATCATGCCGCAGAAGAAGAACCCGGACGTGGCCGAGCTGGCCCGGGGCAAGGCCGGCCGGCTGATCGGCGGGCTGACCGGCCTGCTGACCATGCTCAAGGGCCTGCCGCTGGCCTACGACCGCGACCTGCAGGAGGACAAGGAGCCGGTCTTCGACGCGGTGGACACGCTGCTGCTGGTGCTGCCCGCGATGGCCGGGCTGGTGGACACGATACGGTTCAACTCCGACCGGATCGCGGCCGGTGCCGCCGCCGGCTACGCGCTGGCCACCGACCTGGCCGAGCTGCTGGTGCGGCGCGGGGTGCCGTTCCGTGAGGCGCACGAGGTCGTGGGGCACCTGGTGGTCTGGTGCCAGGTGCATGACTGCGAGCTGGCCGACGTGAGCGACGCCGATCTGGCCCGCGTCTCGCCGCACCTGACCCCCGATGTCCGCGAGGTGCTGACCGTGTCCGGCGCGCTCGCCGCGCGGCAGAGCCCGGGCGGCACCGCCCCGGCCCGGGTCGCCGAGCAGCTGGCCGGGCTCCGGGCCGCCGTCGAGGATCAGGCCGCCTGGGCGGCGGGCTGACCGGTTCCGCGTGACCTCCAGGCCAGCCGCCGCCCGCGGCCACCCCGATCCCTCCGGCGTCCCCGGCCGTGAGCCGTTGCCCAGGGAGTTCTTCGCGCGCCCGTCGTTGGACGTCGGCCCGGATCTGCTGGGATGTGTCATTACGCACTTGACCCCCGACGGCCCGGTCTCGGTCATGCTCACCGAGGTCGAGGCGTACTGCGGAGCGGGCGATCCGGCATCGCACGCCTATCGCGGCCGGACCGCCCGCAACGCCGTGATGTTCGGCCCGCCGGGGCACGTGTACGTGTACTTCACCTATGGCATGCACTTCTGCATGAACCTGGTCTGCGCGGGGCAGCCAGGTCCCGCGGCCGTGCTGCTGCGGGCCGGCCGGGTGATCGAGGGGGTGCCGCTGGCCACCGCCCGGCGCTCCGCCCGGCTCGGACGCCCCGGCCGTGCCGCGCGGGCCCCCCGCGCCGCGCTGCGCGAGGTCGACCTGGCCCGCGGGCCCGCCCGGCTCTGCGAGGCACTGGCCGTCGATCGCTCCCACGACGGTGCCGACGCCACCGACCCGGCCTCGTCGCTGCTGGCCATCGCGGCGGCGGACCCGGTTCCCTCGGCCCGCATCGGCCGCGGCCCGAGGGTGGGGATCAGCCGTGCCGCGGACCGGCCCTGGCGGTTCTGGATCACCGGGGAGCCAAGCGTCTCCCCGTATCGGGCGTACGCTCGGCGCCGGCCCACGCCGAAACCGGTTACCGGTCCGGGCGCGGAAGATGGGACGATTCCTCAGTGACCGACATCATCGATGAGCTGAGCTGGCGCGGCCTGATCGCCGTACACACCGACCTTGACGACCTTCGCAAGGCCCTGGACGCCGGTCAGATCACCTTTTATGCCGGATTCGACCCGACGGGCCCGGGGCTGCACCATGGCCACCTGGTGCTGCTGCTGACCATGCGGCGCCTGCAACTGGCCGGCCACCGGCCGATCGGGCTGGTCGGCGGGGCCACCGGGCTGATCGGCGATCCCAGCGGCAAGTCCGTGGAGCGGGTGCTGAACTCGCGCGAGGTGGTCGCGGGCTGGGTCGACCGGATCCGGGGCGAGCTGGGCCGGTTCCTGGACTTCACGCCGGGTCTGGCGAGCGCCCTTCTGGTCAGCAACATGGACTGGACCGAGAACCTGCTCACCCTGGACTTCCTGCGCGATATCGGCAAGCACTTCCCGGTCAACCAGATGCTGTCCCGTGAGGTGGTCAGGGCCAGACTCGAAGCCGGAGGGATCAGCTTCACCGAGTTCAGCTACCAGATCCTGCAGGCCTACGACTACCTGGAACTGCACCAGCGCCACGATTGCTCGCTGCAGATCGGCGGCAGCGATCAGTGGGGCAACCTGGTGTCGGGCGTCGACCTGATCAGGCGAGTGACCGGGGACGTGGTGCACGCCCTCGCGATACCGCTGATCACCAAGCCGGACGGGACCAAGTACGGGAAGACCGAGGGCGACACGGTCTGGTTGAGCCCGGACCTGATGAGCCCGTACGCGTTCTACCAGTGGTGGATCAACCGGGCCGACGCCGAGGTGCCGACCCTCCTGCGGGTGTTCACGTTCCGCAGCCGCGAGGAGATCGAGGAACTGGAGCGGGAGACCGCGCAGCGGCCCGCGGCGCGCCTCGCCCAGCGGGTGCTGGCCGAGGACATCACCACGCTGGTGCACGGAGCCGATGAGTACGCCCGGGCGGTGGCGGCCAGCGAGGCGCTGTTCGGCCAGGGCGACTTGCGGGCGCTGGACGAGAGGACGCTGGCCGCGGCCCTGGCCGAGGTGCCGTCGACCTCGCTGGAGCCCGGCCAGGACCTGCCTGCGGTGGCCGACCTGATGGCCGCGGCGGGGATCGTGCCGAGCAAGTCGGCCGCCCTGCGGGCGATCGCCCAGGGCGGCGCCTACCTGAACAACGAGAAGGTGACCGAGCCGGATGCCGTGCCGCAGCCCGGCGACCTGCTGCACGGCCGGTTCCTGGTCCTGCGGCGCGGCAAGCGCACCGTCGGCGGCGCCGAGGTCCGCCCCGGCTAACCCCGCCCCCGCGCCGCGTCCCTTCGATCGCTCCGGCCCTTCACGACGGGCACACCCGCGGGCTTGCCCGCCCTGCGAGCTGAGCCGCGCCCCCGGGTCGCCGACCTGCTTGATTCCGTCGTACGGTCGCGGCCTGGCATCGGGCCGCGGCCCGGTGATCCAGAATTGTGCCGGATTTGTTATCTGTATCCGGCTAAGCGGGCCAGGCCGGGATGCGTGCCTGCGGCGCCGAAATCAGCCGGGCCGGGGCACCCGGTTCCGGGGAGCTGGCCGGGCCGGGTCGGAGGGCGGCCCGGCGTTCGGGGCGTGACCCCGCTGTTCGGCGGACGTGGCCCGGCCCAGGCCGATCGGCATGTGCCCAGCGTGCACCCGATATGAACGCTTCCGGCCTGTGTTCCGCGGAGCCGACATGCCGGAACGATGGCGCGCGGGCAGGAGGCGTGTTGGACCCGGCTATCGGTTCAGCCATCCCGCCGAGCGGGCTCCCGGGGCGATCCGTGATGACCGGATATCCATCAAAACGATCAACGTTCTGATGCTTTTTTGCGTTGCCCGATGTGATCAAGATCATGCATGATCATGCCCATTCGGCTTGCGCGTCGTCCGGGCCACTCCCTTGGCGATTTCAGCGGCGTCGGGCCGACGATCGAACCCCGTGCCGGGCCGTGGCGGCAGAGGAGCGTTCTGACCAGCCCAAAAACGGACTTGGCCCGATATCTTCCGATTGCGCGCGACGGCGGGCGGCGGCTCGCGGGGGAGGCCGGTGGCCTCGCGAGCCGGATCGCTGACGCGAGCGCAGGCCCGATCTGGCCGCACCACGCGCGGCACGCGATTTGACTAGATCCCCTTAGCTGCCTACAGTTTCGTCTTGCCCCGGTCAGACCGGCCAGCCCGCAGGGTGCCGGATCGCCGGAGACAGAGCAGGACTCCCTCCCAGTCAGTACGTCCCGGGTATCCGGATGGCAAGGCGAGGGTATGCTTGATCTACACCGCGTGACCAAGCAGGACAAGTTTTACGAAGTAGGTTGACAACGCCGGGTTAAACCGGTAAGTTAGCAGGGTTGCCCCGGACAAAGATCGAAAGATCTTCGATGGTGCGCGTCCGCTCCTTGAGAACTCAACAGCGTGCTAAAAGCCAGTGCACATGCACAACCCCCGTCTGGGTCTGGCCGCTTGACGGCCTGGCCCGCATGACGGAAACGCCAAGATCGTCTCCATGGCTGGTTCGCCAGCCGGACGAGGCATCTCTTATGTCAGCAGTCCGCACGGCTGGTCTTCGGATCATGCCAGCGGTTGCATATAGACATTCAATGGAGAGTTTGATCCTGGCTCAGGACGAACGCTGGCGGCGTGCTTAACACATGCAAGTCGAGCGGAAAGGCCCTTCGGGGTACTCGAGCGGCGAACGGGTGAGTA
>Ga0335075_10007839_pt1 | contig 16394 bp, 10 predicted proteins | sample Lox_Sample_24_FD_206723 | JGI IMG/M metagenome (GOLD analysis project Ga0335075, IMG submission 206723) | Soil microbial communities from Loxahatchee National Wildlife Refuge, Florida, United States - Lox_Sample_2.4 | ecosystem: Environmental > Terrestrial > Soil > Wetlands | place: USA... | reverse complement strand
GAGCAACCTTTGGACCCAGAAGAAGCCAAGGATCATCTGAAGCAGCGTGATGAGAGATTTCCCTTTGCAGACTACGCTGATCGGCTATGGGCACATCATGCACAGGGAGATCCCGAAAGCAGCCTTCACGATACTATTCTTTCTTTTCTAAAAAGGGACCCCATATTACCAATGTCGAATGGTTCCAGTACGTCGACGTACACAAAGGCTATGGACACACGTATGTCGTGCCGCGCTATATGGGACTATATTATCCGAACTCCACACCAGCGTTCTACGAGCTCTGTATGGCGGCGTTCCACAATCTGCGCGAGATCCTCAGAACACTGAAAGAAAAGGGCTACAACGTAAACAATTTTGACGAAATGGGTTGTACTGTGCTCCACGTTGCAGCTTACCGAGGCCACGCTGAAGTTATCAACACTCTAGTGGACTTGTGGGGTAAAGAAGAGATGGCAGCCTTGGTGAATATCCCTGATTCGAGACGTGCAACAGCATTACACTATGCTTGCGATGAGAGCTTCGAACGCGTAGCGGAAATGCTTCTCGACATGAGTGCCAATTCGGATGGTTCCACACTGGATAATGGGGAAAATGCCTGATACTGCGCGGTTGCCAACCACCTGACAGGGACTGTGAAGAAAATGTATGAGAAAGATCCTGAGGCTGCTAGAAAGCCTGTCTTGATGAACTGTACGACAGCATTACATATTGCAGTAAAACTGGGCTATGTGGATATGGTCGAGACACTACTCGAATGCAATCCAGATCTCCGTGCAAAAGATAGTGAAGGCAAAACACCAACTCAGTTGGCCGAGGCTGGCCCAATAAAAGACCTTCTGCTCAATGCCGTGGATAGGGAAAACAGTAAACTGTCTGTGGCATTAGGAGATGTACAAAAATTGTTAGAGAACAACCCTCAACTCATGGAAGCCTTTATAGAGGCAAAAGCACAACAGGCAATGGGGAAGTCATCCCCTGGCGCGGGAAATGCACTGAACCAGGTGTGCAGCAGCCAGCAACCTTGACCGCGAAAGCACTTCAGGCTAACAAGGAGACAGTAACCAACCCCTTGTCACAGTACCATTTGGGGGCGGGATATGCGCTGAACTGGTGTAACATGGCCCACTACCTTGGCCGCGAAAGTGCTTCAGGCCGAAAATGAGACAGTAACCAACCAACCGAGCCCGCTGTACTCGACAGTGTTTTCGGCCCTTGCCCCCAATTTTGCTGTCGGGAAAATGAAGCAGGATAGGCTTGTTTACCTCCCCTAACCCTGCACGCGTTCCAGGCGGCGAAATTATTATCGGTAAGCAACTTGCCACGACCATCGTGTTTGAAGAGGCTGGAAAACGGCTCAATAGAACCCCATACAGAGCGTTGACGGCGGCCGAGTGCCAGGTGCTACGTTTGATGACTTTGTTGAAGGGAAAGGACTAGGCCTTAATGTGCTCTTACAGTATAGTTCCCCCTTTCTCATATTGATCCCGATCTCGATATACTGACATGTAAATGAGTGGACCTCCTCGCCAACCGCCTTCCCAACCCTCACCCAACCTCCTTTGAACACGAGGGAATTGGGAGAGCATTGTTGTTGGAAATCACAGATATATAGAGTAGTAATTTGGTGCGCAGCATTGAATGAAATCAAAGGTTGATAATGGAAAAATGATAGTTCAAGTGTGCCGCGAGGCCCCCTATTTACGCACAAACTGAGGCGCCTCCCGAACTGTTGGCCTCTCCAGCCCTCTATTTTTTTTTAGGAGACTGGGAGTCCTTTCAATATTGAGGTTGGACCAATAGAGCTGTATATTCCAACAATTGTGTATAAAGTAGTCACTTAAATCACGTAGAAATGGATAAGGCATTCAAGAATAATTGTATTTTCCGCTCGTATTACTACTGTGATGATTCTAGTGATCTTTATAGTAATCCTAATTTCATAATCTACATATTCCCTATCATTACTAAATACCCAAGGAAAGCAAGCAAAGAAGAGGCCCACCAAACCCACTCCATTGGCAATACATATAGTACTCACTCATATCTACACCGATTCCTCCGATCCCTCTCCCTCTGCTTCCTCAACAACGCACCACCCATGCTCCTTCCACCTCTATGCTTCTGTCCGCTTTTGTTTGCCTTGGTTGTTCCTAGTTGTCAGAGAGGGAGTGGTGCGTATTTTTGATATTTAAGTGCGATTGAGAACGCTGTTTTGGTTACTTCGGGGATCTGATAATCGAGATTGCACAACATATTGCCAGTGACCACATGCGCATGGTTCGGTTCGGAGGGTTTGAAGGCAAAGAGCATGAGAAATGAAAGTTGCTACGGCGTTCTATCACATCTAGAGTATTGTTGAAATATATTTCGTTGCTCGTCGCAATTTGACCCTAACCGCACTCGAAAATCCGCTTATCGACAGCGCCGCTAACGCCGGGGTAACGCTGGGTAATGCGGAACTCTACCACACTACCCAAGGACAAGCGGGACAAGCCAGCCAAATCAGCCTACGGGGATAGCCCAAACGACGCTGGAATCGATCAAATAGCTACCTCCCTTAGAAAACAGGGTCCAACTGCTGGGGGTGATTGTGTATACGGTTAGGGAGAGTAGAAGGAGGTTCGTTAAATGTAGACATTCGGGGAGGCTTACACGCAACGCTCGTTAAGCTAGAATGGCTAATAGATAACAAAGTGGGCTGTCGACAGAGGCGGGCTTTGTTGTGGTCCAGGCTACAGCAGAGGTATAAGTTGGGCATAAACTCAGGCAGCAATATAGTGATATAGTCTTTAGGACTCAGTGAAGAAGTTGATTCAGTTACCCTATTTACAGAGATACGTACGCTGTATTTATAGTGCTTGGTCGCCCTATGACTTGCTTAACAATAGAGTCCAGTAGCCTACAGTGAGTCGATTTAGTGACTCGATCACTGACTCGATCATTGACTTGATCACTGGCTCAATCATTGACTCGTTCGTTGACCCTGCCAGCAATCCAGGGTGCTGCCCTCAGCAGGCACAATCCTTCCTTAGGCACAAAAATACGACAGGCTTCAGAGCGATGACAGGTCACGTGATCACACTTAGCAACCTGATCCGTGGAATTTACCTGTCATGCTAAGGGAAGAAGGAATTCGGGTTCATATACAGGAGGAATGTGCTAGCTTGCGAGGCGGAGCTAGTGATGTAGCGTTTGTAAGCGCTTGGCTTTCTATGATCTAAGAGCTGCGTGGCGTGCTCTTATGCACAATTCGACAATTCGAAGGTAGACACCACAATCTCAAATTGTAAAGAGCAAAAGCACTATTCCACCTATATCAGCAAGTCGATGACTTATTATATAATGCATAATAAAGTTTGCAATCAACAACTTTAGATCTACTGATAATTGCACTGCAGTGAAGCAGATTATAAAGTGACCACAATTTACAACTGTTAGTCCCAATGCCTTATCTAAGGCTTCTAAGTCAATGAGCCTTACTACTTGTCAATTCAGCCAGAACACAGGGTAGGAGACATGTTAACGATTTTGACCTGTTGCAATCCAGCTGCAACGCCTTGTATGCCAATATACCTGACAAGGCAGAACTTGTGGTCTAGTTCTTGGCTATCTAATCAACTTCTCGACTTAGAAAAGTGAAATTTCTCATATCCTCCCAGTATCCATCTTCAATGCGAAGATACTACTAAAGGTAAACAAACGAAGTAGAAATGAGGTAGACACCCGCCATACCGGAACCAGCTATCTCTCAGGATCCAAATATGCCACTCGGTGACTCCACAACCTGGTGCCCTCTCCCATCAGCACCATATACTGGCCCTCCATCAACCTCGAACCCCCGCACTCCAACCCCGCCATGTAGCTCATGCTGATCCCTAACCCCCACATTCTCCAACTCTGGAAGCCTATCTTTATACCGCCGTGTCTGTAGGGAGCTCGTCGGTTCCAGTTTTGAGCGCCGCCGATAGCGCAGGATGACCAGCATCGCCACTACCACGAGGGCGAGGGAGATAACAGTGGCGACTACGCCGATTCCGGCTGCTGCGCCGGGACTCAAGCCCTGACTGGCCGTTGCGTTTGGCGTTGGGCTAACGGATGGATAGAAGCTTGTTGGCAAAGAACGCGTCGAAGGTATGCTACTTGTGGGTGAGAAGCTTGGCGAGGGCGTATTACTTGTGGTTGAGGTAGCAGTAGCTGGAAAGTCCTGCGATTGCCAACGGATCGAGATCCCATAGGCATTCACGCCGCCGGTTGCTAGGACGCCGGATATAACAGTCGTTGAGGAGTTAACAGCCGATGTAACGTAAATAATCGAGCCTTCAGGGAAATTATCCCAATCTCTAGAACAAGGCTCAGTACTAAACCATGCAAAGTCGTTTCGAGTTTGGCATGTGTAGCTGGAAGGGCAGCATGTTGCTTGTGTTTCAGTGAGACTGCCGACGGCGTCGGTGGTTGAGCAGGCGATCACATATCCACTAGGACATAGTCCGGGTGAGAAGTATTGGGAGGTCACTTGCCAGCCGGGTGGTAGGCAGGCGCTCGTGCTGGGTGGCCCGAGGCTGATGAATTGGCTTGTCGCATAGTAATCAGAGAGACAGGAGGGTGAAGGTGTAAAGGTTGTTGTGAGAGGTATTGATGTAGTCGTTGAATAAGATGCAGACATAATTCAATCTCAACCAAAATCTATCTGGTTGACGGGTGCGTACATGCGGAGATCCCACGATATATATAGGTATCCTTTTGACCGACGAGCCTCACATACCGTCTTAGCATTGGCACTGACTAGGGTCTTTCTCGTAGGTTAAAGCGTCACCACCCCTGTCGGATTGGTGGGTTCCAGCAACTCGAAACTAGTACGCAAGTTGGAACACTTGCCCTAGATGCAACAATAAGGTCTCCTACAACTTTGAGTGCTACTGTATACGAAGCCGCGGGCAAAAAGTAATTTGACACTTGAGCGAACTGAAAAAGTCGTTCCAAAAACGACCAATCTCACAACAGAATTATTAATAAATATTCGCGAAACTTATAATTTAGATTCATTGAGTAAATCTCATTTCAATCCTCTATTTGAGAGGATTTGCTAAGGCTGTTGTGCAATTATATGCAGCTGGTTATTTAGCGATTTGGGTGTTCCAAAAGTGTCAAATTACCTTTTGCCCGCGCCTTCGTACGCTGTCGCATAAGACCATGGTCTTGTATGCTGTTGCACGCTCTCGTAATATAATTGGATGTGTTCCGGTCCAGTCGTGAATAACCTTACGTCGGTTCATGAATCGGCCCAGTTGGTTCATGAACCAACTGGCCTTTTACCGACACAACTAGTTGATTCATGGAAGCGGGTTAAAATAGCGTTTCGCCCACTTTTCTGCACTTTATTTCTACCATTACCACTCTTGCAATTGTATCCCTACATATATAGTCTTTACAATGTCGGATAATCTGAGCCCACTTACCTGCTTTCCACGTGAAGTTCGACAAGCTTGGACTGATCACTTTGAAGCTCCTACATACAAAAATCGAGAGCGGATACCGTAGTGCACCACACGGGCCGCGCACCTTACACCACTCGCTAAATAATTAGGCTGCGTGTCCACTAAATCGAGCGAGCAACACTAACTTTCGATGAATCACTGGTAAAGCTAAGAATTATGTACTAGTATAGGATATTTATATTGCATATATACTAAACTATATATAAATTATCGTATTGAGTGTGCACAGTATGAAAATAAGACTCCGTGTTATGCAGGACTCGTCTGTAGTATGCTAGACTAACATAATTGATTTCCATGGCATTGAAGACTTTGAGCTCGACCAAAGTATCACCTGGCTAGGGTTCTGTTAACCACAATCAAGTTAGACCTAGACAACAGGCAGCACTACCGGCTTTTCATCAATGGAGTGAAGTTTCCTGTCAGCGTTTTAGGGGGAAAAAAGTTAGGAGACCGGTACGTGTCTAATAGCTGCTTACCTGAAACGTCACTGAGTGCCTACGCAGTCGCTTAATCTTGCTGCTTTTTGACCTCCAAGCCACCTAATGCTCTTGGCTGCCTTCGATCGGCTCAGCTCGACCTTCGCACCGCAACACTCCAATCTTTCAATAACCCCCCCCCCCAGTCCAATGCACACACCATTGCAGTCCTCATTCCCACACTCCGATAAGCAGGTCCTTCCTTAATCCACACATTTAATACTTGCTATTCACAATGGAATCCGATCTAGATCTCGACTTCGAAAACTACACGGTGGCATGGATTGCCCCTCTAGAGATCGAGGCACAGGCGGCTTGGTATATGTTAGATCGTGAGCATAAAGGCAATTTCACTACAAGTCGAGGCGATGATTATCTGTATACGGCAGGCGAAATTAATGGGCATAATGTCATTATTGCGACACTTCCCGCAAGCCAGGACTACGGAGTGGGCTCTGCAGCCTCACTTGCAAGTCAAGTGAAGAAGAGCTTTCCCAATCTTTGGTTCGGGCTGTTAGTTGGAATGGCCGCTGGTCTGCCAAACCTTTCTTGTATACCTCCACGCGACATTCGCCTTGGTGACGTGCTTGTAGGCATTGGGGAAGGTGAAAGCGCGGGGCTTGTGAGTTATGACTTGGGTAAAGAAACATCTACCGGGTTTGAGCTTTTGCACCATGGAATCCAAGCAAAGACTGAAACGGTCGTAAGATCTGCAATCGGCAGTATCAAGTCCTATGCTCCTATGCATGGCAACGTCTTTCTACGACACTATGAAAGCATCAAGGACAAAAAGCATAGCAATGGCACGTTTGCAGACCCTGGCCAAGAGAGGGATCAGTTTTACCAGATGGTCGATGAGGAGAACGCCAGACTTGTGGATCGACCGCCGCGAGACCCATCTGAACGTACGGTAGTATGGTATGGCTCTATAGGGTCTGGCGATAAGCTCATGAAGAACGCCCAGAGAAGAGATGAATTGAGAGACAAGTACAATCTCATCGGCCTTGAGATGGAAGCAGCTGGCACCATGAATACTATTCCGGTTGGTGTAATACGAGGGGTCTGCGACTACGGAGATGCTCAAAAAAACGGCGAATGGCAACCATACGCTGCAGCCATGGCGGCGGCATATGCTAAAGAACTTCTATGCAAGATTAAACCAAGGAGAATTCGAAGGCTGGAAACGCTGCAAGCACAACAATCAGCAGCGCAGAATGGTTAGTATGATTGTTTCAGATTACGAGCTTTCTTCTGTATTAAGGCCCCTATTGTTAGAATATGTAGCTTCTTATGCTTTTGCTTTGGGAAAGCACGTGGTAATGTGATTATAGTGTCCTCGCAACAAAGCCTCAATGTTACTTCATATGCCCTAGAGCGATCAGCTAGTCAAGGGTCCCATTCAAGTAGGCAATCTACAAATCAGCTTAGCACGAGCGAATTCTGTATGTAGATAATGCCATTCGTCCATTAGATCAACACTAAATTTGAGGAACTATAGCAAAGGCGCTAAACCAGGGTAATTATTATCTAAGACAACGAGATAAACACTTCGCGCAGAACCTTCTTACTGCCCAAGGCTACTTCCTGCAAGCACGCGACATACTAAAGGTCATTCCTTACGAGTCAACGAATTTCATGCAGGTTTACTACGGATTGATGACTGTTGAAACTGACATGAATTACGACCGAGAGCTGAGCTTAGAAGAAAGGAGGAAGCACTTGCAGAGGGCTGAATATTATGCTGGATTAGCTTTCGACCAGGCTCGTACATCATCAAAAGCCTTAGATCTAGCCAAAGTGAAGTTCGAACAAGCTATCCTGAAGGGAAGAAGAGCGGAATTCGAATCCAAGACGGGAACTGATCTTTGGGAGGTTCGTAGGCTGCGAGATGAAGCCCTTCGCGCGATATCGGGCGCATTGCAAGACTTAGAAAATTCGAATTACGACAGTATCAACGAGAAATCTGCATGCGCCCAGCATTGGTACAATCGCCTTAAGGGTTTATAAAGTTGACAAGCTTAATGCTTGAGAATGAAATGGGGGGAAATGATGCACAGTTGCTTGTGACTTAAGTAATTCAAAGATCCTTATTGCTCGTCATATTAATCCATCAGAAATTCAGCGTTGATATCTATGATATATGCTATGCCTCCTTGCCTTCGTCACCAAGTAGCTCTCCTTGGATTTTAAAGTTTCCAAACCGGCCATGTTAACAGCTCGCCTACAAATTTGTATGCTGATATGGCGATATTGACCCAAATTGACTCGGGACAGACAGTGAGGGCATCGGACTAAAGGGAGGACGGGGTGAAGCTGGAAAATTGGGATCCGCAATCTGGTTGAGCCCCCAAAATGAGACACAGAATCGCTTGGGCGAAGTGGTTCATGTGGAATTTGTGATGGGGTGTATATTTCAGAATCTGGACCCGGGTATGGAGACATAGAGATTACCGGAGGAAGAGGGTCAACAGGATCAGGTCTCCGGGATTTATATCGATAGAGAAGCCAAGATCCGAATGCAACAAGTATGCAGACGGTTACTCCTACCACGATTCCGGCTATTGCACCACCAGCGAGAACTGGTTGACTACCGCTGGGCGTGGAACTTGATGACACCGGTAATAATGTTGCACTCGAGGAGCCAGCTTGACTTGATGGCGTTGTAGGGCCTTCAGTCACTGTTGCAGTTGCCGAAGCCGGCTCGCCCAGTACGTTCCCAACAATAGAACAAAAGCTTTCTAGCGCCGCTATAGCGGAGTAATCCGCGGGTTTAGCTGTAGACCAAAACTCAGCGCACGTGAAGACATAGCCATCGAAGAAGTTCGGGTCCCAGACGGTGCTGCTGTAGCAGAGGCACGGTGCTTGTTCACTAGCGGGTAGGGTTGTGAAGCCTGGAGTTACAGACTCGCAGTAAGAAAGGGCTTCGGATACAGTTGCGCAGGCGGTTTCACCGGCTTGGGCGCTGGCCCCCCAAAAACCGGTATTCGCTAAAATAAGGCTTTGAAGAAGCCAAATAAAAGCAACGGTAAAAGACATGGTGAAGACTTGCGAGAGCAACGAGGCTTGTTCTCACATTATTATCCGGGAAGTAGGCTCTCTATATATTCTCCCGGGTCCAAAGGTGGCACAAAAAACAAACTAGAATGCTCACAGCCTTGCGAAATGGTTTCCTCCAAAAGAGACGTGTCTTCACTTGAAGGATGCATGCCGGTCCCAATCGATTGAAACCCCAACGAATCGCGGGCCCGACTAACCAGTTATTTTCAAGCCCCCGCCTCATGTATCCTGCCGTTTGTGGTGGTGAAGCTACTCAAGTTACGCCATCGGGCGGCGAGCTGAAATTGATGCAGCCATCTCGCCCAGCCAACGTCTTCTTGCTAATTCTCTTGTATGTCTAGACTAGGCCATTCTCTTCCTTAAATATATCCTTATCAGTAAATATTATCTATAATACAGATCACGCCACCAATTCTTGCACAAGCCGTTAGAACCCTAGAGAAGATCAAAGTGCCTTAGTAGGGTGGTAGGGAGACCTGATTTCTTCTAAAGGCGGGGCAAAAAGTATATAGGCAGATTAGCAAGCCAAAAATTTGATCTTATTAGTATCAACATCATTAAGATATCGCGTTTAGGGATTGCCTATTCGCGTAATAAGTTGGTGCGTTTGTTGTGATGGAATATGCGCTGTAGGCAACACGACCCCCACAGCTTTGCCCAATCGTAAAATCAGGCGTAGCTAGTTTACTTGGCACTGCTGCCCCGATCAGGTAATACACATGTCATGTCCAGAGGTGCTAAGCCCTTCTACTGCAAAGGGATTGGACGAGCAGCAAGCCATCTTTCAGACTAGTGGATTTCCATCTCTAGCAGCGTGCGAGATCTCTTGGCTGTGCATAGAACGACAAGATGAAGGTGCCATGTTGTAGTAGATGGTGTGGAGAGGGGAGTGGATATCATTCGATTGTTGCTTGCGATGGCGTCGAACCAGTGGTGAAAGAGCAGTCTTAATCAACAGACCTGGAACAGGCTATTATTATGGTGTATCGAGGTATCCAAATGAAGTACTGTCACAAATCAACAGATCACGTGGAAGCGTGCTCTAGGAGCTTTAAGATTAAAAGAAATTTGTAATTAAGCTGTTACTAGCTTGGACGTGGAAGGTGTTAAATAAACTGCTTTCTGACGCTATATTACAATTTTATCTAGTTATCATACTGTACTTCTGAAATGGGGCGGCACGGCACGGTGGGTAGAGGCAGCAGAGCCGACAAGGCTCGACCCATCTCTTTCTTTCGGTCGAGACTGTTCACTTTTTGTACATTTTAAGCGAGCTGAACAGCCACCAGTCTTAGATGGACGGCCCAGCCTATTCTCCTTGGGATTGCCGTCCATATCGTCCATTTCGATGCAGACCGACCTCGTGATAGTATGGGCGAGCTGTGCTGTCGTATGAGAAAGCTTCTAGATGAGGAGGACCTAAAGCCACCTCTCCTATGCAGCCAGTGAACGAGCGCGACGAGTGCAATAGGAGCTTCAGTGGTCAGCAATCCCTTGACCAGCACCTCAACTCCCCAGTGCACGCTTCGTTGTACAAGCATAACGAGTATGACCGGTATTTCAGCGGTCCTCAAGCTCTCCAGCGACACTGCAAGCCCCCAGCTCACGCTCCAGTGTACGAGTACGGATGAGTGTAACCAGCCATTTGGCAACAAGCTCTCAACCAGTACCTCAACTCCCACCAGGCCCCAGTGCCATTAGTCCTGGGGTTGGCCTTGAGATTAGGATTCCTTTCAGCCTGGTCCTTGTTGCGCCATCTTCGCTTTAGCTTATTAGTTGCACTGGTACAGCAACCAGGAATTGGAAAGACTCCGACAGCCGAAGCGCTCGCTGAGCATCTGAAGGGCAGCCATTTATGTGAGGGCCGACCGAAGGAAGGTCAAACTCAATCTGCCGCATAGTCGGTTCGGGACCTCAACCTTGAAGTGGAAGGGTAGGAAAGTAGGAGCTGGCTTTTTTTGGGCTTTGAAGGGCAGCAACTTTGCGTGGTCAAGCAGGGGCCAAACAGGAGCCTCACATATAAGGGTGGCCCACATAAAGAGGAGGATGCAGGGGCAAAAAGTGGGCGATCAAGGACCGCTCTGTTAATATTGTAAACAGGAAGAACAAATCCCAAATACGCCTCCAATGTGGTTATGGCCCTCTTCTGCCTTTCAATCTCTCGAACCAAGATCGCATTATTGTTGCTCTAGCTAAACGCTTGCTATTCGACAGCGAATAGCTCTCTCTCTTTGACAGATAAGTGGCGGTGAGGCCGTTTGTTTAGTAATTGCAGGCTGCGAGTAATTTACAGATTCATGCGGAGACGAGCAGCTTAGGGTTTTTCATCCTACTACAACAGTAGCAAGGTTTTCCCTAGTTTTTAGACTTTTTATAGGAGACCCGCAAAGCCTTAGGCTCAAACGGGGGAAGATTAATAATAATAATAATATTTTTATTATTCAAACTATATAGTCCATGAACCGCTAGTAGATACACTGCACTGGGTTCATTAGGAGTGTAGGTGCTATTAGCAAGAATAAGACCTAGCAAAACGACAGATCCTCAACATACATTGTCGTTTTCTCCCACTTCGCGGTACTTAAGTAGTGTTTCTTCACTAGCTTTCTAAGCACCTAAAAAACACAAACGTTCATTAGCTTTTGATTCATTATATAAGGACAGGTTCAAAGGGCATATAAGGAGTGCAATTTTTCCGATGCGTTTTATGGTTGATCTTGCCGCCGATCTTCGAACCAATTGCTTTCTCATATACGAGACGAAAAACCCTTCAGTATATACTAAGTGTGCTGGCTGATTTGACACTGTGGAGCTTTCTCCCTCCTTTCCCTCGACGCTGATTCAGACGCTAGTTGAAAAAGCTGTTGAAAAGGCCTAGAGAGATGGCTCAGATTGCCTGGTCAAGATACCTCATCCTACATACTTGCAACCTCTCAAAACGCTGTAGGTTAGATTTTACTCATGCTATGTGCGCTAGTTCCAATATCCTATACACTAACAATGTGTAAATGCAACTCGTAAATGCTAAAGGAGTAACTAGTTTAAGCATTTAGCATAAAAGCATCCCAGGATCTTAGCTTAGCAAACAAAAACAATAACTAAGATAAGGCTTCCGTCTTAGGATTAAAGATTTCCTAGACTGTTAAGTAACTAGCCTTAAGATAAAATAGGCTCTAAGACACTGGTGCTAAGACACCTAGATATTCCCTAATATTCTCTACTTAGCTCCTAGGGTAGCGGCAGAGATATTACTATAATTTGCTCACTGATCTAGCTAAACGCCACGCTGTACTTCTATCTGTAGTAATTAAGAAAACCCTACCTTGAAGCGGGATGAAAACATTTCCAACTGTTCTATTAGGACTATACTCACTCGCAGCCTATAACACCAAGATAAGCAGCCTCGCCGCTGCCTATTTAGCCGTAGAGAAGGCGCCTAGCTAGTGAAAACTAACTTAGTCTCCCTGTACAAATCATCTACTCTGAGAACCTTTTCGCCCCTCCATTTGTCCCTATTAGCTGCTGGTAATTGACTCGTCCGTTCGTACGGAGGTGCTGGCGACGCTCAGCCTCTTCTGTGCAGTAGAGGGCTATATGCCGGAGTGTTTCCTCTCCGGCCCTGCACCTGCACTTAGCAGACTCTATTCTAGGCACTTTGTGGTTATAGAGGAAGTTTGCGAACCCAATGCGGTTCGTATGCGCTTGTACTGGCACGGAGCTCTCTGCTCTTCGTAGTCCAGAGTGGAGCTTAAGGACTCTTATTCGGCGGTGCGTCCTCAGGGACCGTCTGGCGTCCCCCAGGGTCCGTCCCTGGTCATACGACCCGTTCCGTCTTCTTTTGATTCCATGCTCACCTAGCAATAGAGATAGGCAATTTGTTTTAAGCTTAAATTAGCTACAGGGCAACCACAGCAAGATAGCACTATGTTACTATAGTTATTGATGAACACCGCGAAATTGGCTTTTGAGCCGTGCAATTGACCATTACATTGTTACAGGCCTGAGAGGGCATGATTGACTTTAGTAAGTGGTTAAAAGATGTATCGTTCTACAAAAAAGTCTTCTTTTGAAAATTGTTGATTATAGATCTTGTATTAACTTGAGCCTTGTCTTTCTCTTGCGGTAGCGATCTTTCAAGGCATATACCCACTCGTCGCAAATCATATATATAATAAGAGCAACTAGCCCAAATGAAAGAACAACGGTCGATATTAAAGCTACAATGCTAAACAAATGACAAACTCCTGCATATGTCTCCATCGGTACACCAGTGGTTTGCTCAACAGTCACCTGCATCGCGTTGAGAATGACTTATGAACTAGCAAAGACGAACAGAAGAGGGCCAAAAAATTGCCCGAAATAAGTTCCATACTGACCGTGGAGCTGGAAGAAGTTGAATTTATGGAGGATGAACTTCCCATAGAAATTCAGCTGCGTCAGCCTGAGTTCGCCGTAATTATACCGTCCTGATACGTCTGAGTCTTTGATGCTGTCAAATTCAGAGATGAAGCTACAGAATCGCAGCCAGTCAACTTTAGAAGGGATGAGACGCGTCCTCTTATCTTGGGCAATGGAGAAGTCGGATTCGTATTTCACGAGGTGATGATACGTCCGAATGTATCCTAGGGCCGCTCTCCTAATCTTGTGTCGCTTGCTGCCTAGAGGGGAGGTTTCGCTCAGGAGATACGTAACCCAGAAAGCATGCGAGAGGAGGTATTTGGGGAGAGGCTTAATGAAGACGCAGTCGTAATTCCAGACAAGATGGAGGCGAGGCTCTTCCGTGATCACGATCTCGCGGAGATTGACTTTTTGACGATGTAAAGGATTGAGGCTTGCGCTCGATTATGTAAACATCATCCAGAGGTGAGGCAACATCCTCCCTAGATCTCGGCAACAGCATTCCCGCTTGAGGAATTCCGAGAGTTGCGTAGGGCTATCTAGCTTGATCAAAGATTGACCTGGCAGATGTGGGGCGAGACTTCCTTCTTTGATGGAATCAAGCTCATCGTTGAGCTGATTGACTTTCGAAAACGGACAATATTGATCCATTGTAAATTACGACGATGAAGTCAAGGCCCCAACGTTGGCATTTCCCATTTTGTCCCATTGATTCCTACATCATTTTGGTGTGAGAATACATCCACATTCGGCCCCCAATATTTTACTCTCGGATTTGCCGAGCCTCGTCGCATATCAGTACGTATTAGGACAACGATGCATTGAAGGGCATGCCACGTGTACTACCAATAATGCCCGACACCACCATACTGGGCGCTAACTGGAACAGGGTTTGGACGCCACTTTTTGGAAACAGTAAGTTTAGTCGGGTTGCGCATACATATGTGGGGATTGTGATGTGATGTGGTCTAGCGAACGGGCATGAGCGGGGTGCGCCTCTATTGCTAATACACGTATGTGAGGCGATCATCAGAGCCTTGTCACTACAGACCTCTTTCTCGGCCACCCTTTCTAAGGGATCCTAACTTATTTCCTATGAAAATATATTAGAACGTGTTGAACAGAAATTTGGAAATCACCCTAGGATCGCTCTCTATGGTAGCTCCGGAAATGAGTAAGCTCCAATGTTGCTGCCTTATCGTGAAATGGCTTATGCTCTTCTAGGAAACTAAGGCTAATATCTGTGCTAGTAAAACACGCATTGCTATTGAACATGTCCGTAAATATGTTGAAGAGAATCCTGGTGTAAAAATCCTTTGGGTCGACGTCAGGGACCACTGAAGAACGAATAGGCATACAAAACAATTGGTATGACGCTCTCGATTGATGGCATCAAGGACCCAAAAATGATATATTTGACGTTGTGCATGGATACTCGAGTCAGGAATCTAATGGACAATAGTTGACGGTCCTCAACGATGCTGATGACAAGGACACGTTCCTAAAGAATCGAGCCACATCATCGAAGCAAGACAGTTCTGGTAAACAGAAGCGAGGAATACTCTTGGATTGCCTTCCGAAATCTGCTAGAGGACTAGTTTTGATTACTAGCAGATTTTTCCCTTTGGCAACGGTGGTGATGGATTAAGAAGTGGACAATGCGATATAGACTCTGCCTCTTACCACTGAAGAATCGCTCTCACTATGAAGGCGCTCTTGCTCTTATAGACGCATTACATAGGTCGCTTATAGTGATCAACCAAGCTACAGCCTACATTCTTACTCAGGGTGCTGATTCCATTACCGCTCTGAAACCTTAAAACTTGCAGATTACTGAAGAGAATGGGATTGCTGTGAAAGCTAATGAAACGAACAGCCTAGAATCTGTTGCGGTTGGGACATAGAAATCCTTTACGGATTTTATTCAACAGAAATATCACGAACCAGCACGCCTATTAGCAGTTATCAGAGTCCTAGAGCTTTAGACTATCCCAGTCTTGCTAACAAGACTTCAACCGACAAAGAGCAAGTTAAGGCAGCTATATCTATATTAGTTTAGTTCGGTATAGTCACCTTCTTCGCTGACCAGAAATTAGGTAACGCGACTAGACTCGTCTAGCTCCGCGTTGACATAAAGAAACGAAAAGACGGGGACTTAGGAAAGGGTTTTGTAGTTGCTGACAACTGCTTTTCCGTCCGTAGAGCAAGAGAAATATGAGACCTGTGATATCCTGGTGCTTAGATTCTAACCCACGTCTATAACGAGGAAGCGTACTGTAATAAAGCAGGATACACTAAGAAATTAGGAAAATATAATGATGCACGCTAACCTCGAAATGGCCCAAAGCACAAACGAAAGTGCAAAACCTCCATTTGCTCGCACAACAATCTTTGACCAAGAAGCTGAAGCTCACTCCAAAGAAGGTCTTGCAGAATGCGAAAAGACTCTTGGCCATGACCACATTGACACCCTAAAAATTGCCAAACAGCCTCACCATGGCATACCAGCCCCAAGGGCGTGGCGGCGAAGCTCTCACAACCAACTTCCGCATCCTCGACTGGTGTAAAGCCAACTATGGCCCCTCAAACATCCATACCCGGGCATCGAACCCTCCATCAGACTTGCACCCTCGCTCCAACCTACGACCTCTGACGCCAATACGACACCGCTATAACCCCACACCAGGAGATCTTAAAAGGCACCAAAGCCCTCCTCGGCCCTGATAACCTCGAAGCCCTGCACATCCTCTGCTTCCTAGCCCCCAATCTACGATCTCCGCCACGTCTCCCGCTGCAGCCGAGCCCCTGTTTCCAACCCACCTCCCCACGGGCCAACGGAAATCGCTTGGCCCCCAAGAGCACCCAGAGACGCTCTGCTCCTCACAAAGGCACAAACCTCGCGCTACTCGCCGTACAGTCCCAGAACGACATCGTCACGGCCGAAAAAATAAAAAAACCCCCC
>Ga0335075_10007838_pt1 | contig 16394 bp, 17 predicted proteins | sample Lox_Sample_24_FD_206723 | JGI IMG/M metagenome (GOLD analysis project Ga0335075, IMG submission 206723) | Soil microbial communities from Loxahatchee National Wildlife Refuge, Florida, United States - Lox_Sample_2.4 | ecosystem: Environmental > Terrestrial > Soil > Wetlands | place: USA... | reverse complement strand
CCTTTGGGCGGACGCATCGAATCAGCTATCAGTCGAGTCGCGGAAACTCATCCGCGCACAGGTCTCTCTAGCGCTGCGAGAGCGAAGGCAGGTGCCCGCTATGACAGCTTCGTCATTGCCCTTGGCCGACGGCTCAACCAGGGCCCAAAATTGCGGCAGGAGATTCCCGATGATGTCGCTCCGCCGGGGGATGACGGCCACAGCGCGGCATAGTCGGGCCGTCCAAATCGTCACGCTGTTCAACAGGCACTCCGCTTCGGAAAATGTTGATCTACGCTTCGGCAAATATTTTTTCTCTGCTCTACGCCCACCTTCTCTGACCACAAGAACCCTGTTGATTCGCCCAATTCTCTGCCTTTTCTAATCATCCCCGTCGCCAATCGCGTCTCCCGATTGGCCAATGACGGGGATGAGCGTGGCAGTCACACAACTGCATTCGGAAGCCTTCTCGCGCGGCGCGCGCATGCTGCGCACAGCACTTGGGCCCGCGATCGCAACTTTCCTCGAAGATCCTCCGATCGTGGAGGTGATGCTGAACCCGGACGGCCGGCTGTGGATCGATCGGCTTTCGAGCGGCTTGGAGGATAGCGGCCGGACGATGCCGGCGGCCGACGGCGAGCGGATCGTCCGCCTGGTGGCGCACCATGTCGGCGCGGAGGTACACGCGGGCTCCCCGCGCGTCTCGGCGGAGTTGCCCGAGACGGGGGAGCGGTTTGAGGGCCTGCTCCCGCCCGTAGTGGCAGCGCCGGCCTTTGCGATCCGCAAGCCCGCCGTCGCCGTATTCACCCTCTACGACTACGTCGCCGCCGGCATTATGACGGCGGGCCAGGCGGCCGTCCTGCGCGAGGCCGTTGCCGCCCGCAGGAATATCCTGTCGCGGGCGGCACCTCGACGGGCAAAACCACGCTGACGAACACGCTGCTGGCCGGTGTCGCCTCCCTCTCCGATCTGGTGCGCTCTGCGTTGCGTTCGCGACCAAATCGTATCCCGATCGGAGAGGGACACGGCGCGGAGGCGCTCGACCTGTTGAAGGCCTGGGGCAAAGGTCATCCGGGTAGCATCGGCACCATCCATGCCGGCGCCGCGTTCGGCGCGCTGCGCCGGATGGAGCAACTCATGCAGGAAGCCGTCGTCACCGCCGGGCAGACTCGGCACGACGACGGTGAAAGCATCGTGGGTGTCGCCTCCGAAGCGTTCTGGATGCGCTAGCTAGCTCGGAGCGGCCTCACGTCCCCACCTCTGGCCCTTGCTGGAGCCTCGGGCCGGGGCCCAGCCGCGCTGCCCGTCCTATCTACCCCGAGCGCGGGTCGCTTCTCGATTCGCTGAGGCCATAACGATCCAGGAAAGCGGCAAGACGCGCGCGCGCAAGCCCGCCCGCGGCTTCGCCACCCTGCATCGCATCCACCGCCCGGCGTGCCAGACGATCGCGTGTCGCGGCGTCGGTGACGAGGCTTTCGAGATGCTGGCTGAAAGCGAACAGCGACGCAGCCATGGACGTCAGCGACACCCGCGGTGTGGGCGGGGATATCGCGGCGCGTAGGACGGGGGAAAGGGAAGAGCGCGCCGTATCGCCCCAGGCGAGGGCCGAAAGTGGCGAGTTGGCCGCCGCCGCGCGCCGACCGAGCGGTGCGACGCCCCAGAGGTCGCAAGCGGCCCGGATCAGGCTCGTGTGGTCGAAGAGTTCACCGATGACGCCCTGCTCGAGCAGCGGCGCAACGAAGACAGCTGGCACGCGCACGCCGAGCTCGGTAAAGGCGAAGTTGCTCACATGGTCGTCGGGAGCAATCGTCGCGGGCGGGGAGACATGGTCGAAGAAGCCGCCATGCTCGTCGTGCAGGATGATCAGCAGCGTGCGCGCGAACAGCGCAGGCGCGGCAAGCAGAGTATTGTAGATATCAGCGATCAGTACGTCGCCTCGCAGCACGTCCTGGGGAGGATGCTGGTCGTTCTCCTCGGGTTCGAAATAAGCCGGCTCGATGAAGACGAAGGGAGGAAGATCACCGGCGGCGACATCGGCGGCGAAGCGGGAAAGCGAGCGGTAGCGCGCCAGGTTCTCGGGCTCGAGCTGATGCGTGAGAACGAGCGACTGCGGAAAGTCTCCGTAATAGATGCGCCACGCGACCCCGGCCGCGTTCAGCTCGTCGAAGAGCGTGCGCTGGTCGTAGAGATGGAGGTCGGGATGGAACAGCCCGCTGGGCATGTCGGTATCGCCGAGCGAGGAGCCGCTCAGCGCGAACAGGCGATTTGGCCAGGTCGGGCCCGGCACCGAGGAGTGCCAGTGGTCGGCAACCACGAACTGCTCGGCCAGCATGTGCAGCGCGGGAAGAAAGCCGGGAGGGTACCACCCCATGATCTCGGCGCGTTCCGCCGCACTCGATCGCGGGTAGGCCTGTGCGAAGTCGCTGACAAAGCCCGCCATGCTGCCGTGATCGATCTGGCGGAGCACGTTGTCCAGCTCGTGCCCGGGGTCGTTTGCGATCGTCCGGGACTGCGACGGGCCCTGAAAGATCGGCGGCCCTGACGGCCAGTCAGGATTGTCGCGCGGCGCTCTCGGATCCACGCCATCCAGGCCGCTTATTCGTGGCGCAAGGCCGCCGATCAGCCGGTCGAACGACTGATTCTCGAGCATCAGTACGACCATGCGGTCAATCGGGGCCATGCAGACGCTCTATCGCGGTCCGGGCGAGGAGGCGAGAGCGAGGCCGCCAAGCACGAACGCGACGCCAAGCCCGAGCAGTGGCCCGATCGGATCTCCGAACAGCGCCGCCGAGGCAGCGACGCCGACCACGCCGAGGCCGAGCAGAGCTGCGGCCGGCCTCTTCGGCGGGCTCTGCGGCTCGCCGAATGAATCGGCGGTCATCTGCATTGCATCGTCCCGCCCTCATCGCCCGGTCTGGAGCGTCTCGCTGGCCAATGTGCTCCGGATACGGCCTCATCGAATTTCGATGGGATTGACGAAGAGCGTCTTCAGAGCCACCTGAGCGACACAAGGCGGCGATGCAGGGCCGGTTGATCTGGAGGGCCAGCGCGCGTGCCTTTATCCGCGAGAGGGTGGGTATGGGCGTAGGTTGGAGCCCTCACCGGGACCTCTCGTGCTCAGAACGGTATTGGTGCTAGCCGACAATCGGCGGCAATGGAATGAGGGGCACGCCCCAGGAGCAATCATGGACGTCGAGACCATCGATCAAGAGTATCAGCAGCTGCAGACCCAGGCCCAGCAAACGGTCGGAGAAATTCGCGACCTCGCTGGCAAGCTTTCCGCTGCGGCCCAGGGCGGCAACCAGGACGCCAGGGAGTGGCTTCTCGATCTCAAGTCCGTGACCCTGGCGATTCAGGCCGAACAGAATCAGGTCGGGCTACTGCTACAGGCACTGCACGGCTTCGTCGCCAATCAGGCGGGGGCACTGCAACAGGCCCAACAGCAGCAACCGGGACCATGGGGCAATCCTCCCCAGGGACAGCAGTATCCCGCCTATCGCGGCGGCTACGGTCCGATGGGAGGCGGGATGGGCGGCATGTTCGGAAGCTTCCTCAACTCAGGGTTCGGACGGGCCCTCGAGATGGGTGCCGGGTTCGGGATCGGAGACGATTTGATCAACAAGATTTTCTGAAGCGGTGCGGCCGGGCGCGGCCGGATTTGTCCCCTGCCCGGCAAAGCTTGGCCTGTTCCAGGAGGATGGCCGCGCTTCTTGATCACGCAATATATTTGTCACAAAATTATTCAGTTATATCAGTATCTTGGTTGGACCTTGCGACGTCGCGCCGATTTATTCACCGACTGAGGATATCCTGCCGGACAGAGGGCCGGCGCATTTCCCCCACAAGTTTGTCCACAGGGCCAGGCCTTGTATTCTTATCCGGCAGGACAGCCGAGGGGGCGACGCTCGAGGTGGAGTAGAACGCGGTCCAGGATATGCAGTGTGATGATTTCCGCTCATCAGGCCCACCGAGTGGCCCTGCGCTCTATTTTTAGACAGTCTTGGGTAGTTTCGCAATTCTGCGCATTCAGGAGGCGCATCGCCCCGTTCCATCTGCTCGCTGCTGGCCTCCTACATCGCGGTGATTGGGCGCTCTCATGACATCGGTCCCATCGATTGGCGAGACGGAAGAACCGCGTGGGCGGGCCGTAATCGAGGCAGCACTGACGACCATGCCCGCGGTGCCTGGCGTCTATCGGATGCTCGATCGGCGCGGGCGTGCGCTCTATGTCGGAAAGGCGCGCGATCTGAGAAAGCGTGTTGCCGCCTACGTGCAGCCGGCACGGCTCGAGGAGCGGCTGCGGCGCATGATTTCCGAAACCGCCGCGGTGGAGATCATCACCACTCATACCGAGGCCGAGGCGCTGCTGCTCGAGGCCAATCTGATCAAGCGGCTCAAGCCCTGGTTCAACATCGTGCTCCGGGACGACAAGTCGTATCCGTGGCTGATGCTGACCAAGGACCACGATTTCCCGCAAATTGCCAAGCACCGCGGCGCGCAGTTGCGGAAGGGCGACTATTGGGGTCCCTTCGCGTCAGCCTGGGCGGTCAATCAGGCCGTAACCGCCATGCAGCGCATCTTCCTTCTTCGTTCCTGTGCCGACACCGTCTTTGCAAACCGCACGCGGCCGTGTCTGCTGTTCCAGATCCGCCGTTGCTCGGCGCCCTGCGTCGGCCGGATCACCAAGGAGGAGTACGGAAGTTTGGTTGCCCAGGCGGAGGCCTTCATGGCTGGACGCAAGGCAGCGGTGCAGCAGGAACTGGCCGGCGAGATGGAGAAGGCTGCCACTTCACTCAATTTCGAACAGGCGGCAAGCCTCAGGGACCGCATTCGCGGTCTCACGCACGTGCAGGGCGCAGGTGTCGTCAACCCGGCCAGTCTCGGCGATGCGGACGTAGTTGCTGCCTGGCAGGCAGCCGGTCAGACCGCCATCGAAGTCTTCTTCATCCGCGGCGGGCACAACAACGGCAATCGGGTTTTCTTTCCTTTGCACGCCAAGGGCGAAGCGGCCGACGAGGTGTTGGGCGCTTTCATCGGCCAATTTTACGACGACAAGCCGCCGCCGCCCCTGGTACTGATGAGCCACGCGCCTGGCGAGCGGACGCTGCTGGCCGAGGCACTGACGTTGAAGGCCGGGCGCCGCGTGACGCTTGTGGTTCCCGAGCGGGGCGAGAAGCGCGCAGTCGTGGCGCATGCCGAGACGAATGCGCGTGAGGCGCTGGAACGCAAGCTTGCCGAAGCGGCCGGGCAATCCAAGCTCCTGGCGGAGGTCTCGCGCCTGTTCGACCTCCCGGCCCCACCCGTGCGCATCGAGGTTTACGACAACAGCCACATCATGGGCGCCAATCCCTACGGGGTCATGGTGGTGGCCGGGGCGGACGGTTTCGACAAGGCGGCCTATCGGAAATTCGGCATTCGCGGGCCAATCGCCCCCGGTGACGACTATGCCATGCTGCGTGAGGTGTTCGAGCGCCGCTTCGGCCGGCTGCTCGCCGAGCGGGCCGCTGGCGAAGCGCCGCCCATCCCCGACCTCGTGCTGATCGATGGCGGGGCGGGGCAACTTGCGGCGGCGGCATCGGCGCTGGAGGGGCTCGGCCTCGGCGATCTGCCGCTGGTTGCGATCGCCAAGGGCCCCGAGCGCAACGCGGGGCGCGAATGGCTCTATCGCGCCGGCCGCGAGCCGTTTCAATTGCCGCCAACCAGCCCGGTGCTCTACTACCTGCAACGCCTGCGCGACGAGGCGCACCGCTTTGCCGTGACCAGTCACCGCAGCGGGCGAGCGCGCGGCCTCCGGCGGAGCGAGCTCGACGAGATCGCCGGCATCGGGCCGGCCCGCAAGCGGGCCTTGCTCAATCATTTCGGCTCGGCGCGAGGGATCAAGGGAGCGGGACTAGCCGATCTCGAGGCCGTTCCTGGTGTCTCCCACGAGACCGCGCGGCGGGTGTACGCATATTTTCATCCCGGTGCGCGTCTGGCAGACGTTTCCTGATCGGGCGCGGGGCACTACGCTGATGGCGGCATGCTGACAGATCTGCCGAACCTGCTCACGCTCTCCCGCATCTGCGCGGTCCCGCTCGTGGTGGCACTGGCGCTGGTGCAACGGCCGGGTGCCGATCTGGCGGCGGCAGCCGTTTTCGCTGCCGCGGCGGTGACTGACTACTTCGATGGCCGGATTGCCCGCGAAAGGCGCCAGCTCTCCGAGTTCGGGCGGATGCTCGACCCGATTGCCGACAAGCTGCTCGTCGGTGCGACCCTGATGGTGCTCGCCGGAGAAGGGCGGCTCGGCCGCTGGAGCCTGTTGCCGGCGATCGTCGTTCTCCTGCGTGAAATCCTCGTCAGCGGACTGCGCGAATACCTGGCGGGGCTCAGGGTCGGCCTGCCGGTGACGCCGCTCGCCAAGTGGAAGACAGGATTCCAGATGGGGGCTCTTGGCACAATGCTGGCGGGCGATGCCTCGGCGCGGCTCGTCGGCTTGGGTTTCCTGCACGTCACCGCGATCGGGGTAGTGATGCTCTGGATCGCGGCGGGGCTGACGCTGATCACCGGCTGGGGCTATGTTACAGCCGGATTGAGTCACGTCATGCCGGGCGGGCGCGGCCCGGAAAGAGGCGTGCCTCTTTCCTCTGGACCGAGGGGCGCTCGGCCTGCCGGCCCGACCAAGGAGCCATGATTATGCGGCGCGTTGCCTTCACGGTGTCCTGCCCCCGAAGTTCGTCGCGCCCCGCGACGAGCGGAGGGGAAAAAGAGGCCACTGAAGACAAGAACCCAGTGTCTCGATCACAACCCATTCGCCGGGTGACAGCCGTCGGAATCGGGACACTGGGCCTCTCGTTGCTGCTTTCCGGTTGCAGCGGCAGCGGGTTCGGCAATTTTCTCGGCAACACCTTCAGCCTGAACGGCGATCCGAACCAGCCAGTCACGCCGGCAGAAAATGTCCAGCGCTCCAACGGGGCCACCGTAAGCTCGGCGCCGGTCACCACCCAGGCCGGCAATGTTTGGCCCGGTCCGATCAAGCCGCTGCCCTCGCTCGCCGATATTGCCAAGACACTGCCCGAAGCCCAGGGCGTGCCGACGCTGCCGCCGGTGCCAGCTAGTCCCGTCGAGCCGGTTGCACCCACTTATCCTTCGCCGACGGCACCCACCCCGCCGATCGCAATTCCTCCGCGCGCCGGTCCGCCCGAAGCGACCTTGCCCTCCACCTCCGAGTACCAGCCGAGCGTGAAGGTCGGCACCATCATCGAAACCTCGCATGGGCCGGAGAAGGTTTCCGGCGGGACCGGAAATTTCCTGACGCTGACCGCCCCCGGCGGTCAATACGGCGGCATCATGGTCCCGAACGGCAACGGCACCAGCACGATCATCCGCCCTGACGGAACCGTCGAGACGGTGAAAACGCCGCACTGAACCGGAAAATGCTGCGGCTGCTCTATTTCGCCTGGCTTCGCGAGCGGCTCGGACGCGCCGAGGAGGACGTTGCGCCGCCCGCCTCCGTGCAGACGGTCGGCGAGCTGATTGCCTGGCTCGGCGCCCGGGAGAGCGGGCGCGGTGCCGCTTTCGCCGAACCTGGCCTCATCCGTGCCGCCGTAAACCAGGAGTTCGCCGGGCCCGAAACAAGGTTGTCGCCGGGCGACGAGGTGGCGCTCTTTCCGCCGGTGACGGGCGGCTGACGGACGCGCGATGCCGCAGGCAGTCGTGCGGGTGCAGGCAGGCGATTTTGATCCCGGCGCCGAGCTCGATTTGCTCTTGGACCGGACAAGCGGCGCGGGCGGCATCGGCTGCTTCATCGGCATCGTCCGTGGCGAAGCGGGAGGGCGGCCGATCTCGGCGATGACGCTCGAGCATTATCCCGGAATGACCGAGAGGGCGGTGCTCGCGATTGCCGAGGAAGCCGCCGAGCGCTGGCACTTGCTCGGGACGACGGTCGTGCATCGGGTCGGCCGACTCCTGCCGGGCCAGCGCATCGTGCTCGTGCTGGCCGCGGCTTGGCATCGCGCACCGGCGCTCGAGGCGACCTCATTCCTGATTGACTGGCTCAAGACCAAGGCGCCGTTCTGGAAGAAGGAGCTTTTCACCGACGGCTCCGCTTCGTGGGTGGCGGCGCGCACCGGCGACGACGAGGCGGCCTCGCGCTGGCGATAGCCGGTCGGAACGACAACGACATGTGATTTCAGCTTGCTGAAGAAGTGCGCCGCGCTATGCGCCCCGCCTGAACCGGAAGCCCACTTTAGGACCTAGCGCGTAAAACTTGCCGCAGCGCGTTTTTTGACCACACGCATGTAGCGCAGCGGACCGCCCGGCCCGGATTTGACGTTATGCTCCGGCGGCGATATCGTCGGACCAACATATCGCCCGCATATCGTCACTCGGGAAGGGAGGGCATGCATGCGCCCGGTCATGCTCGCCGTGGTGTTACTGGCAGCTTCGTTCACCCCTGCCGCCGCTGCAGGGAGCGTCCGCGTCGCCTTCGCCGGCTCGATGGGCGTGGTCATGGACCGCTTCATCGGTCCCGAGTTCGCCAAGGCGAACGACGCCACCTATCAGGGCATCGGGCAGGGCGCCTACGCGCTCGCCCGCCTGATCGCCGGCAGGAAGTTGCAGGCGGACGTGTTCGTTTCGGTTACGCCGGGACCGGTGAAGCTCCTGGAAAAAGCGGGGCTGGCCGCCAAGGCGGAGCCGGTCGCCAGCACCGCAATGGTGATCGCCTACGGTCCGAAAAGCCGCTTTGCGCCGGCGCTCGCCGCGTCCGAGCGAGGGGGTGCGGCGCCCTGGTGGCAGGTGCTGGAAAAGCCCGGGCTTCGCTTCGGCCGGACCGACCCGGCTACCGACCCGCAAGGCCGGAACATCGTCTTCACGATGCTGCTTGCCGAGCGGTACTATCACCAGCCTGACCTCGCGAAGCAGATCCTCGGGCCGTACGAGAACCCGGCGCAGATCTTCACCGAGCCCTCGCTGCTGAGCCGGCTCGAGGCCGGCCAGATCGACGCCAGCTCGGGCTACGAAAGCGCAGTCATCTCCGATCATCTCCCGTTTGTGCCGCTGCCCGACGAGATCAATCTCAGCAACCCGGCAATGGAGCCGAGCTGGTACAGCAAGGTGCATTTCTCGATCCGCGGACCAGGCGGCAAGCAGGTCCTGCTGAGCACCGAGCCGCTCGTCTTCTACGCCGCCGTCCTCGAGAATGCGGCGAACCCCGGACTGGCACGGAAGTTCGTGGAGTTCCTGCAAAGCCCCGCCGCGCAGAAGGCGTTCGCCGAGAAGGGCTACGGCAGGCCGATGGGCGGCCCGATCTGAGCGCCTCGGCAAGCGCGCTCTTCGTTCGGCCCCGTACCGAGGGGCTCGGCCTGCCGATCGTGCCGCTGCTCGGTCTCGGGGCGCTGATCTTCCTGATCGCACCGTTTGCCGCCCTTGCCTTCGTAACCGACTGGGTTGGCTTCCATTTCGTGCCGGGCGATTTCTCTGCCGCCTTCGTCTCGGTGGCCTATAGCCTCGTTGCCATGCCGATCATCGCGGCCCTCGGCACGCCGCTGGCGTGGTGGCTCGCGCGGCGGGATTTCCCGGGCAAGCTGGTAGTTGACGCTCTCTTGCTGCTCCCTCTGCTGGCGCCGCCTCTGGCACTCGGCATTCTGCTCGCATCGCTCTACGGCCCCTACAGCGCCGCCGGCGTGCTGCTCGGACGTGTCGGCGTCGTGCTCACAAATACGGCGGCCGCCTTCGTGCTGGCGCAGGTCTATGGGGCGATGCCGTACTACGTGCTCGCCGCTCGCGCTGCCTTCGAGGCGGTGCCGCGCGAGCTCGAGGAGATCGCTCTTACGCTTGGCAAGGAACGCTGGCAGGTTTTTCTCGCCGTCAGCTTGCCGATGGCGCGGCTCGGCGTTGCCGCGGGCCTGGCGCTGGCCTGGGTTCGGGCGCTCGGCGAATTCGGAATCGTCCTGATTGTTGCCTACTTTCCGCATGGAATCCCCGTGAAACTCTGGGTCAATCTTGAGGATTCCGGACTTGCGGCGGTTTACCCGCTACTTTGGCTCTTCTTGATCGTAGCAATGCCACTGCCGCTTTGGCTGGGGATAGTTTCGCGCCGGCGTGGTCTAATGTAGGGCATGCAGATTGACTACCGGCTGGAGCGGCCGCTTCGTATCGAGGCGCGGCTTTCCGTCGCCGGCTTCACCGTGCTTGCCGGCGCGAGCGGCGAGGGCAAGACCAGCCTGCTGAAGGCCATCGCGGGGCTGCTGCCGGCAGAGGGCGAACCTTATGGCGGGCTTCCCCCCCAGGACCGGCCGGTCGGCTATCTGCCCCAGGGTTTTGCCCTCTTTCCGCATCTCTCTGCCTGGGAGAACGTAGCCTTTCCGCTGGCGCGGCGGAGTGGCCGGCGCGAGCGTGCGCTCGGCCTCATGGCGCGCCTTGGCATCGCCGGGCTTGCCGAGCGCTCGCCCGACGCTCTTTCCGGCGGCCAACAGCAGCGCGTGGCGCTCGCCCGGGCGCTGGCCCGCGGACCCGAGCTTCTGCTGCTGGATGAGCCGACCTCGGCGCTGGATCCTGCGACGCGCGACGCGGTGCTCGGAGAGCTGATCGAGGAGATTCGCCGGATCGGGTTGCCCACGCTGGTGGTGACGCACGACGTGCATCTCGCAGCCATGGCCGATCGGATGGCGCTGATGGTGGGGCGGCAGATTGTCCAGGAAGGCACGCCTCGCGAGGTGTTCGCCGCGCCGGTGGACGAGCGCGCAGCGCGGCTGCTCGGCTATCGCAACCTCTTCTTCGGTCTGTTGCAAGCCATCGTGGATGGCTTGGCAACGGTGGCGCTCGACGGCCTTCGGCTCACCGCACCCGCACCAAGCTGGGGGGTTCCGGGCATGCGCGTCGGGATTGCCATCCGCTCCGAGGACATCGCGCTCGCTCCAGGCGGCACCACAGAAGCCGGCGCCGCAGCACCCCCTCGGATGAACGTAGTGATGCTGAACGTCACCGCCGTGCGTGAGGAAGGCCTCGCGCTCCGGCTCTCCGCCTACGGCAGCGTTGCGCTCGACATCCTCCTCCCGCGCGGCGCCGATGGCAGCGATCTTTCGGCCGGCGCACGCGTGCTCGCGTGGGTTCGCCCGGAACACGTGCACCTCTTCCGCGCCGCCGGATAGCGGGCGTCAGGTTTCGCCGTTCCGCTGCAGCGATTCGCCCGCATCACCGGCGGCGAGGACTCCGACGCAAGGCACGGCCTCGAGCATTTCCGCGCCGTGCGGTGCCTCGGCGAGGCAGTCGGTAAGATCGCGGCCGGCACGCAGCCAGAAATGTCGGCCATTCATCCAAAGAAAGCTTGCGCTTACGTCGTAGACGCGGCCGGCATAGCCGATCAGCACAGGCCGGCGCGCATCGCTGCCATCGCAGGCAGCGAGCATCGCCGGCGTAAAGATGCGCGCCCCGGCGCTCGGCGCGAAACCCTGCGCCTCTTCGCTTCTCTCAGCCCTGGCCGGCAGTGAGGAACTTGCGAACATAGGGCGAATTGGGTCGACCTTCGCGGCTATAGTGCCCGCTCGGCCCGTTGCCAAGAAACTCCGCGAACCAGGACTCGTGCTCGACCTCCTCGTGCAGGATGGCGAGCGAGAGATCGTAGGTGCGGTGGTCCTTGCCCGCTGTGATATTACAGATATGGGTATAGCCGCGCACTGCGCATTGCTCGGCTTCGAGCAAGACCTTGAGCATGGCCTTCATGTCGGTCGGATCCTTCGGCAGCTTCGCCGGCGGGCAGGCCGAGCAATTGTGGAAGTCCACCATGTTCTCGGGCAGCTTGCCCCCGAGTTCGTAGATGCGCGGGACCAGTGCCTCGAAGTGATTCCGGTCCTCGATGCGTGCGTCCTCGGCGATCTGCTTCAGGCCCTCACCCTCCATGCCGATCAGGTTCACGCGCAGGATGGTATAGTAATAGAAGGTGGTCAGCTCGGCGGCCGCATTGCGAACCAGGAGATCGACCAGCTGATCGATCTTGACGCCGGCCTTCTCCACCATCTCAATCGCCACCGTCTTCTGCTTCATGGAAGATCTCCTCGTGGTTCCGATTGATCTCGGGCAGGCATCAGCTTCCTCGGGCGTCGGTTTCTCGACTGTCCAATCGAAAGTCTGAATGTCCTGGATAGACCGGTTCTATTGCGCCGGCAATGCGGACGCAGGCTCCGGCTCCTGGCCCGCCCGCGGCGCAACCCGCCGTTCGATACTGTCCCAGATATCCGCCTCCAGATTTGGACCGCCGAGCCGTGCGACTTCCTGGAGGCCGGTCGGCGAGGTCACATTGATCTCGGTGAGCCAGTCACCGATGACATCGATCCCGACGAAGATCAGTCCCTGCTCACGCAGGGTGGGGCCGATCCGCGCGCAGATTTCGCGGTCGCGGGCACTCAGCGACGTGACGACGGGCTTGGCGCCAACATGCATGTTGGCGCGCGCCTCGCCGGTGGCGGGGATGCGGTTGATGACGCCCCGCGGCTCTCCGTCCACCAGGATGATGCGCTTGTCGCCCTGCCGCACCGCGGGCTCGTAGCGCTGCAGCATCAACGGTTCGCGGCCGCGGGCGAAATGCATCTCGAGCACGGCGTTGAAGTTCTCGTCATCGGGGCGGATGCGGAACACACCGGCGCCGCCATTGCCGAAGAGTGGCTTGATGACGATATCGCCGTGCTCGGTACGAAATGCGCGCATTGCCGCCGGATCCCAGGTGACGAGGGTTGGCGGCATTAGTTCGGAGAAGTGCGTGACCAGCAGCTTCTCCGGCGCGTTGCGTACCGCGCGCGGATCGTTCACCACAAGAGTGGCCGGCTGGATATGCTCAAGCAGGTGCGTCGCCGAGATATAGGCCATGTCGAACGGTGGATCCTGCCGCATCAGCACAACATCCATGCTGGCGAGATCGAGCGCCTCATCCGGACCCAGTCGATAAATCTCGGCGGGCGGGCGGGCCACCGCGATGCGGCGCGCGCGGCAGGTAAGCCGGACGGTTTCGCCGGCGCTCATGAATGCCAAGGTAGGTACTTCATAATACCAGACCAGGTGGCCACGTGCCTGAGCCTCCAGCATCAGGACAAAGGTGGAATCGCCATCCGGCTTGATCGAAGCCGGAGGGTCCATCTGCACCGCCACCTTGAGCGGACGCGACATCCCGAGCGATAGCCTCACTCGCCGGCTGCGGCGACATAAAGTGCCCCGCCGCGGGCCCGGAACTCTTCGCTCTTGGCCTCGAGCCCGGCCAGCCGCTCGGCTTCTGTGCGCAGGTCCTGGGTGATTTTCATCGAGCAGAATTGTGGCCCGCACATCGAGCAGAAATGCGCAAGCTTGTGTGCATCCTTGGGCAGGGTTTCGTCGTGGTAGGCGCGCGCGGTCTCCGGATCGAGGCCGAGATTGAACTGATCCTCCCAGCGGAATTCGAACCGGGCACGCGAGAGGGCATCGTCGCGCAGTTTCGCCGCCGGGTGGCCCTTGGCGAGATCGGCAGCATGCGCGGCAATCCGGTATGCGATCACGCCTGCTTTGACATCGTCGCGATCCGGCAGGCCGAGATGCTCCTTCGGCGTGACATAGCAGAGCATCGCGGTGCCGAACCAGCCGATCATCGCCGCGCCGATCGCCGAAGTGATATGGTCATGGCCAGGCGCGATGTCGGTGACGAGCGGTCCGAGAGTGTAGAACGGTGCTTCGCCGCAGACGGCGAGCTGCTTTTCGACGTTCACCTTGATCTTGTGCATCGGCACGTGGCCGGGGCCTTCGATCATCACCTGGCAGCCTTTCTCCCAGGCGATCTTCGTAAGCTCGCCCAGCGTATCGAGCTCGGCGAACTGTGCAGCGTCGTTGGCATCCGCGATCGAGCCGGGCCGCAACCCGTCGCCGAGCGAGAACGAGACATCGTAGGTACGCATGATGTCGCAGATGTCGGCGAAATGCTCGTAGAGGAAGCTCTCGCAATGATGCGCGAGGCACCAGCGCGCCATGATCGAGCCGCCGCGCGAGACAATGCCGGTGACGCGGCGGGCGGTGAGTGGCACGTGCGCGAGCCTGACGCCGGCGTGGATGGTGAAATAATCCACCCCCTGCTCGGCTTGCTCGATCAGCGTGTCCCGGAAGACCTCCCAGGACAGCTTTTCCGGCTCCCCGTCCACTTTCTCGAGCGCCTGGTAGATCGGCACGGTGCCGATAGGCACCGGTGAATTTCGCAGAATCCAGCCGCGGATATTATGGATGTTCCGCCCGGTGGAGAGATCCATCACGGTGTCCGCCCCCCAGCGGATCGCCCAGACGAGTTTTTCAACTTCTTCGGCCGCGCCCGAAGTGACCGCGGAGTTGCCGATATTCGCGTTGACCTTCACCAGGAAGTTGCGGCCGATGATGGTCGGTTCGAGTTCGGGGTGATCGATGTTCGCGGGGATGATCGCGCGTCCTCGTGCGACCTCGGAGCGGACAAACTCCGGAGTGATGAAGGGCGGGATCTCGGCGCCGAAATCCTCGCCGTCGGCACGCCGCTCTTCGGCGCCATCGACGAGCGCGGCGCGGCCCAGATTCTCCCGATGAGCGACATAGACCATCTCTTCGGTGATGATGCCCCGGCGCGCGAACTCGAGCTGCGTGATGGGGCGTCCGGATGGGGCCGCCCGGACGGCTAGCGTGGCCGGGCAGGGCGGCAGAAGGTTCTCGGCCCCGACGTTGCCGTTATCGGCCGGCTGCACGGGGCGCGGCGGGAAAGCGGCGGGTTCGCGGGCAGTAATCCAATTGCTCCGGATCGGCGGCAGGCCGAGGGCGAGGTCGATCGGTGCGGCCGGATCCGAGTACGGGCCCGAGGTATCGTAAAGACGGAAGCCGGGCTCGCCGCACACGGGATCGAGCAGGACCTCGCGGAAAGGCACCGCGATGTCCGGCCGGTCGGGCACCTGAACATAAACCTTTCGTGAGCCGGGGATGGATCCGGTCGTCACGGTTGTCGGGCGGGCCGCGGACTTGCCGTGGACGGTCATCGACGTCTCCTCGCTCGTGGGCGCTGGCGGAGGAGGGTCTGGTCCGATTCACCCGTCCCTCCGCCGGCATGACCCGGTTCAGGTTCGCAGGGTCACCGCGCTGTCCTTTGTCCATCAGGACCGGCGGAATCTCAGCCCCCTGACGGGGCTCCCCTCGGTCTCATGAAGATCGCGGGTGGGGCTGGCGATGTCAATGGCGGCATGCCACACCGCGCCAGGGTAGCCCAACCCAAACCCTTAAACTCTTATTGTGCCGGTCTCGTGGACCGGCCAATATCCCGCCGCAATCGGCGCGTGAGCGCGGCGGGGGCAGGAGCGGATAAGCGGACCGTGTCCGCGGGAAAGGGAGGACGATCATGCTTGAAGGCAAGCCTTCGGGCCGGCTCGGCCGGCGGCGCGTACTGCAGGCAGGGGCAGTGCTCGGCGCCGCGGGCGCGGTGCAGGTCACCGCGCCGTTCATCGTCAAGGCGCTCGGCGAGGAGCCGATCAAGTTCGGCTTCGAGGATCCCCTGACAGGGGCCTATTCGATCATTGCCCTCTCGGAAATTCAAGGCGCCAGATTCGCGGTCGAAGAGATCAACAAGAAGGGCGGCATCATGGGCCGCGAACTCGTCCTCTACGTCGGGGACTCGGCCAACGATGTCGGTACCGGGGTCGAGAAGGAGCGGGAGTTTATCGACAAGTACCACTGCAACATGACCTTCGGAGACGTGAACTCTGGGATCGCCTATGCCGTCTCCCAGGTCGCGACAGAGAAGGGGGTGGTGCACATCGTTGTCGGCGGTCACACCGACCCGATCACCGGCAAGGACTGCGCGTGGAACGTGTTCCGCATCTGCAACACCACCTCGATGGACGCCAACGCGGTCTCGGGCATCCTGATGAAGAAGTTCGGGAAGCGCTGGTTCTTCATCACGCCGGACTACGCCTACGGGCACACGCTGCAGGCGGCCTTCGTCAAGAACCTGGAGAAGGCCGGGGGCAAATACGAGGCGGTGGAGCTGCCGCTCAACGCCAGCGACTACACCTCCACCCTGATCAAGGCGAAGGCGTACAAGCCGGAGGTACTGCTCTGCAACATGGGGGGCCTCTCGCAGATCGACCTGATGAAGCAGTTCGTCGAGTTCAATATGTACAAGGACATGGCGCTCGGCGGTGCGCTCTACGAGATGGAGGAGCTCGTCGCCGTGCCGACCGCGGCGCTGACCGGCTGGTGGGATATGGAGTGGTACTGGAACCAGCCCGGCGTGCCGCACGTGAAGGAGTTCGTCGACGCGATCGTCAACCGCTACCACAAGCCGTGCTCGGCCCGTATCTGGTTCGGCTACGTCGCCATGTGGTCGGGCAAGCTCGCGATCGAAAAAGCGAAGAGCCTGAAGGCAGTCGACATCGCCAAGGCGCTCGAGGACATGGAGCTGCCACCCGAGGTCGCGC
>Ga0335075_10007837_pt1 | contig 16394 bp, 14 predicted proteins | sample Lox_Sample_24_FD_206723 | JGI IMG/M metagenome (GOLD analysis project Ga0335075, IMG submission 206723) | Soil microbial communities from Loxahatchee National Wildlife Refuge, Florida, United States - Lox_Sample_2.4 | ecosystem: Environmental > Terrestrial > Soil > Wetlands | place: USA... | reverse complement strand
TGGAACTACCCGCAGACGCTGGCGTCGTTCAAGTACGCGCCGGCGCTCGCGGCGGGCAACTCGGTCGTGCTCAAGCCCTCCCCGGAGACCGTGCTCGACTCGTACGTGCTCGCGGAGGCGGTGCTGGCGGCCGGTCTCCCGCCCGGCGTGGTCAACATCGTGGCAGGGGGTCGCGAACTCGGCGCGTACCTCGTCCAGCACCACGACGTCGACAAGGTCGCCTTCACCGGCTCCACCGCGTCCGGACGGCAGATCGCCGAGGTGTGCGGGCGGCTGCTCCGCCCGGTCAGCCTGGAGCTTGGCGGCAAGTCCGCGGCGATCATCCTCGACGACGCCGACCTGGACCTGGCTGCGATCGGCCAGAACCTCTTCGCCGCCACGCTGGTCAACAACGGGCAGACCTGCTATGCCTGCACCCGGATCCTCGCCCCGCGATCCCGCTACGCCGAGGTCGTGGACACGTTCGCCGCGTTCGCTTCGTCGCTCCAGGTCGGCGATGCCCTGGACCCGGCCACGCTCATCGGCCCGCTGGTATCCGAGCGGCAGCGGGACCGGGTGGAACGGTACATCGCCAAGGGCAGCAGCGACGGCGCCCGGCTGGTGACCGGCGGCGGCCGTCCCGCGGGCCTCGACAAGGGCTGGTTCGTCGAGCCGACGATCTTCGCCGACGTCGACAACAAGTCCACGATCGCGCAGGAGGAGATCTTCGGCCCGGTGCTGGCGGTCATCCCGTACACCGACACCGACGACGCCATCGCGATCGCCAACGACTCCGGCTACGGGCTGGGCGGCTCGGTGTGGACGACCGACCAGGACCGGGCGCGGGACGTCGTCCGGCGCGTGCGCACCGGCACGATGGGCATCAACGGCTTCCTGCCCGACCCCGCCGGCCCGTGGGGTGGCGTCAAGTCCAGCGGCATCGGCCGGGAACTCGGCCCTGGCGCGGTCGCCGGCTATCAGAACCTCAAGACGGTCTACGCGTAAAGCACGCGGCCCCGGGCTAGCTCGCCCAGCGAGCGCAGGGTGTCGCCCGGGCGGCCCGCCAGGACGTGCACGTCCGGCAACTGCTGGCGGATCTCCCGGGCCTCCTGCCGGGCCAGCCGGGCGCCCTCGATGGTGGCCGACGACAGGACGATCAGGCCAGCCCCGGTCCGCGCTGCGAGGCCGATGACCTCGGCCGTCGGCAGATCCGCCGCCAGATGGTGCACCAGCCACCGGTCCTCGCGCAGGCTGGCCGCCGCCATCAGGCCCGGCAGGGCGTGCCTTTCGCCGGGCGGTGTGGCGGTCACGGCGGTGCCGCGCGGGCGGCCTCGCGGCTGGTGCGCCGCCGCGGCGATGAGCCGTTCACAGATGGCGGTCGCCCGGTGCTCCGCGGCGATCGACAGGGTCCCCGCGGCCCATCCGTCGCCCACCCGCCGCAGCGCGGGCGCGATCACCCGGTCACACAGGTCGGTCACCGAGACTCCGGCGGCCAGCCGCCCGATGTCCTGCCGTGCCCGGGTCTCGTCACCCGCCGCTAGCGCCGCGTGCAGTCGGTCCGCCGGTGCCGCCCAGTCCCTGACCCGCACCTCCTGTCGCGTCTCGGTGCCGCTCTCCCGCCGCGCCGCCAGGTCACGCACGTCGCTCTCGCTGACCTCATAGCCACGCGGCGTCTTGCGCGCCGGCAGGACACCCTGCCGCACCCACCCGTAGGCGGTCTGGTAGTGCACGCCGAGTGTGTCGGCGGCATCACTCAACTGCATGACCGTGCTCCCTGACCTAGTGATTTTAGTGTAACTTAGTATTGTTTTATTGTCGCGGACCGACGGCAGAACTGACGCCGGCCAATCCGGGTCCACGGCGGCCCCGAATGAGGGCGGTACACGACGGAAGGACCTGATGACCGGTCGGAGGATCGCCATCATCGGCGGTGGCGTCAGCGGGCTCACGGCGGGCTACCTCCTGTCCCGCTCCGACGACGTAACGGTGTTCGAGGCGGACGACCGCCTCGGCGGTCACGCCGACACCCATCTTGTCCGCGAGCCGGGCGGCCGTGAGCTGCCGGTCGACACCGGCTTCATCGTCTACAACGAGCGGACCTATCCGCTGCTGACCAGGCTGTTCGCCGAGCTTGGAGTGCCGACCAGGGAGTCGGACATGAGCATGTCGGTCAGCTGCTCGGGCTGCGGGGTCAGATACGCAGGCAAGCGCGGCCTGACCGGCCTCGGGGCTGGCCTGAACCGCGGCGGCCGCCGGTACCTGCGGATGCTCACCGAGGTGCCGCGATTCCACCGGGCCGCCCAGCGAGTGCTCGCGACCGGGACCCTCGGCGAGCTGTGCCTCGGCGAGTTCCTCACCGCGGGCGGGTTCTCCGCGTACTTCGCTGATCACTTCGCGCTGCCGCTGGTGGCATCGGTCTGGTCGTGCCCGCCCGGCACGGCGCTGCGCTACCCGGCCGGCTACCTGTTCGCGTTCCTCGCGAACCACGGCATGCTGTCCGTCTCCGGGTCGCCGCAGTGGCGCACGGTCAGCGGCGGCTCCCGCCGGTACGTCGAGCGGATCGCGGGCAGGCTCGGCCAGGTGCGGCTGTCGGCGCCGGTGCGCTCGGTCCGCCGCTTCCCCGACGGAGTTCAGGTCCGGACAGGCGGCGACGGGGTGCACGAGTTCGACGCCGTGGTGATCGCGACCCACGCGGACCAGGCGCTGCGGCTGCTCGACAAGCCCACGGAGCAGGAACGGGCGGTGCTCGGCGCCTTCGGGTACACGGCCAACCAGGCACTGCTGCACACCGACGCGCGGCTGCTGCCGCCCGCCGCCGCGGTGCGCGCTTCCTGGAACTACGCGCTGGACTGCCGCGGCCACGGACCCGGATCCGGCGTCGCGCGGACCCGGGTCAGCTACCACATGAACCGGCTCCAGGGCCTGCCGCCCGGCCGGGACTACATCGTCACGCTGGGCGGCGACCGGGTGGTCGACCCGGCGCTGGTGATCGCCACGATGGACTACGCGCACCCCGCGTACACCCGCGAGTCGGTGGCCGCGCGGAACCGCCTGGCCGGCCTGAACACGGCGGTGACGGCGTTCGCCGGCGCCTACCACGGCTGGGGCTTCCACGAGGACGGGTGCCGGTCGGGTGCTGCCGCCGCGCGGGCGCTGGGGGCACGCTGGTGACCAGCGCCGTCCTCTACGAATGCCGCATCTCCCATGTCCGGCTCGCGCCGGTGCGGAACGCGTTCAGCTACCGCACCTACCAGTGGCTCGTCGACCTCGACGACCTGCCGCGCCGGCGCGGGCTGCTGCGGCTGCTTGCCGGGTTCGACGCCCGCGACCACCTCGGCGACCCGGCGCACGGCATCCGGGCCAACGTCGACGCCTACCTGTCCGGGCACGGCATCGACCTCGGCGGCGGCCAGGTCCTGATGCTGGCCCACGCCCGGGTGTTCGGCTATGTGTTCAACCCGCTCACCCTCTACTGGTGTCACCGCGCCGACGGCAGCCTCGGCTGCGTGATCGCCGAGGTGCACAACACCTGCCGGCAGCGGCACGCGTACCTGCTCCAGCCGGACGAAAACGGCCGGGCGCGGGTCGCCAAGGAGTTCTACGTCTCCCCGTACTACCCGGTCGACGGCTGCTACCGGATGCGCGTGCCGCGCCCAGGGGACCGGCTCGCGCTGAGCATCACCCTCAACCGCCCGGACGGCCATCCGTTCGTCGCCAGCCTGCACGGCAGGGCGGTGCCCGCGACCAGCCGGGCGCTGCTGCGCGCGGCCGCGCGACACCCCTGGTCCACGGCGGCGGTGGCCGCGCGGATCAGGCGGCAGGGCGTGGCCTTGTACCTGCGCGGGCTGCGGCCGGTGCCGCGCCCGCCGCACATCCCGCAGCAGGGGGTCCAGTGACCAGCACCCAGCATGACACCCGTTGGCTCATCGACCCCGGCCGGTGGCCCGACGTCGCCGCCGTGCCCGGCCGCGGACCGCGCGCGGCGATCGCCAGCGCGCTGTTCCGCACCGCGGCGACCGGGCTCCCCGTGCGGGTCCGGCTGCCGGGCGGCCGGACGCTCGGCGCCGAGCGCGGAGGCGGCGCGCCGGTGATGACGCTGCGCGACCCGGACGCTTTCTTCGCCCGGCTCGGCGCAGGCGGCCTGATCGGTTTCGGCGAGTCCTACCTGGCCGGCGAGTGGGACTGCGCGGACCTGACCGGCCTGCTCACCGTGTTCGCGGCGCACGTCGGCGAGCTCGTGCCGCCGGCGTTCCAGCGGCTGCGCCGGCTCGCGGTGCGCCGCCAGCCGGCCGCCGACCAGCAGACCAGGGACGGGGCGCGCCGGAACATCAGCCGGCACTACGACCTGTCCAACGAGTTCTTCGCGCTCTTCCTCGACGAGACGATGACGTACTCGTCGGCGCTGTTCGAGACCGGCGGCGACGGCGCGCCGGCCGCCGCCGGGGCGCTGCTCGCGCAGGCGCAGCGCCGCAAGATCGACCGGCTGCTCGACCGGACGGGGGTAGCGCCTGGGCGCCGGCTGCTCGAGGTCGGCACCGGCTGGGGAGAGCTGGCGATCCGGGCCGCCCGCCGCGGCGCGACGGTGCGCACCATCACTATCTCGCGCAGGCAGCAGCAGCTCGCCGCGCGCCGGGTGGCCGAGGCCGGGCTGGCGGACCGGGTCAGCGTGGAGCTGCGCGACTATCGCGACGTCGACGGCCGGTACGACGCGATCTGCTCGGTGGAGATGATCGAAGCGGTCGGTGAGCGGTACTGGGACGCGTACTTCACCGCGATCGACCGGCTGCTCGCCCCGGGCGGGCGGGCCGGGCTGCAGACGATCACGATGCCGCACGACAGGATGCTGGCGAGCCGGCGCACCTACACGTGGATCCAGAAGTACATATTCCCCGGCGGGCTGATCCCCTCGGTGACGGCCATCGAGGACAGCCTCGCGCGGTGCACCCGGCTGCGGGTCGGCGAGCGCTCGGACTTCGGCGCGCACTACGCGGAGACGCTCAGGATCTGGCGACAGCGGTTCGGCGCCCGCCGCGGCGAGGTCGGGGCGCTGGGATTCGACGAGGTCTTCAACCGCATGTGGCACTTCTATCTGTGCTGGGCAGAAGCCGGCTTCCGTTCGGGATATCTCGATGTCAGCCAGCTGATCCTGGAGCGGCCGTGAGCAGCGCGGCGGGAACCATCGCCTGGCTCGCCGCGCGGGCCGGCACTGAGCTGCCGGTGCGGGTGCGCGCCTGGGACGGGAGCGAGGCGGGGCCGCCCGGCGGCCCCGTCGTGGTGGTGCGGTCGCCGCGCGCGCTGCGCCGCATGCTGTGGCGGCCCGGCGAACTCGGCCTCGCGCGCGCCTACGTCAGCGGCGACCTCGAAGTCGACGGCGACCTCGCCGAGGGGCTGCGCCGCATGCCGCGCGGCGGCGTGCGCCGCGCGGGGCGGGCCCTGCGACCCGCCAGGTGGGCCGGCGTCGCGGTCGCCGCCGGGCTGGCGGGCAAGCGGCTCGGGGCGTTCGGGCCGCCACCGCCTCCGCCGCCGAGCGAACTGCGGCACGCGGGCCGCCCGCACACCCGGGCCAGGGACCGGGCCGTCATCGCCGGCCACTACGACCTGCCCGTATCGTTCTACCGGCTGATCCTGGACCCGTCGATGGCATACTCGTGCGGCTACTGGGACGGCGCCGCCGACCTGGCCGAAGCGCAGCACGCCAAGCTGGACATGGTGTGCCGCAAGCTGGGGCTCCGGCCGGGCGGCCACCTGCTCGACCTGGGCTGCGGCTGGGGATCGCTGACCGTGCACGCGGCGCGGCGGCGGCAGGCCCAGGTGACCGCGGTCACCTTGTCCGCCGAACAGGGCGGCTACGTCGCCAGGCGGCTGCGCGAGCACGGGCTGGCCGGGCGGGCGCAGGTGCGGATCCAGGACTACCGGGACGCCGGCCCCGGCCAGTACGACGCGATCGCCACTATCGAGATGGGCGAGCACGTGGGCGCCGCCGGGTACCCGGGCTTCTGCGCGGCGCTGCGCGGCCTGGTCCGCCCCGGCGGCCGGGTGCTCATCCAGCAGATGTCCCGCGGGCGGCGCGCGCCGGGCGGCGGTGCTTTCATCGAGTCGTACATCGCCGCCGACATGCACATGCGGCCGGTCGGCGAGACCGTGGCAATGATCGAGCGGGCCGGCCTGGAAGTGCTCGAGGTGGAGTCGCTGCGGCCGCACTACGTGCGCACGATCCGCGCGTGGCTGGCCAACCTCGAGCGGAACGACGCCGAGGTGCGGGCCATCATCGGCGACGAGCGGGCGCGGCTGTGGCGGCTGTACCTGACCGGCGGCGCGCTGGCGTTCGAGGAACGCAGGATGGGCGTCGACCAGATCCTCGCGGCGAGAGCCGCGTGACCGCCGCCGTCTTCGGGGCGGCGGCCCTGGCCACCGCGCTGTCGCTGCTCGCACTGCTCGCGGTGACCTTCGCCGTCGGGGCGCGGACCGGCAGGCACAGCGTGATGGACGTGGCGTGGGGCGCGGGCATCGCGGTGGCCGCGGTGGCCAGCTTCCTGGCCACGGCCGGGCACGGAGTGCCCGCGCGCCGCTGGGCGCTCGGCGCGGCCGCGGTGATCTGGGGGGTGCGGCTCGCGGCACACGTGGCCGTGCGCGCCCGCGGCGCGGGCGAGGACCCGCGCTATCGTGACCTGCTCGCCCGCGCGCCCGGCAACCGGAACGGGTACGCGCTGCGGGTCGTCTACCTGCCGCAGGCGCTGATCTTGTGGACGGCCTGCCTGCCGATCCAGGCGGGCATGGCGCAGCAGGCGCCGCCGGGCGCGGTCACGGCGCTCGGCGGCGCCGTCTGGCTGGCCGGCTTCTGTTTCGAGACCGTCGGCGACTGGCAGCTCGCACGGTTCCGCGCTGACCCGGCGAACCGCGGCCAGATCATGGACCGCGGCCTGTGGCGCTACACCCGGCATCCGAACTACTTCGGCGACGCGTGCATGTGGTGGGGCCTGTTCGGCATCGGCTACGGGGCGCCCGTCCAGCTGGTGACCCTCGTGTCGCCGCTGCTGATGACCGTCATCCTGACCAGGGGGACCGGGCAGCGGATGACCGACCGCCGGATGGCCGCCAGCCGTCCGGGCTACGCCGACTACGCCGCCAGGACCAGCGGATTCATCCCCCGCCCGCCGCGCCGCCCCGGTCCGGCGGGCCCCTCCGCCGCCGCGAAGGACGGCTGAAGGGACACCGCGATCGTGCTCTTCACGCGCGACCTCCTGGTGCACGACAACCCCGCGCTGACGGCAGCCGCGCGGTCGCCGTCAGGAGGACGGCATCAGCACCGAGCTGATGATGTAGACGGTGGCGTTGGCGGTCTGCACGTTGCCGCACACCACGTCGGCGCCGTTGACCGCGTAGGTCCCGCTGGTCATCGACGGGGTGACCGTGCCGCCCTCCAGCGTCTTGATCGGCTTGCCCGCGGCGAGCTGGGCCGGGGTGTAGCGGCCGGCCACGACGTGGTAGGTGAGGATCTTGGTCAGCTCGGCCTTGTTCGCGAGCACCTTGTTCAGCGTCGCCGACGGAATCTTCGCGAACGCGGCGTTGTCCGGCGCGAAGACCGTGATCCCGCTGGCCGAATTCAGCGTGTCCACCAGGCCGGCCTGCTTAACCGCCTGCACGAGCGTGGACAGCACCGGGTTGCTGGACGCGGCGGTGGCCACCGGCGCGGCCGCCATGCCGCTGAAGCTGCCCGCCCCCGACTTCGGCACGGCCGAGCAGGCCGGCCCGAAGTCGGACATCGCGGCCGATGGAGCCGTGGACGAGGAGGAGGATTTCGGTGGGGCCGCCGCCGAGGAGCTGGAGGACGAGGACGACCCGCATGCGGCGGCGCCGACGGTGAGGCTCACGGCGAGCCCGGACAGGGCGAGGATCTGACGGTGGTTCACTGTTCTACTCCCTCTGCTGGATTTCCGGTTTGGCCGGGATGGGTGTCAGGTGACGGTGACGACGACGGAGTCCCAGCCGCTCGCGCCGTCGGGGAACGGCGCGGCGCCGCGCGGGGTTTGCGTGACGCCGGCCGAGTCGGTTGCCCGGACCCGCAGTTGGTGCAGGCCGGGTGCCGCGTCCCAGGCCCATAGCCACTGCCGCCAGGTGTCGGTGCCGTCCGCGGTCGCGAGCCGGGCGGCGTGCCAGGGGCCGCCGTCGACGCTGACCTCGACGGCGGCGATGCCCCGGGACGGCGCCCAGGCGACTCCGGCGACCGGTGTCCGGCCGGCTGGCACCCGGGCGAGCGGCGCGGGGACGTCGATGCGCGATTCCGTCTTGATCGGCGCCCGCTCGGCGTAGCCGCGCTGGGTCCAGTACGCGCGCTGGCGCGCGAAGGTGGTGACGGTCAGCCGGGTGACCCATTTGGTCGCCGACACGTAGCCGTAGAGGCCGGGCACCACCATCCGGGCGGGAAACCCGTGCGCGATGGGCAGCGGCTGGCCGTTCATGCCGACGGCGAGCAGCGCGTTCCTGCCGTCGAGGATGGTCTCGAGCGGGGTGGAGATCGTCATGCCGTCCGTCGCGGACGAGAGCACCTGATCGGCGCCGGCCCGCGGCCCGGCCCGGCGGAGCAGGGCGGCCAGCGGCGCGCCGAGCCACCGGGCGTTCCCCGCGTACGGGCCGCCGACCTCGTTGGACACGCACACGAGGGTGATGTCGGCCTCGGTCAGCGGCATCCGCAGCAGCTCACCGAAGGTGATCTCGACCGGCCTGCTGACCATGCCGTCGATCCGCAGCGTCCAGCTGTCCGGCGCCACCTGCGGCAGCACCAGGTCCGTGTCGACGCGGTAGAACCGCGCGTCCGGCGTGAAGAACGGCGTCAGCCCGCTGACCCGCAGCGCGGCACCCGCCGGAACGGGCGAGGCCGGCACGGCGGCCGCGGGAAGCCGCACCTGGGCGCGGGACGCGTCGACGCTGAACCGGTCGAGCAGCAGCCGCCCGGACAGGCCGCCGGCCACGGCGACCGCCGCCGCGCTCGCCCCCGTGACCAGGAACCGCCTGCGCCCCGGCCACGCCCCGGCACCTGGGCTGGCCCCGTCACCGGGGTTACTCACGGTGACGGGGCCAGGCTCGGCGAGACTGCCGCTTCGCACCGCACGAGCCATCGCGGTCAGCGCGAGCGCCGCGGCGGCCACCCCGGCGAGCGTGGGCAGCACATCGAGCGCGGCGGCCCCCGGCTGGCTGACAGCGGCGGCGGCGCCCACCGCGCCGAAGACGGCAAGCACCGCCAGCCCCCGCCACGTCCGCCGCGCCGCGAGCAGGCCGGCCGCTATCGCCGCCACGGCGAGCACCGCGAGCACTCCGGTAAGCAGCGCGTCCTTGTCGTGGGAGCCGAAGTGCGCGATCGCGAACTCCTTGACCGGCACCGGTGTCAGGTTGATGGCGACGTCGCCGACCGCGATGACGGGGCTGCCGAGCGGCCCGGTGATCCCGGCCGTGAGCTGTCCGACTCCCAGCGCCACGGCGGCGGCGAGCAGCCCGGTGATCGCCGCCGCGAGGCATCGCGTCAACCGCGTCCAGCGTTGCCTTGTCATCACGCACCGCAATTCGGGACGGCCACGATCGCGGATTGGGTCGTCATCGCAGCCGGTTTCTGTGACATGCCGCACCCAATCCGGGCCGCCGGTCGTCTCGAAGACACAGCATGAACACGCCATCGACGACGCCGCGGCAGCCGGCTCCCGGCCGCCTTGAAGGCAGCGGCCAGGACCTGGCGAGCCTGCTGACCCGGGTGGCCCGGGGGGACCAGGCGGCCTTCGAGGTGGTCTACGATCAGCTCGCCGGCTCCGTGTACGGACTGGTCCGCAAGGTGCTCAGGGACCCCGCCCAATCCGAGGAGATCGCGCAGGAGGTCCTGCTCGAAGTGTGGCGCTGCGCCTCGCGCTTCGACGCCACCAGGGGCAGTGCGGTGGCCTGGGTGATGACGATCGCGCACCGCCGCGCGGTGGACCGGGTGCGTTCGGAGGCCGCGTCGACGCTGCGCGAGCAGAAGGTGCTCCCCGGCCCGGTCAGCGGTGACGATGTCGCGGAACTGGTCGAGACCGCCCTGGACAGGCAGCGCGTCCGTCGCTGCCTCGGCACGCTCACCTCGCTGCAGGCGGAGTCGATCACGCTCGCCTACTACGGCGGCTACACCTACCCCCAGGTCGCCGAACTTCTCGGGGTCGCACTGGGCACGGTCAAGACCCGCATCCGTGACGGCCTGATCCGGATGCGCGACTGCATGGGGGTGACCTGGTGAGCGTCCAGCGTCACGAGCTGCACCTGCTGACGGGCGGCTACGCCTTCGACGCCCTGCCCGGCGCCGAGCGCGCCGCGTTCGAGAAGCACCTGGCCCGCTGCGAGCCGTGCGCCGACGAGGTCAGGGGGCTGCGGGAAACCGCGGCGCGGCTGGGGATCGCCACCGCCATCGAGCCGCCACGGGAGATGCGCGCGCGGGTGCTCGCGGCAGCGCCGCTCACCAGGCAGCTCCCGCCAGGCGGTATCTCCCGCACCGTGATCGGCCGCCGTGAGCGACCGGGCCGGCCGCGGATCAGGCCGTCCAGGGCGGGTGTCGCGGCCACAATCCTCACCCTCGCGGCCGCCGTGGCGTTCCTGTTCGTCACGCAGGTCAGCACGCGGCACGAACTCCAGCAATCCCAGGCAGGGAACCGCGTGATCGCCGCGGTGCTCGCCGCGCCCGACGCGCGCATCGTGACGGCACCCGCCAGCGTGGGCGGCAGTGTCACCGCGGTGATATCCGCCCGCCAGCGCGAGGCGGTCGTCACCACCGCCGGCGTGCCCGCGCCGGCGGGAACCCGGGTCTACCAGCTGTGGGTGATGAGTCCCGCGGGCGCCCGATCGGCGGGCCTGCTTCCCGCCAGCCACGGGGGCCCGGCCACGCCCGTCCTGGCCGTGGGCGTGGTGCCCGGGGACCGTCTCGGCATCACGGTCGAGCCGGCGGGTGGCACCGCCCAGCCCACCACGACGCCGGTCGTGGTGATGCCGGTGCCCGCCGTCGAGTAGCGGAGGCTCGGGAGTCGCGACCGGACGTTCGGAATAATAAGGAGATTTTTTCCGAACGGACGGGTGGTGGCTCCGTCCCGTTCGGCGTCTGTGGCACCACGGGCACCACGAGCTCGAACGTCGAGCCGCCGCCGACGTGGCTGCTGACCCGGACCGAGCCGTGATGGGCCTCGGCGATCGCCGCCACGACCGGCAGCCCGAGCCCGAACCCGCCGGTCTCGCGGCTCCGGTACGGGGTCGCGCGGGAGAACCGGCGGAAGATGCGCTCCAGGTCCTCTTCCGGAATGCCGCAGCCGGAGTCCGTCACGGCGAGCACCGCGTTGCCGTCCTCCATCCGCGCGCTGAGCTCGATGAGGTCGTCCTTCTCCGTGTGCGCGATCGCGTTCTCGAGCAGCGCGTCCATCGCCACCGCCAGCCGCTCGCGGTCGGCGAGGACGGTCCCTTCCGCGACTTCCCCGAGCCGCCAGCGCCGCGGCGTGTATCCCCACCGGTCCAGGGCTTCCATCACCACCGTGTCGATCCCCACCGGGGCCCGGTCGAGGAAGTCCGGGCTGTCCGCCGACGTCAGCAACAGCAGCCGGCCCGCCAGCCGCCGCAGGCGGCCGAGCTCGCCGACCACCACGCGGGTGTCGTCGGCGATCGTCTCGTCGGTGGCCGCCTGCTGGATGAGCTCCGCGTGACCGAGCGCGACCGTGATCGGCGTGCCGAGCTCGTGGGCGGCGTCCAGCAGGAACAGCCGCTGCTGCTCGAGCAGGCGCACGTTCTCCTGCGACACCCGGTGCACTTCTTCCATCGCCGCGACCCGCTCGTCGAGCGCCGCCTGCCGCCGCCGCCCGTGCCAGACCATCACGAGGAACATCAGCGCGATCAGCGGGACCTCGGCCAGGTAGTCCGCGTCCTGCTGGCCCCTGAGGACCTGGATGCCGATGATGCCCCCGGTCGCGATCGTCACCACTGCCAGCGTCAGGATCGCCGGCTGCAGCCGCCACAGCCGGAAGCCGTAGATCACGGTCAGGCTCACCCAGATGGCCAGGAACGGCACGCTCCCCCACTCCGGGTCCAGCCGCATCACCGCCAGGTTCGCCACGACGAACACCGCCCAGACGATGTCCCACCGCGACGACCGCGCCCACCGCAACGCACGCCTCGTTCCGGCCGCCAAGCCCGGCCGCCATCCCCGCATTCCGGCCCTCCAGCCCGCTTCCGGCACGGCGCCCAGCCGCGCGGACGCCTCCCTAACCACGTTAGGAGCCGACCGGCTACGGTACCAGCAACTGAGGGAGACGACGCGCTTCTTCTGCCGCTTCCGCGGCTCTGCTGCCGTCGTCGCGGGCGGGCGGTCAGCTCGACGAGCCGAGCTGCAGAGGCACGCTGATGACCTGCGTCCGCTGCCACGTACCAGACGAGGTCAGCTGGTAGACGGTAAGCGTGCCGCCAGACGCGGCCAGCGCGTCGAGCGTGCCGCCCGGGCCGGCCGCGAGCACGGCGGTGCCGTGCGGCGGCGCGGGCAGTGCGCGCCAGGCCGCCCCGGGCCCGGCGACGGCCTCCGCGCGACCGCCGGCCAGCAGCACCCACGCTCCCGTGGCGCCCGGTCCGGCCCCGGAAGCGAGCACCTGACCGCCGGCAACCGGAAGCGGGGGCGAGGTCGTCCAGTGAGTGCCGTCGGTGGTCCAGGCGGCGAGCAGGCTCGCCGCCTGGCCGGTGCCCGCCTCGAGCAGTGCCATGTTCCCGGCGGCCGGCAGGGTGGCGATCTTGCGGTTGGCGGTGGTGGCGGAGAACTGCGTCAGCCGCAGCACCTGGACCGGCTGCGACGCGAACCCGCCCCCGACGGCGAGTCCGGCCGAGCGCCAGCTGGCGCCGGCGCGGACGAAGACGCCGGCGACGCCGGGACGCGCGCAGGAGGCCGCGGCCAGCGGCGTGCCCGACGCGGTGAGGGAGACAGCGGTCAGCCCGGTGACCTGGCAGGCGCGGCCGGCCGCGGACGCGGCGACGGCGCCCGGCGAGGCCAGCCGGGTCCACGTGGCGCCGGACGTTGCGGACTGGCCAGCCGCGGCCGCCTGGTCGATGCTGCCGTCGCCGAGCAGGGCGAGGATCTTCCCGCCGCCCAGCGCGAGCGCGTCGGGCACGGCGGCGACGGACGCGTCGACCAGGCCGGTCCCCCAGGTCTTGCCGCCGTCGCCGGTGAGCGCCAGCGGGGAGAAGGTCAGGCCCTGGCTCGGCCGGAAGGCGACGTCGAGTCCCTGCCCGGCGGCGGGCGCCGCGACCAGACCGCCGTTGTCGGCCACTCCTGGCGGGGTGACCAGCGTCCACTGCGTGCTCCCGGCGGGGCGGGTGAACAGCTGCCAGAAGTTGTTCTCGTCCGCCGCCGAGCCGCCCATCACCACGATCGCCCAGGCTCGGCCGCCGGTGCCGGTCAGGGAGGTGGCCAGCGGAGCGGTCGCGGCCGACGGCGACGACGGGGGCGCGGCCGGGGCGGCCGCGGACGAGCAGCCGGCGAGCAGGCACCCGCCGATCGCGAGGGCCGCCACCGCCCACGGGCGGCGGCGCGTCGCTGACCAGGCCGACGGCAGCCGGGATCGGCCGGCCATCAGCCCATCACCTGGAGCACCGAGTTGGTGAGCAGCCCCGCGAACGAGGACTGGGTGGCGGCGGTCCCGGGGCCGGGATCGTCGCTCAGCTCCTGCCGGAGCCGGCCGGAGGCGCTGATCACGAAGGCGAGATCATTGTGCGCCGACATCGCGCCGGCCGGCAGGTTCTGCACTTCGATGCCGTACTGGTGCCAGACCGCCGCGAGCTGGTTCAGCGAACCGGTCAGGTACAGCCAGTTGGACACCTGGTCGAGGCCTTCCTGCTTAGTGAACGCCCGGGTGAACGCGGTGGAGGTGTAGGTCGGGTTCGCGACGACAGCGACGAGCTCGGTGTTGCTGGCCTTCGCGCCCAGCATCGTGTCGGCTGCCCGGAACTCCTGCGCGATGATCGGGCAGTCGGTCGTGCACACCGGGTCGAGGAACGTCAGCAGCACGACCTTGCCGCGCAGGCTGGACAGCGACACCTGGCGGCCGTCCTGGCTGGTGAGCGTGAACCCGGGGGCGGGGCTGTCGACCGGGGCAGACCCGCCGGAGAGGGCCTGGGCGATGATCGGGTCCGCGTTGCTGTTCACCGAGGCGAACGCCATCGGCGCCGCGCCGACGACGATCACGCCGATCGCGCCCAGGGCGGCGACCGACCGCCCGCTGAGCCCCGCGAAGCCCAGGCGCAGCCCGGTCAGCCGCGCCGCCAGGCCGGACGGCGGCGAAGCCCCGGAGTCGTCCGCGGTCGCGTCGGACGCCGCCACGCCGGCCAGCTCGGGTGCCGGCGCCGGGTCGGCCGGCTCGGGTGCCGGCACTGGGTCGGCCGGCTCGGCCGCGGCGACTGCCCCGGCGGCCTCGGCCGGCTGCTCGGCCTGCTCGGCCTGCTCGGCCTGGACGGCCGGCTCGGGCTGTGGTGTCGGGGTCAGCCCCAGGTAGCCCGCAGTGAACAGCAAGATCAGGGGGATCATGTTGTTCGGGTCGGTGCCAAGCCCGCCAAGGAAGCCCAGGTCCTCGATCAGCACCCAGTCGGCCAGGCAGAAGACCGCGCCGACGATCACCGCGATCCGCGCCAGCCGTGTGTCCCCGCGTAGCGCGCTTACGCAGAACGCCGCGCCGATCGCGGCGAGCGCGATCACCGCGATCAGGTTCACCGCGAACCCGTGCGCGGCGGTGAACCTGCCGAACGCCGAGACGATCGAGGAAAGCACGTGCGGCTGCGGGGTGCTGGCCATCGACTGGATCATGCCGGCCAGCGTGCCCGGCTGGCCGTGCAGGGTGCCCTGCCAGAAGCCGCGTCCAGGCCAGGCTTGCAGCAGCGCCATGCCGAGGAAGAACACGCCCATCCCGCCGAGGGTCAGCCGGCCGATCCGCGGCGTGTCCCAGGCGCGCTCGGGCAGCGCGATCAGGGCGCCCGCCACCGCGTAGACGATCACCGCCCCGGGCGCGCCGAACAGCACGGTCAGGCCCGGCCCGAAGATGCTGCCGAACGCCTCGCCGAACACCCAGACGATGAGCCCCCACGCCACGCTGGCCAGTCCGCCGAGCCGGGACGGCCAGCCGCGCGCTCCGAAGATCAGCCACATGCCGATCCCGACCTGGATCCAGACCGACGCCGCGCCGGCCTGGATCGGGTGGTAGGTCCAGATGGAGCCGCCCCAGTTCACCAGGTGCTGCACCCAGGCCGGGGAACCGTCCGCGGCGGGCTCGATGACCTGCTGAGGCAGGCCGCCGGCCATCTGCGGCTGCGCCTGCAAGATCCCGTCGAACACCCACAGCACCCCGAAGCCGATCCGCAGCAGCCGACGCGCGCGCGGCTCCCGCCACGAGACAGCCGCGGCCGACGTCGACGACGCCGCGCCGTGACTCGCGGCCCAGCTCCTCGTCGCCCCCCAGGCCAGGAGCAGGAGTATGAAGATCAGCGCGACGATCGCCCACTGGTGGATGAGCGCCGACCGGAAGGCGGCGACGATCGTGGGGTCAGCGGGGTTGAGCCCCGAGTTCATGCCCGGCACGGCACTGGCTCCTGCACGTTCACGCCATGATTACCTCTCTGGGGGGCCGGAAAGTTCCCGGCTTCCGCGGAAATCCTTCGCCCGCGGTGACCAGGAGTCAAGGCCACCACCAAGAGGTCGGGCATGGGGGCTCCGGGGTGCAGCTTATCCCGGTGCCGATAGTGTCGGCACGAGGACGCCGTGGGGCGTCAGCTGGAGACGGAGGAGAACATGGCTGCACGCGGAACCGCCGAGTGGAAGGGTGGCCTGCAGACGGGCACCGGGACCTTCACCGCGGGAGACTCGATCGGCGGAGGGTTTACCTTCAAGTCCCGCTTCGAAGACGGTCCGGGCTCGAACCCTGAGCAGCTCATCGCCGCGGCGCACGCGGCCTGCTTCTCGATGGCGCTGTCCGCCGCGCTCGAGCGGGCCGGATCGCCCGTGGAGTCGGTGCAGACCAACGCCAACGTGACCTTGCGGCTCGTCGACGGAACGCCCACGATCACCAAGATCGACCTGGTCACCCGGGGCCGGGTGCCGGGCATCGACGAGGCAACGTTCGTCAAGGAGGCCGAGGCGGCCAAGGCGAACTGCGTGGTGAGCAGGGCGCTGGCAGGCGTACCCGAGATCACCCTGGACGCCGCGCTCGCATGACCGCCGGCGCCGTCACCGCGGACGGCCGCGGCATTGAACTCGCCGACGGGAAACAGCTGCCGATGCTCGGGCTCGGTGTCTGGCAAGTGCCGGACGGGCCCACGTGCGTGAACGCCGTGCGCTGGGCCCTCGAGCTCGGCTACCGGCACATCGACACCGCCCAGGCCTACGGCAACGAGGAGAG
>Ga0335075_10007835_pt1 | contig 16397 bp, 12 predicted proteins | sample Lox_Sample_24_FD_206723 | JGI IMG/M metagenome (GOLD analysis project Ga0335075, IMG submission 206723) | Soil microbial communities from Loxahatchee National Wildlife Refuge, Florida, United States - Lox_Sample_2.4 | ecosystem: Environmental > Terrestrial > Soil > Wetlands | place: USA... | reverse complement strand
ACGCACCACCAGCGGCCGCACTGTCAGTTGATGCGGACAAACAGCCGTGATGATCATGCCATCGATATCGGGGGCAAGAATAGGCCCGTTGGCGGCGAGGTTGTAGGCGGTCGAGCCGGTCGGGGTCGCCACAATAACACCATCCGCACTGAATTGGGCCACCGTCTGTTCGCCGGCTTTGACCAAAATGCTGACCATGCGGGCAATCGTTCCCTTGGTGATCACCACGTCGTTGAGCGCTTCGAACTCGTGATGCACCATACCGGCGCGACGAACCTCCGTATGGAGCATGGCGCGCTCATCGATGATGCATCCGTTGTCTCGCCAGCTTTCAAGTGTGGTAAACAATTCCCCCAGCGGCACTTCCGCCAGAAATCCCAGGGAACCCAGGTTGACGCTGAGGATTGGCGTCTGGGTGCGCGCGAACGCTCGGGCGGCGGCCAATAACGTACCATCGCCACCCAGCACAATGACAAACTCCGGCTGACGCTCGTGCATTAGATGTCTGGGGACCGCATCGGCTGACCCCAGGTAAGCTGCACTCATAGGGTCCAATACGGGAACATACTCGTGCTGTTTCAGCCAAACCATCAGCTCCGGCAGGATCGTTGCCAACTCCGGCTTTTGCGGTTTGGAAATGATTGCGATCGATCGCATGCGTTCTTCCCCTCAGAAGCGAGCGTACATCAGAAACTCACGATTTCCATCTCCACCTAGGATCGGCGAATCCATGACCCGCGTCTCCAGTGCACCATGGGCGTTCAATGTCTGTCTCACCCGTTCGACGGCTCGCTGGTGCGCAGCGGAACTGGCAACAATTCCGCCCTTGCCGACAAATTCCTTGCCCGCTTCGAATTGCGGCTTGACCAGGATGACCGCTTCGCGGCTGGAGTCCTGTGACTTCGATGGAAATGCAGCGGCAATGGCTGCAGGCAAAATTAGCGAGGCCGCAATGAACGAGACATCGACAGTGAAGAATTCAATTTCGCATGGCAGCATGTTCGCGGTTAGGTGACGCGCATTCGTATGCTCCAGCAGGAGCAGGCGTGAGTCCGAACGTAACTTTTCCGCCAATTGGCCGTGGCCGCTATCGACACCAACGACGCGCATTGCACCTCGCTGCAGCAGGCAATCGCTGAACCCGCCCGTCGAAATGCCGATGTCAAGGCAGTTTCTGCCGGCAACAGCGATCTTCCAGGCATCCAGAGCTGCCGCCAGCTTTACACCACCGCGGCTCACGAAAGGAATGTCGTCCTCAATCGCCTGAATCAACTGCTTGCTGTCGACCAGCAAGCCGGACTTGGTCACAATGGCACCGTCGACGGAAATCTGTCCGGCCGAGATTCTCTGCTGCGCCCGAGTCCGTGACGAGGCCAGGCCCTGACCCACAAGCAGCTTATCCAAACGAAGCTTCATGCCTGCACCGCTATGCGTCGAGTCGATTGTCCACGGTTCTTGCCAGCTTGCATGTCGCCAGGATCAGGACCCTGTGAGGTAGACCTGAATCCCATTGCCTGTCAGCGGCAATGTTGTGTCGATGGTGTCGTCTATTGTTTGAATAATGGTCAGCACATTTGTATCCGGAGATACGACGTAGACCTTGCCGGTAGGAGTTCCGGTCGTGGCGGCAATCGACATGGGATGCACGTTACAAAGCTGGGTCGGCGCGCCCGTGCAGGGCTGCTGCGACAACGGAATGGTCTTGGTCACGGTGTTGCTGGTCAAGCTGACAACGCTGACACTTCCATTCGCCGACAGATCACTGGTATCCGCTGGATTTCCTCGATTGGCTACGTAGGCTCGGGTACCATCCTGCAGAATCGATACCGAGGATGGATTGTTGCCTACCGGCACGGTGGCAATAATCTGACCGAAGTTGGGGCTGTCATTGCCGTAGACATCTTCACTGATGTTGATCAAGGTCAGCGTGTTGGAACCTGCGTTCGCGACCGCAAGAATCGATCCGGTGTTGTAGATGTCCGCCCAGACAGGGTCCTGTCCAACAGCGATCTGTCCCGCCGGTACACCCGGCTGATTGGCGATCAGGTTCGCACTTGTATCGATCGTATTCTGCTGGCTATCGATCACCGACACTGTACCGCTGCCCTGATTCAGAACGAAGACGCGACGGTTGTCAGAGCTCATGATGCCGAAGACAGGACAAGAGCCCAGTGCCAGGTTGGAGGACGGGGTGTTGGTCGTGGTTTCAATTCCAGTGGCAACACCAGGAGAACTGGAGGCTGGACAACTGGGCGTGGGCAGGCTCGCGTCGGCATAGCTGATGGCATAAATGCGTTGCGCGGTTCGATTGCCAACCAGGTATGCGGGATATTGTGGCGCCGACGGATTGGTCGCATCCGTGAGAGGAATTTCAAGGAACCCGGCGGGCGCAACCGCACCGTTCGCCGTTTGCATCACTTCGACAGAGCCACGACCAGTTTGTGAAACATACAAATAGTTTGTGGTCGATAGCAGCGTGCTGGGATCGGCATTGGCGAGCAGGGTGCTGGAATACACCTGGTGGCTTTCCACTGTGGTCGAGATGCTGAAATTCGTCACCGTTCCATCGGCGTTGGTGTTGTAGACGATTCCCCCACTGCCATTGCTGTTGGGAGCCAGTCCTACCCAGCGCGGTCCGTTGCCAAGGTTCACTCGAATTGCCAGAGAATCTCCGGAGAAATCCACTAGAGATCCATACCCGGGTACCGTACTCGCCGAACAAAGCTGATCGATGGTCGGTGCCGAGACAACGGGAGTGCTGCCGCAGGAGGTAACGATCGCGTACTTCGTAGGCTGCGATGCCGGCTCGACCGGGGGGATGCTCGTGACAACAGGACGGTAAATATCTCCGCAGCCCAGCATGAAGGCGAATATCAAACTCGATCCCAATAATTTCCAGGGCCTTCTTCGCCCAAAAACTGACAACACTCGTGAATACCCCATGGTTTCCAACAATCAATTGAAGCTGTCAAGATTGTAAATCAGCGCCGACGGTTTCGCGGGGTGGGTCGAGCTTTCCCGATCTCTGTGAATGAACAAGTCAAGCCGCCGATTCCAGCATCGTTCCGCCGATGGCGTCAATGCAGATGCAGGCGCCAAAGTGTGTAGCTGGCCATCTCATGCAGGTACCGCTCGACGATATCGAACTGATTCACGGATTTGCCCGGTTCTCGAGGATTCAGAAGTACATGCAGTCCTTTGGCCCGACATAGCTCTCGAATGCGAAACATATGGGTTCCATCACTGACGACCAGGATGGTCCGTAGATGATTCTCCCTTGCGATTGCTGCCAACCGATCGACGGATTCCTCGGTATCACTGCTGGTGGTTTCTGCGATGATTCGTCGATCAGGCACGCCATGGGTTAGAAAGAAATCCCGGCCCACCGCGCCCTCGCTCATTTGCGGATCATATTGCGCTCCGGTGCCGCCACCGAGAGTGATCAGCAGCGGAGCCAAGCCACGGCGGTATAGATCGAGCGCATGTTCCAGGCGTGCATTCAGAACAGGCGAAGGCCGACCGTTGTATTCCGCAGCGCCAAAGACTGCAATGGCATCTGCCGGCAGTGTCTGGATGGTATAGGAGGTCGTCCGTATTTCAATAAACAGCCACCAGAACCAGCCGAAGCAAGCCAGGAACATAAGCGTGATGGCGCCACGTAGTATCCGGCGAATGATGCCGCGGGCTCTGCTCGGTTCCGGGCCGTAGTCGTCTTCCCAATCGGATTCTTCGGGTTCGATATCGCCCATTCCTCGAGACTCCGCTACTGCAATGCGAAAGCAATCTCGTGCGTTGGAATTGCGCCCTCGCGCAGAATCTGCCAGGCTCCGGGACCCGCTGACAGATCGACAATGGTCGTCGGAAGGCTTCGTCCCGTCGGCCCTCCGTCGACGATCAAAGGCAGACGGTCGCCAAGCTGATCTCGAACTCCAACGGCGTGAGTACACTCCGGAGCGCCAAACGCATTGGCCGAGGTGGCTGTAACGGGGAGCCCCAGCATTCGAACCACCGCCCGCGGAATGGCTGCGTCCGGAACCCTCAATGCCACGTTCCCCGTGTTCGCTGTGACCCGCAGCGGTAGGCGCGTTCCCGCACGCACGATAACGGTGAGAGGTCCCGGCCAGAAACGCTCGGCCAGGCGGTCAAATTGGGAATCGAGGCTGCGCGCAATCTCGTAGGCCTGAGCAACATCAGCCAACAGAAGAGACAGCGGCTTGTGTCGCAGCCGCATCTTGATGTCATAGATCAGCTCGACGGCATGCAGGTTGACGGGATCCACCGCCAGGCCATAAAACGTGTCCGTCGGCAAGCCAACGACACTACCCGATCGCAGGCAGCGAACAATGTACTCGATCTTCTCCGGCTCCGGCTCATCCGGCTGCACGCGCAGTATTTCCGCTGACAAACGATTTCTCCACGTCCGCGAGTTGTCGCCCGAAGAGTTGAACGGTGAAAAATATTTTCGAGCTTGATCCATGATACCCGTTCGTCGACAGTTGGAAGAACGCCAAATACAACTGCTCAGGATTTCGTTCAGACGCGCTGGCCGTTATTTGCCCGACTTCGATAGCGTATCGGGGGTGTGAATGTGTTCCGGCCGAAACCCCAGGCCGACGACCCGCGCCGGGAACCGGCGCAGCCAGGGAAATTGCTGAAGGAGCTTGAACGGCAGCGGTAAACGCCGGATGGGAGTCTGCCTGGCCAGAGCGGGACGAATGAACTTGCGATGCATGAACACCTGAACCGCTTGCGTCATGCGTGTTGGATAACTGCGCCGAGCTTGCACCTGGCGCAGGTCTTCTTCTCGGACGGTCCCGCGCAGCAACGGTAACGCCAGCAGATTCGCCGCGGCAACAGCATCCTGAATGGCAAGGTTGATGCCTACGCCCCCAACAGGAGACATGGCATGAGCACAGTCGCCAATACAGAGCAGTCCTGGCTGCGTCCACTGCAACAATCGGTCGACCGCTACCGTTAGAAGCTTTACCGTATTCCAATCTGCAATTTCATCCGTTCGCGAGGCGAGAAACGGCGCGATCTCCGCGAGGTCCTGCCGAAACGACGGCAAACCGCGCTGCTGCAGAGCCGCGAAACTCCCTTTTGGGATGACATAGGCGCACTGCCAATACTCGCCGCGATCGAGCGTCACCAGAATCTTTCCTCCGCGGAATCGCCCTAGAGTCTGGTTCGGGTCGGAGGGATGTCGCGACACACGCATCCACAACACATCGATGGGAGCCCCGAGGTCCAGAACTTCAAGTCCCGCGCTGGAGCGGACAGTAGAATGGCGGCCATCCGCGCCCACCGTCAGATCTGCGTGAACCTTCAGAATTCCCTTCGGAATCATGGCTCGTACACCGCACACTCGGCCGTTTTCTTTCAGCAAACTTGTCACTTCCGACTCCATCCGCAGATGGAAGTGCGGATAATCTTTCGCTTTCTCGGCCAGGAAATTCAGGAAATCCCACTGCGGCATGAAAGCGATAAATTTTGCATGGGTCGGAAGATGACTGAAGTCTCCAAGGGTCGCCGAGAAGCCTTCCACTTCAGCGCCAATCTGAGTCATCTGTTGGTGCGGCCTGCGCAAAAACTCTTCCAGCAATCCCAATTCGTACATCAATTCCAGCGTCGACGGATGAATCGTGTCCCCGCGGAAATCCCGCAAAAAATCGGCGTGCTTTTCCAGCACCACCACATCGACTCCAGCCCGAGCCAGCAAAAAGCCAAGCATCATGCCTGCGGGTCCGCCGCCTGCGATACAGCAGCGGGTGTCCAGCATTTCGGAAGCGTCGCCCTCGGATTCCATCCTGGCTTCCTCTCGGAACGGTTCGATTCTCCGATTATCGCGGAGGCTCCGCAACGCGTACAGCGTAAAATCGCGAGGTATGCCGGACTTTGTCGCCTCCGCTTCCGCTGAAATCATCCGCAGCCGCCAGAATGCGCGCTTGAAAGATTTGCGCCAGCGCTTGCTGCATCCGGCGGTCGGCGACGACGGACTGATCGCCATTGAGGGCGATCATTTGCTGCAGGAGGCGGAGCGCAGCGGTCTACGGATCGATACCGTATTCCTTCGTGAAGATCGGATCGCGGAAGGAAATCACGCTTTTTCTGGCCGCGTGAAGGTTCTTCCTGTAGCTGCCGACGCGTTCGACCACGCCTGCGCGACTGATTCTCCGCAAGGGATTGCAGCACTGGTACAAGCGCCCGCGTGGACGCTGGAATCGATGCTCAACGCCGCCGAACCTCGACTCGTCATCCTGGCTGGATTGCAGGACCCCGGCAATGTGGGCACAATCATTCGCTCCGCCGAGGCCTTCGCGGCCGATGGAGTTTTACTGACGCCAGGAAGTGTCAGCCCGTGGAACCAGAAAGCGCTGCGCGCCTCCGCTGGATCGAGCTTTCGCCTCCCCGTCGTTTCATTCGCAAACCTCTCGCAACTGCACCGTCTCGCAGAGAAACACATTCCCACGTACGCCTGTGTGGCCGACGCTGGAGCTTCCATCTCCGATTCCGACTTGCGCGGGCCCATCGCATTTGTCATTGGCAACGAAGGCGCTGGCATTTCGGATGAGGTTTTCAACTTCTGCAACGGCAGCATCCATGTGCCTTGTCCAGGCAGCGTGGAATCATTGAACGCCGCCATCGCCGCTTCCATTGTGCTGTATGAGGCATCGCGGCAACGCAGCTTCGCATCCCTCGAAAGCAAGCTATGAGCCTTTTCGACGCACTCCCGAGCGATCCGGCGTATGCAAGCGAGGCACCCGCCGATTTGCGCCAGCGGCCGCTAGCAGAGCGCATGCGGCCACGCACCTTGGACGAGTTCGTTGGGCAGGAACATTTGCTTGGACCCGGCAAGGCACTGCGTCTGCAACTGGAAACCGACGACACCACATCGATGATTTTGTGGGGACCGCCGGGCGTGGGAAAAACCACGCTGGCCAAGATCATCGCGCACACCACCAAGGCCACGTTCATCGAGTTTTCCGCGGTTGTCAGCGGGATCAAGGAAATCAAGCAGGTCATGGCGGAAGCTGATCAGGCCGCTTCTGCCGGCATGCGTACGATTCTGTTCATTGATGAAATTCACCGCTTCAATCGTAGCCAGCAGGATGCATTTTTGCCGTATGTCGAGCGAGGAGCGATTCGACTCATCGGCGCAACGACGGAGAACCCGTCCTTCGAATTGAATGCCGCACTTCTCTCCCGCTGCCGCGTGTATGTGCTGGAGGCGTTGACCGATGAACAAATCGTCGCGCTGCTGCACAGGGCGCTCGCGGACAAAGAGCGAGGTCTCGGCGCATTCGGAATCACTTCGCCCGAAGATGCGTTGCAGGTGATTGCAGGATATTCGAATGGAGATGTGCGGCGCGCCTACAACGTTCTGGAAGCCGCGGTCCGGCTGGCCGCAAGCGCGGGTCAGACCAGCCTCGATGGCCAGCTCATCGCCGATGCGGTGCAGCAGAAAACGTTGCTGTACGACAAGAGCGGAGAGGAACATTACAACCTGATTTCCGCGCTACACAAATCCATTCGCAACAGCGATCCGGATGCTGCGCTCTATTGGCTGGCGCGTATGCTACGCTCCGGCGAAGACCCGATGTACTTGGCGCGCCGGCTGGTGCGAATGGCGTCGGAAGATATTGGTCTTGCCGCTCCGGAGGCATTGAACCTGACGCTGTCCGCGCGCGATTCGATGGATTTTCTGGGCAGTCCGGAAGGCGATCTTGCGCTCGCACAAGCCGCGGTCTATCTGGCGCTTGCTCCGAAGTCGAACGCACTGTATACCGCGTATGGCGCGGTCACTCGCGATGTGGAACAAACGCGCGCCGAGCCGGTTCCACTGCATCTGCGCAACGCGCCCACGCGGCTGATGGAGTCCCTCGATTACGGCAAGGGCTATCGCTACGCCCACGATGAAGAAGGCGCCGTCTCCGACATGGATTGCCTGCCGCCGGGATTGATCGGGCGCAAATATTATCAACCCACTGATCGCGGTCGCGAGAAGATGCTGCAGCAGCGCATGGAAGAGATCGAGCAGTTGCGAAAGAAAAATCGCAAATAGTGGTTATGGAGCTATCTTCAGGCAGGGGACAGAAAATAAGCTTCCGCCGCACGCAACACGGCCGCGCGATTGATATATGCTTTTCTGCCCTCGTATCTTGCAACCCAACGAATCTGATTCACCAGATCCCTTGCGTAACATGGCCGCAGCAAGTCTGTGTGGCTGCGAATCACATTAACCACGCCTTGCAGGACCTCCGCATCGTAATCGAGTGCATACTCTTTGGCGACCCGGCGAAAAATCTCCTGGAATTGGCCCTCGGAAACCCCGCCTACTTTGACCTTCGTGTGGATTCTCCGCAAAAAGGCTTCATCGAGCAACTGAGATGGGTCCAGGTTGGTTGAAAACACCACCAATATCTCAAATGGGATTTCAATTGTTTTGCCCCCTGCCAGGCTGAGAAAGTCTGTCCTGCGATCAAGTGGAACGATCCAGCGGTTCAGGAGCGCTTCCGGTTGCAGCCTCTGCCGTCCGAAATCGTCAATGATCAGGACCCCATTGTTGGCTTTCATTTGTAACGGGCCGACATAGAATTTCGTGATCGGGTTGAATTGCAGGTTCAGCATATCGCCCGTCAGCTCGCCGCCGACCATGACTGCGGGACGGTCGCACAGGACCCAGCGCCAGTCGCTCTCCCAGGCCGCGGGTTCGGAGACGGCCTTGTGGACCACGGGATCGTAGACGGTGATGATTTGGCCATCGACTTCCACCGCGTACGGTATCCACACCTTGTCCTCGGCGACCACGCGCGACAAGGTTTCCGCGATCACTGTCTTTCCCACTCCAGTCGGCCCGTAGAGGAAAATTGAGGTGCCGGAATTCAGTCCTGTTCCAAGCTGCGACAGTATTCTGCTGTCCAGCACAAGATGAGCAAATGCCCGTTCGACATCGGGTGGATGCACCTCGATATCGCGGGCGCTTTGCCGATGGACCTGCTTCACATAGCTTTCGAGAGACACCGGCGCGGCGCCCGCATACTGGCATTGCGACAGCAACTCCAATGACCGGGATCTGCCCTGGGAGGTGATCGCTATATCGGGAACATTGCGGGACATGCCGGTGACTTCGCAAAGCTGTTGGTTCCTCATTCGGACAAACAGCTCCTCGGCGATGCTCAGGCTCAGCCGGATGTGCCGGGACAACTCTAGAAGCGAGAATGGGCCGAACAAATAGAGGGCCTTTAGCGCCAAATCATCGAGGACTCCCTGATGCACGCCAACTTCGGAAATTTTTTCAGGTTTGTGAAGCGGTCCTTCTATGGACTGACTATTTCTTGGATCATCCATTTTTGTTGAACCTCCAAGAGCAGTACCTGGCACGGAGACATAGTAGCAGTTCACAACCCCGCCAACAGACTTATCTCAACGGCGGAGACGCCGATTCGGGCCGATGCAATAGCCGTGTCCCCGGAATGAAAAGTGATCTATTTGGCAGGCAGGCCCTTCAACGCATCGAACACAATCCCCGTCGTCAGTACCTCGGGCAGCAACGTAGGCGTGGATTGCGGACCACCAGAATAAAGAGCGTAGGTCGGAACGCCGCTGCGACCAAGCTGGGCAAGAGCTGCGGTGATGGTGTCATCGTGATTGGTCCAGTCGGCGCGCAGCATGACCACACCGCTTTTGCGAAAGACTTCCTCCACATCGGGCCGATCGAGCACCACGCGCTCATTTACCTGGCAACTGAGACACCACGCCGCGGAGAAATCGACGAACACTGGCTTGCCTTGGGCGCGCAACGCTGCCAACCGTTGCGGGCTGAAGGGCTGCCATACCGTCCCCTGCGCAGAAATGTCGGCCGTCGCTGCCCCCGCGGGAAGCGCTCTTGCGGCGAAACAAGGCAGCGCGATCGCCCCTGCAAGTAGAACGATCGCAGCCACCGTCGAGAGACCTTTCGCCGGCCAGCGCCCCAGCACCCATCCCGCGATTGCAGTCAGCAGCATCCCTGCAAGCAATGCGGCGACTCCGTTGCTACCGGCGACCTGGGCAAACACCCACACCATCCAGATCACGGCAATGAAAATTGGGACGGAGACGGCCTGCTTCAGATATTCCATCCACGCGCCGGGTTTCGGCAGCAAGCGAATCCAGGCCGGCTGCAGGGTCAGCAACACGTAAGGCGCAGCCAGACCCAGCGCGAGCAGGGTGAACACCGCAAAGGTGATCAGAGCGCTCTGCGACAGCGCGAAGCCGATCGCCGCTCCCATAAACGGCGCAGTGCATGGGGTGGCGACAACGGTGGCCAGCACGCCGGTAAAGAAACTGCCGGAATATCCGCCGCGCTGCGCCAGTTCGCCGCCCACGCTGGTAACGGAAAGGCCAATTTCGAACATTCCTGCCAGGCTGAGTCCGAGAAAGAAAAACAACAGCGCCATGCAAGCGACAAAATAGGGAGATTGAAATTGAAATCCCCAGCCGAGATGATGCCCCCCGGCGCGCAACAGCAATAGCAGCGCAACAATCGCCCAAAACGACACGAGAATTCCCAGCGCGTACATAGCGCCGTGGGCGCGCATCCGCTGTCGCTCGTGGCCAGACGACTGTACCAGCGCTAGCCCCTTGATAAACAACACTGGAAACACGCACGGCATCAGGTTCAGAATCACGCCACCAAGGAATGCCAGCCCCAGGATGCGCAACAGTCCTCCGCTCCGCTTTACGGGGACTGAGCGCTCCGTGATGTATCCCGCCGTGATGGGCGATGTGAATTGATACGACGTGCCGTCGGGAAATTTCAGGAGTCCATGCAGCGTTGGTGGAACCTGTTGCAAATCTTTCGCTTTTTCGATGGTGATGCGTATGCCGTTATCCGTTGACTCGATGGGTTGCGGCGCTGCATTGGCGATTACATTTTGATCGAACGGATAAAATTCCGCACTAGCTGCGCTCTTCCCTGTTACTCGGATGACAAACGCGGTCTTCGTCTGCTGCACCTGTACCGATACGCCCGCAGGCAGCGCTCGTGGCAACGCTCGTTCCGCCGCAAGGAAGAACGGCTCCGTAGCTGGATTATTCGCGCCAGGTTGCGCAGTGACCGGAACGGCCTGCTCTAGGTCCGCTTTGCCCGGAATGCAGACGTTGCTACAGACCAAAAAGTGAAGGTGCCCGCGCAGGATCGCGTTGGTTCCCGGTCGAAGGCTTGCATCGGCACGCATGGGAATCGGCAGCAAGACCTCATGCTGATAGCCAAAATCCATCAGCGGTCCCAGCGGCAAACGCTCCGGCGCTGGAAACTGCAGATCGCCCGCGGTGATTCCCGCAGGCAACTGCCAGTCCACGCGTGGCGGCTCTCCGGCATCGCCGGCGTTGATCCAGTAAATGTGCCAACCCGGATCCAGTACAAAATGGAGACCGGCCAAAAAATCATGATTGGGCGCGATGCTGGTTGTTTCCGTCACCAGTTCAACGGTCAAATGCGACGCTCGTACCGGCGCAGCCAAACCGCGTCCGCAGAAAAAAAGTAGACACGCGAGCACAGTCAGGAATGCAGGACGCAGGCGCGCCCCTTTGTTCTTCACACGCGGACTGGGTCCCACCTTCAACGTCCACCCTTCTCGGCGGTCCAGCGCAGATGCTCTTTAAAGATGCATCGGTCCGCCACGACTTTAATCCCATTGGCTTCCGCGTGCGCAATCGCTTCCGGATGCATCACGCCTTCCTGCAGCCACAGATACTTGGCGCCGATGGCAATGGTTTCCTCCACGATCTTCGGCACAAATTCCGATGCGCGAAATACATCGACCAGATCCACCGGAATCGGAATCTCCGCCAGCGATCGATAGCAAACCTCACCCAGCACTTCGTTCAGCACAGGATTGACGGGCACAATGCGATACCCGCGCCGCTGCATCTGCGCCGATACGCCATGGCTGGCGCGCTCCGGCTTGTCGGAGATACCGACGACAGCAATGACCTTGCTTTTCTCTAGAATCTCATCGATCACTTCGGGTTCGTTCAATGTTGCCTCCAGATTTCTTTTCTCAATGGATGCGCGCTTAATCCAAATCCTCAACCGGTCCAGCAGGGTAATTCCCTTCCCGCCGTAGACGCAAAAATCCGCGAATAAACATATCCAGATCGCCGTTCAGCACGCGATCGACATCGCCCGTCTCCACGCGGGTGCGCAAGTCCTTCACCATACGATAGGGCTGCATCACATACGAGCGAATCTGGGAACCAAAATTAATTTCCAGTTTCGCATCTTCAATCTTCCGAGTGATGGCGCGCTGTTTCTCTAATTCGTATTCATACAGTCGCGAGCGCAACATCTTCATCGCCTTCTCGCGATTCTTATGCTGCGAGCGTTCGTTCTGGCACGAGACGACAATGCCCGTCGACAGATGGGTCATGCGCACCGCGGAATCTGTCGTGTTGACGTGCTGACCGCCCTTGCCGCCGGAACGATACGTGTCAATCCGCAAATCCTCCGGCTTGATGTCAATTTCAATCGAGTCGTCAATCTCCGGCGAAACAAAAACGCTGGCAAAAGAAGTGTGACGGCGCTTGGCAGAATCGAATGGAGAAATGCGCACCAGACGATGCACTCCTGTCTCACCGGAAAGCAGTCCATAGGCATAATCGCCGCTGATCGTGAAGGTGGCGGATTTGATGCCCGCTTCCTCCCCCGCCTGATAATCGTTGATCTCCGTCTTGAAATGCTGCTGCTCGGCCCATCGCAAATACATGCGCATCAGCATCTCGGCCCAGTCCTGTGATTCAGTGCCGCCCGCACCAGGATGGACGGTCACAATCGCGTTCAACGGATCGGTCTCTTCTGACAACATGGTGCGCGATTCCAGCGCTTCAGAAAATGACCGCAGGCCTTCAATTTCTCGCAGCAGGTCGGGCTCAACCTGTTCGCCCTCACGCGCCAGTTCGAAATAGGCAACGATATCATCCCTGCGGCGGCGCAATTCCGTGTCGTCCGCCAGCAAAGATTCCAGCCGCTTGCGCTCGCGCATCAACGGCTGCGAAACCGCGGGATTGGCCCAGACAGCAGGGTCGGCTACTTTTTGTTCGATGGAGGCGAGCTCTTTGCGCAGGCGTTCCGCGTCAAAGATACTCCTGCAGATCGCGAACTTTTTGCTCTACTGGATTGTAGGCAAACTCTAAATCATTGAGCATGGCGGATCAGTCTTGGAAGTAGATTTTTGTTCGTGGTCGATAGTTATTTTGAACAGCACCGTCGACAGCAAGAACTATTGCGATTATGGCACATAGCCACGCAAGCAGGTCGCCGTGACGAGTATAAAAAGTTTCTCGCGAGACGTAATTGAAATGCGCCGCCAGCGAAGTTTCTACATGGCGCGGCGAACTCTGCACCACCTGGCCGCGCGGGTTAATTACAGCCGTTACGCCGCTATTGGTATCGACTAATAGCCAGCGATCATTTTCAATGGCGCGCATTCGGCTCATATTCAAGTGCTGCCAGGGCGCACTGGTGTCTCCATACCAGCCATCGTCGGAAATATTGACCAGCACGTCCGCCCCAAGCTTCACAAACTGGCGCACCTCATCGGCGAAAATTGATTCGTAACAAATAAACACGCCGTAGCGATGCCCGTCGGCTGCGAATACCACGCGCCGTTTGCCGGGCGTCATGTGGCCCACCTGATCGGTGAGCGATCCTGCGAAGGACAACAATTCCGGAAATGGCGTGTACTCGCCGAACGGAACCAGATGCATTTTGTCGTAGCGGCCGACGAAGGTTCCGTCGGCCGCGACAAACGAGGCTGAGTTGTACATGGGAGGTCGAGCTTGCCCCGTTCCGCGATCGATCGCGATGTCGCCAACGATCATGGGCGCGTGCGCATCTTCGGCGAGCGCTGAAATCCAATGCCGAAATCTGGGATCTCCGTCTTCAAACGGTGCCGGAGATTCTGGCCAAACGATCAGATTGATCGCAGGCCGAGGCGATTTACAGTCCGGCTGGACCTGATTTTTTTGCCGCAGTGGAAGCCCTGAATAGTAGGGATTACAAACCTTCTCGCTGAGGGCGGCAAAATGCTGCATCTGTTTATCGAACTCATCGCCCACCCAGGAAACTCCGGCGACATTCAGGTTGGGCTGCAATAACATAGCCGTGGCATGGGTGGTTTCCTGAGGAACATGCAGGGTATATCCCTTCCACAATCCCGCAGCAAGCAAAATCGCCAGCAACGACGGAATCAGCCGCGCGCGCCATTGGCGAAACAGAAAGAAGCTGGCGATGGCACAGTTCCCCGCCATCAGCACGAACGAAATTCCGTAGGCTCCCATCCATGGCGCCAATCGCGTCAACAAAAGATTGTCGATCTGCGAATCGCCCAATTGATTCCAGGGAAAACTGGTGATATGCGCGCGCGCCAACTCCACCGCGACCCATATCGCCGGGGTAAGTGCAAGCGTCCAGACAGTACTGCCGGTGGCTCGCTGGCTAAGGCTGATTAGAAATGCGAACAACGCAAAGTAGAGGCCGAGGTACAAACAAAACAGAACGAGAATGAAACTAGCCTCCACTGGAGAAAGATTCCCGTACAGCTGCATCGTCGATTGAATCCAGTAACAGGTACCGCCGTACCAGAGAATTCCACAAAAGTAACCGAGAAGGGTGTTGTGGACAACGCGTCGCCAGCCAAATCCCACGCGAGGAACCAGCAGGGCGATCAATAGAGGGATGAATGCGATCCAAGCCAGCGCAGCCCGCCAGTGGGGTAGCGGGCCGGCGACCGGAAACGGCAGCACAAGCAGCACTCCGCTCTCTGCCGCAAGCACCCAGCTCAACTTCGATCCAGCGCGCATCGTGTGCAGTCTACCATCCTATCGACACGTAACATTTTTTATCGAAAGCATTCTAGGCTTTCGGAGTGCTCAGCAGTACACTCTTGAAATGCATCTTTTTCTGAAGGTCGTGGATCACGTTCTGGTCGCGATGTTTCTGTTGGGCGGAGTCGGTTCGGCATTCGTTATTGTCATCAGTTTTGCTGAAGATATGCATGAGCTTTTCAGCAAAAACGATTGAATGCCGCGAAAGATTCATGTTGAACAAGATGCAACTCCAATATCATGGGAGATCGGTTCTGCTTCAAGACGAGCGACAACCGAATATTTTGATCGAGGCTCGCCATGGATGATCGAGCTAGTAACCAGGAACGAAACTAAGACTACCGACCATGCCAGAGCAGACCGTATCCGCGCCATCCGCTGCTAACCGCGTACGTATCGTTGTTGCATCCACCGTGATGCTGACGTTTATCTCCTATTGGAGCGCGGCTGCGGTTGTTCTGAATGATTTGGGATCTTCGGCCTTCTATGCCGTCGGAATCGCGGAACAGGACTTCGGAAAATCAGCGCCGTGGATCGTACTCGCGGTCATGCTTTTTTCTTTCGCCGTCCGCGCCGTGTACGTGGAAAGCTGCTCCATGTTCACCCGCGGCGGCGTCTATCGCATCGTAAAAGAAGGACTGGGCGGCACTTTCGCGAAGGTCAGCGTTTCTGCGCTGATGTTCGACTACATTTTGACCGGTCCGGTCTCCGGGGTGTCCGCAGGCCAATACATCGTCGGACTGCTGAATGAGCTTCTTCGGATCTCCGCCGCACATCAACTTCTCGGCGGCTTGCTATTGGCCGCACCCGATCGTGCCGTGCAGCTCCCGGTAAACGCTACCTCTGCAGTTTTTGCGGTGATCGTCACCATCTATTACTGGTGGTTGAACGTCAAAGGCATTGAGGCATCCAGCAAGCGCGCAGTAGACGTGATGAAAATTACCACCGTGATGGTTGTCATCATCATGGCGTGGGGAATCTTTTCAGTCCTCTACAAGGGGTCTCACCTTCCGCCATGGCCTATACCCTCTGAGTTCACCTTCACCCCAAGTTCATTTGGGTTCCTGGAACACACCAGCCTGGCAAGGACTTTCGGGCTGTTCGGCGTGCTGATGGCGTTTGGTCACACCGTGCTGGCGATGAGCGGCGAAGAGACCCTGGCCCAGGTCAACCGCGAAATTCAACATCCTAAGCTGAAGAACCTGAAGCGCGCCGCCATTGTCATTGCCATTTACAGCCTGGTCTTCACCGGCGGAGCCACGCTGCTCGCGTCCATGCTTATTCCCGACGGGCCCCGCATCCATGTCTACCAGGACAACCTGATCGCCGGCCTGGCCATGTACATGGTCGGACCACTGGCCGCGCGCATCGCTTTCCGCATCTTTGTCGTGCTGGTCGGGTTTCTCATCCTTTCCGGAGCCATCAACACCTCCATCATCGGGTCCACCGGCGTGATGATGCGCGTAGCCGAAGACGGCGTGCTCACGGACTGGTTCCGCAAGCCGCACCGCCGCTTCGGCACCAGTTACCGG
>Ga0335075_10007834_pt1 | contig 16398 bp, 18 predicted proteins | sample Lox_Sample_24_FD_206723 | JGI IMG/M metagenome (GOLD analysis project Ga0335075, IMG submission 206723) | Soil microbial communities from Loxahatchee National Wildlife Refuge, Florida, United States - Lox_Sample_2.4 | ecosystem: Environmental > Terrestrial > Soil > Wetlands | place: USA... | reverse complement strand
AGGTAGTACCGCTCCAGAGGGTTCAGGGCAAAACTGAAGCGCAAATATACGAGAAATCCAGCAAAAACGAGCGCCAAAAACACGGCTCCCCAGGTGTAATAGAAGCCGCGCGGCGGCCAGATGATCGACTCTTTTCTACCCCACTTTTGCTCCGTTGCCATGACTACTTCTCCTCCTGTCCGAGCCGCTGTGCGAGCAGTTCTTTAGCCCTCTTCCCTTTGCCGGCCTGCACGCTGCGAACAATCTCCTGGTATTGCTCCGGGCTGACCTGCCGGCCCTGGAGCAGCGGCGAGAAGAAACCCATGAGCAGCATCTGCAAACCGACCAACTCCGTGAACACATGCGCGGAAAGCCGGTCTTGTTCGGCGCGTTCCATGCGCTGCAGCAGTTGGTCCCGTCCCCAGTCAGCGACCTTCTGGCCGCTCGACCATGCCGTACTCTCAAGCGATTTGTATTCGTCTTCGCTGACACGAATTCCGATTTGCCGGCTGCGTACCGCAGGCCGTTCAAGGGCCGTCGTTGTCGTTTCTGCCGTCATAAATCCATCCCGTAGCAATCGCTACCATCCGCTACCGACTGCTACCGCCTCCTTCTAAGCCGCTGATTCTACTTCCGCTACCGTTTGCTACCGAACGGTAGCGAACGCCAACCCTTTCAGGGATCAAGTGTCGAAAATCAATCCGGTGCGAAGCACCGTTCCCATACCTACGCTGTCACCCCTAGCTGCGCTGGCGCGGATCATGGGCGGCCTCAGATGATTTGGTGGCCTTAGCAGAGCCACTAGCAGGCTCGGCAGCCGAACCGTTCTGACCGAGATGGCGGACGCGAAGAGTAGGTGCCACACGGGCGGCTTCGGGGGTCCGCAGAAAATCCTGGAAGTCGCGGTCTTTGGAGAAGACATAGGCTAGCGCTTTGTCCACGACTTCATCGGCCGGAGCGTGCAGGAACGCGGCGTACTGGTTGACCAGCGCAGCGGTCGATTCTTCGAGCCGCACAGTGGCGTTGACATGCTTGGTCTGGACGATCTCAAGCAGCGGCATTTTGAAGCTCCTTCGGGGCAGGATTTGGGTCAAGTTCGTGCGCATGGATCTCGCGCTCGGCGGCCCAGAGAATCTCGAGAGCGTAAACGCGGCAGGCGGCGCTCGAAAACTCGAAGCGATGCCGGCACTCCAGCATGGTGAGAACGTCGCCGGCGGGAGCGCCTTCGGCCAGCCAAAGATAGGCCAAAGCGATGTCCACAAGACGGCGTGCAGTACCGGAGTTGTCGGGGTATCTGGAGGCAAGTTCCTGGGTCAGTTTGCCAGGGTCAGTGCCGGCCTGGAGTGCGGCGAGAATCGGGGCGACTTCCCTGGCCGAAAGGTCAGGTACATGGGTGGACTTCAGCATGGGACTACCTCAGTGGCGGCGGGTTCTTCGGTCCGAAAGACGTACTCCATTTCGAACCGCTGGTTGCGGCGGTCGTAGTCGTCCACGCGGAGCACTTCGCGGATGACCCGGCGGGCAGGCTGGCGCTCGACATGGACCACATAATCGACCGCGTCGCCAATCTCGGCTTCCACGTCCGCGTAGCTCAACTGCGGATGGCTGTGGAGAACCAGGTTGGCGAAGCGCCTCAGCGCCTTGGCCGCAGAGTTGGCGTGGATGGTCGCAAGCGATCCCGAGTGCCCGGTGTTGAGAGAGTCGAGCAGAGTCCGTGCTTCGATCCCGCGGACCTCCCCGACGATGATCCGGTCGGGCCTGCAGCGCAAGGCCGTTTTCAGGATCTGCTCCATCGAGAGCGGCCTCCTGTAGGTATCGTTCTGGCACTCGAAGCAGACGATGTTCGGCTTAGGAACCAGAAGCTCCGCGGTGTCCTCGATCGTCACAATCCGTTCGTCCTCGGGAATGGCCTGGGCAAGCACGTTCAGGAGGGTCGTCTTCCCCGTTCCCGTCCCCCCGCTGATGAGCAGGGTTCTGCCGACGCGAACCTGCTCCCACAGGAAGTACGCGAGCGACTGCGTGAGCGTGCCGCGTACGACCAGGTCATCGATTCTGAAATTGCGGGAGGTAAATTTGCGGATGGTAAGGCCGGGCCAGGGCTGGACCGCCGGGGGAATGTAGCCGCACAGGCGGCTTCCGTCGGGGAGCCGGGCTTCGACTACAGGGTTGTCTTCGTCCAGCCGCTTGCCCAGGTTGTTGGCGATCACTTCGAGGCCGGTGCGCAAGCTCGCGGGGTCGAAGGAAAGATCGGGCAGCGGCTGCATCTCGCCCTCGCGCTCCGCGTACCAGGTGCCATTGGGATTGCCCATGATCTCGCTCACGTCGTGATCGAGCAGAAGATCCTCGATGGGGCGGAGAAACGGGCGCAGCAACTCGAAGCTCATGGCGGGTGATCCAGAAGTGGAAGCCCAGCGCGATGCCGGGCTTCCGGGTTAAGGAAGAGGAGCGGCTCAGGCCGCTTCCTCCTCGGGGTTAAACTCAACGCTTGTGTCGTCCTCAGAGCCGGCCTTCTCGGCCCGGTCGAGATTCAGGATCGAAGAGACGCGCACTTCCCAGACCCGGCTCTTCTGGCCTGTCTTCTTGTCGGTGCGTTCGCGGCTCCGCAGCTCGCCCTCGACGGCCAAGTGTGTGCCCTTCTTCAGGGTCTTCGCGTACTCGGACAGCCGTCCCCAGACGATGCAGCGGTGCCATTCGGTGTGGCCGTTGTACTCGCCGGTTTTCTTGTCCTTGTACGAGGATTTGGTGGCAAGCGACAGGACGGTAAAGCTCGCGTTGTTGGCGGCGAAAGTACCGGCGTCCTGTCCGAGGAATCCGATGAGCGAGATGCGGTTCTGATACATGGTGAAGTCTCCGTTGGTGAATTCCCGGATTGGCCGGGTCACCCATTGGCGAAGCCCCAGCGAGAGGCCCGGCTCCCAAGTGCCGAGACGCGCTTTCTGGAGCAGGGGCCCAAACTTGCTTTGGGAGAGGAGTCCGGAAAGCAGAGCGGCGACGTGCCGCGGGGCGCCGGAATAGGCCCGAAGCGTGTGACCGGACAAGCAAGGGAGAGACAAGGGGGACAAGCGCTTCATGGATCGCATCGCCACCGGGTTTCCGGCTAACGCATGGCCCCGCAATACGCAGCGGAACCGTCTCATAGCCACCACCCGGTCAGAAGAGAACCGGTGGGCACGGTCACGCCTCCTGAGCTGCCCAGTAATTCGACGGCTGGGAAACCGAGGATCCGAAGAACGGACCGGCCGTGTTTTGGAGTCGCGCTCGAACATGAAGACTGCCTCTCTCTGGGAAGTGTTTTCGACTACTCGAATGCCTGGTCGGCGCGGAAGCGGATGATGGTCAAACCGAGGGGATTGACGGTCAGCTCCTCGTTCTTCACCTTCTCTCGGAAGACGTAGGTCACGCTGGCGGTCCACTGCTCCCGCCTGAGCACGGACTGATCGGTGGGGTTAGTGAAGATTTCCTCGAATTGAATGCGAGCCGAATACGGAGCCTGCTGCAGGTTGTCGAGGATTACATTTCTCACCTCGACATCAATGAACGGAAGCGAACTGTCCTTCAGGTAATCGGCTATGGTGTTGTTTTCTTGCTCCTGGTCGATCACGGCGCTCTGAAGGTTGCCATCGAGGAAATAGAGAGCGTTCGTCTGGTCCCGTTCGATGGTGAAGCGGTCGCGGCTGAAATAGAGCTCGGCCCAGCGCGTCAGGTAATACTTGTTCTCCGCCTCTTCGGGTCGGTATTTGAAGTCGTGGTAGTCGATCGCCTGCGCCCGGCCGATGCTATTGATCCGCACGATCAGCGGGTGGACATTGGCGAGGGCCACCTGGCTTCGATAGACGAGTGCAGCAAGGACAAGGCAGACGGCGGCGAGCACGAGGATTGTGATCTTCAGGTACGTATTCATCACCAGCGGATCGCCGTACTGTTCCAGATACCGCTCGGCTGCGCGAGTGATCTCGGGGGTGGGCTTTGTCATGGTCGCCATTTCAGGTTTCTCCATGCGTCCTACATCATCCGCAGAACGGCTGCGGTGAGAAATCCTCCGGCGCCAATTCCATGGCCGCCGACGTGGCCGGAGAAGAGTGAAGCAGTCATCGTGGGAATCTTCAGCAGGATGAAGCCCGCTACAAGGCACAGTATGAGTAGGCCAGGCATCAGCGTAATCAGACGCTGCGGATTGTTGATATTGGTCGCGCCGCTGGTAAGGTACGTAATCAGAAGGTGGCTCATCACGCTGAGCGTGGCTGCCGCAACCACTTTGTAGAACTCAAAGCCGACGAAAGCCTTCAGCCATCCCCAGAAGAGGAATTCCGTCTTCCCGAATACCATCCATGGAATAAACACGGGCCCGAGCAGACCAATGACCGTTGCCCCGATGGCCCCATAAGCGATGATGACTCCGATGAGCGCCGTGAGGATCGATAGTGTGACTTCTACGGTGTAGGTACAGAGCAGTGTGTAAGGCTCTGTGAGCGAGGGGGACATCGCTCCCAAATTGCCCAAGGCCGAATGAATCGTGTTCTGGACCTGCTGCGTCGAATCGCTGCCGATGTAATCGACAAGGTTGCTGGTGCCGCCGCTCACGAACCCTTTCAGCGAGTAGCCGATCCCCGGAATTGTCCCGTCGTAAAACTTCACGAAACAGTAGGCGAACGTCATTAGGAGGAAGAATTCAACGAATCTGGCGATGTTGAAGCCTGCTCCGCCGTGGGCTGATGCAAGCGCCTCCTGAACGCCAAACCAGGCCAACATGATCGTGGCCAGCGCCAGCACCATGTGCAGTCCAAGCGCATCCACCGACGGGGAGACTGTCGCGGTCAGGTTGTCGCAGCCGTTCTTGATGAGGAGGAGAAAATCCATGACAAATCTCATTGCTCAGTAGTGGAATGCCCACTGTGTGCCGGCGCTCGTCTGCTGGGGTGTTACAGAGTTGAAGTTCTGCTGATAGTCATTCGCGGTAACGAAGAGCGATTTCAGATTGTCCTGCTGCACTTTTTGCCCAACGATCTGTTGCAGGGCATAGGCCTCGCTGATCTGGTTAGCTTCCTGCTGTTCCTGAATCAGCAGAATCAGCGCCTGGTTGATGCGCTGCAGAGTCGCCATTTCGGTGTGCTGGGCCGGATTGGAGGATTGCGATGCGCTGATCAGTGCGTTGATGTCGGCCTGGCGTTTCTCTGCGTCGGCCCTGATCGTGCCGAGAGTTTGCATGTCGCTGGACGTTACGGAGTTGCTGAGATCGACAGTGGCCCCTTGCGCTGCGACTTCCTGCTGCCCCAACGTGTTCAGATTTCCGTAGCCGTTGATACGACCCGTGACCGGGATCGAGGCTTGCTGGTAGCCAGTGCTCGCGCCAGCGCCGGTGTTGACCGCATTCGTCCACTGTTGGGTATTGCCGTAGGTGTTTGCCGCTTCGTTCAGCGCCATCCAATAGCTTGAGGGTGAGAGGAATGGCTGATAGAGGTTCTGCGGGACGAGCGACATTTCGTGAGCGAGGTTGTACGTGGCAATGGCGTTGTCAGCCAGCTTCACAGAATTGGTAAAGATGTTTTGGCCCTGCTGGATTTGTTCGATGGCGTGTGCCGATTGCGTGGGGTCATAGACGATGCCGGGGCCAAACTGGGCATGGGCTGGCAACACTCCGAGTATCGCCGCCAAGACTGCGGTCGTAGGGTGGAACTTCATCGCAATTTCTCCGTCGTTTACTTTTTCGCGCGTTCGGCCTTGAGCCGGTTCCACGCTTCAGTAACCTGCTTGTCTTCCGCCGCACATTTCGGGCTCAGCTTCTGGGGCAAGTCCAGCATTTCCGCTGAACAGTCCTTGCGGAATTGCGCTCCGAGCCGGTCGTACTGTTTCTGGAGGTCCGCAACCTTTGCCTCATGGCTTCGGCATCCTGCTAAGGCAAAGGCGAGTGCGAGTCCGAGTCCGAGTCCGAGTGCGACACGCGCTGCCGTTCGATGCATCTCGTTTCTCCTTTAAAACGACTGCGGGATAGTGTGGTTCTCGTACGCAGGCAGCAACATATCCTGTGTGAAATAAATCTTGATGCGGTTGCCCTCGCGAACCGTAATCGTCGGCGGAATACTGACAAAGCGTTCGAGAACGTCGGACGCTGACTGCGAAATGCTGGCCGAAGCTCCTGTTGCAAACGCCTGCGATCCGCTGGTCGAGATGATCCCGCCGCCTTCCTCGATCTCCCCCGCGCCGGCAACGACGCCGAGTGCGATGGAGGTCCCGAAGATCTGGAAGTAATGATTGTTGACTTTGCCCTTGACGCCTTCAGCGCCCGACTGGCCAAGTCCCTGGAACTGGTCGAGGTCCACGGAGTATCCGTCCGGCATAAGCATCCGGTGAAAAACCAGGGCCATTCGACGCTGATGGCCAATTTCCGGCGAGCCGATCGCCCTGGCCTCGCCCAGCACCACGGTTCCGGAAGGGATGAGGACGTGCTGGCGGTCGTGCGAATAGACGGGGTTCGACACGAGCACCTTCACCGGGCCGGGTGCGTCTCCGTCGAGTCGATTCATCAGGACGGTGTCCAAGGTCGTTCCCTCGTAAATCACATAAGGCGCTCCCGTTGCAGAGTCGATGTTCACTTCCGGCCGGCGCGGCTGTTGCGTCTGCGCAGCTGGAGCGGGTGAGGCCGCAGGCGGATCGCCCGCAGTTTGCGGCGCGATCGGGCTGCTCGCAGTCTGATTTTGATCTGTCGGAAGAAGGGCAACGCTCTGCTGTGGGCCGGTCGCGCCTGCGCTGTTTGCCAAGGCAGCAGAGGATGGTTTCTGTGTAGGCTGTACCGGCGCTCTTGTGTAGACAAGGTTAGATGCGAACCGGGAGTCATAGGATAGCTCGCGGTCCCTGGCGGCAAGCTGCTGCGCTTCCTGCTGCGCCGGGGAAAGTTGCTGCTGCGCATACCCGTTGGGCGCCTGTGCGCAAGGCTGACCAGGAATGCAGGAATTTGGCTTGCCATTCGGGCCGTAGGCGGCAGCCGCAGCTTGTTGCGCAGGCGTCATATTTTGAGTCGGCGGGTCCGCGGAGTTCGTATCCTGCGGCGACGTTCTTTGTTCGGCCGCCGACACGTCGCTCCTGAGTTCCTGCTGATTGCTCGCCGTGTTGTCCTGGAGCGCGGGCTGCGACGCCTGCTGCGAAGCTGCTCTCCGTTTTGCAGCCTTGTTGCCGGTTCCGCTGAATACCGCCGCTACAATGACCAGGAGAGCCGCGCCAAGGTAGAGCAACGGTTTCAGATTCTTTGGGATAACACCTTTCGGATCGTCTTCCGCCTGATGCAGCTCCGCTCCGGCTGGCAGCGTGCTCCGCGTGTTCGTCATAGGCTCCGGCATCGTCGTCCCCCTTCAGCCCTTGCGCGAAAAATCCATCTTCTTCTTGCCCAGTTCGACATACCCCGAATCCATGACCTCGGGAATGATGTATGTCCCGTTTTGGAGCTGATAAGTGACGAGATTCGGCTTCCCGTCGCGCGTGTCGTAAACGGAGAACTTCTCCGGCGCATCGGTCTTGATGTAGGTGAATTTGTCGTCGTGATAGATCGCTTCAATATCGAAGGGCGCCTCATTGGCGCGGTAGGTGTAGTCGAATTTGAGGGAGAGCGGGTAGGCCGCTTTGTACTGGTCGATGGTCGCGGCGATGTGAGCTTCGAGAGCGGCAACTTCCTGCTTCGACTGTTCGAGTTGCGCAGCCGGCACGAATTGCGGCGGGTCGCTGGCGGCAATGATCGATGAACGGTCGGCCGGATCGATGATTACCTTCAGGTCCGGCTCCTGGCTGCTGTCGGATACGTCCTGAAGCGTGAACGAGTAGATGTTGCCTTTGTCGGTAATGAGGTTCAGATTCGAGGTGATGCCGGCTTTGGCCGGATGGACGAAACAGAGGTTGCCTACCACGTTGACAATCCAGAAGTCCTTGTCGCCAACCGCCGCTTCCATGATTCTTTCGGCGGGCGGCAGCTCAATCAGCGTCGTGTACCTGAGCTTGGCGTGGATGGAAACGATGTCCTGCGAGTGATACTGCACGGTGCGCGCGGATAAATCCTGGGCTCGCACGGTAAAGGGAGAGAGGGCCAGGGCGAGCCCGGCGACGAAGATGAGTGTGCGTTTCATGCGGCTGCTCCTTGCCGAATGGGGCTGAGTATGCGGGACTGCTGGCGCGGCTCGAAGGGATGCTCGTCGGCCAGACGCCGCAGACCTTCGGCGGTGCCAAAGCGGGCAAAATATTCCCGCCTTCGCAGGTTTTCATTGGCGCTGTTGGCCGCCATCCAATGCGTGACGGAATCGACGTTGAGCTGGACCTTTTTGGACGAATCGGCCCGGCGAATGACCATTTGGCCCGGAGGAACAAGACCGGCAATCAGGTCGAGTTCCGTGTCGTTCAGATGGAATGCCTCGGCGTAGACCGAGCGGTCCATCGCCGGGTTAGCAAGAAAGATCTTGGTCGGACAGCTCTCGGAAACGATGTGCAACATCCCGGATTCCTGCAGTTCCTTAAGGGACTGCGTGGCCAGGATCATCGCGGCCTTGTGCTTCCGCCACGTCTTTTGCGCCTGCACGATGTAGTCACGGATGACCTCGTTCCGCATAAACAGCCACGCCTCATCCATGAGGAATGTTTTGAACGTAGCGAGACGGCGCGGATCGCAGATTTCCTGGGACGCACGGTGCAGGATGTAAAAGAGGAGCGGTTCCAGCAGCTCCGGCGCATCTCCCCAGCCGGTAAAGTTGAAGGTTTGAAATTTCTGAAACGTGAGCGTGTCGTCCGCATTGTCGAACAGGAATCCGTACTGGCCGGCGCGTGTCCAGCGGTAGAGGCGGTCCTTCAGTTCTCCGACAATGCTGGCGAGATTCGAGAGGGTGCGCTGTCCGCCTTCCAGCATGTATAGCCGTTCGATGGCGTTCCACAGTTTGATCTCTTCCTTGAAGTCGAGCCGGTAGCGTTGGCCGTCGCTCTCGATCAATACGCGCAGCAGGCTGAAGAGAAATTGCTGATTTTCCTTGGTCGGCTCCAGCGTGAATGGATTGATTGTGAAGTCGCGTTCCTCGCGGCCGACATTCAGGTAGCTGCCACCGAAGATGTGCGTCAGTGCCTCGAAGCTCCCCCCGATATCGAAGATGAAGGTCAGCGGTTCGTATTTCTGCGCATTCTGCAGCAGGAAATTGCACAGATATGATTTGCCGCTCCCCGTCATCCCGAGAATCAGCGTGTGCGCCACCTCGCCACAGTGCAGATTGAGGTAGTAGGGCGTCTGGTTGTCGGTTTCCATCACGGCCAGGTATTCAGCGGCCAGATACGAGTTGACCTTTTCTCCGGGCAGGATCGTGAACAGGAAACTCAGGTCGGCATAGTTAGTATTGAGCAGGTACAGGCGCCTGAGATTGAAGGCGTGGTTGCCGGGTACGATGGCGAAGTAGGCGTTGAGCTGGTTGTACGTTTCCGCAAAGAGTGCCCCGTCCGCGTTCGTGAACACTCCGGCAAACTCGCCTACCACGGAATCGACGGCCTGTCGGTCCTTGCCATAGAGCAGGATCGTCAGCGAGAATTCGCCGAGCTGCTGGCCGTCACCGAGGGCGCGCAGGCAGTCGCCCAGGTCCTCGATGTCCGCCTGCTTCGATTCGTCTACAAGTACGTCGCGCGGATTGGTCTTCGCTGGGTCGTTGGCGAGCTGCGAGACGAAGCCGGTTTTCGCGATGTTGAAGTGCCGCCGGCGCTTGTTCACTTCCTTGCGCGCCGCGGCAGGTGGCAGCGGCATCCATTCGGAGACCGCGATGAAGTTAGCGGGAATCTTCAGAAGCGCATCGAGCGCAAGAGGCCGCGTTTCGCCGACGCACTCCTTCATGGTCAGAACACGAAGGTAGTTGCCGCCCATGCGAAGATGGTCGCGCTCGGTCCGTATCTCGGAGTTGCCCACCTGATCGCAAAGGAATTGGGAGTGCCCTGGCTCTCCGGCGACACGCCAGTCGTCGTAGTTCACGAGGCGCCGAAAGAATCGGAATTGACCCTTACAGTCCAGCAGTTCGATCCGCACAAAGTCAGCCAGCTGGTGGACGAATGTCTGCACGCGCTGTTCGAGGCGCGCAAGGTCCTGCTCGATCTGCGACCGCAGCAAGACCTTCATGCCGTGATTTGAGAACTGCGCCTTCATCTCGTTCATTCCGCCGGCCGGATCGTGGAAGAGGCGCTGAAGAGCAACGCCGGCGCCTGTCTTCGACCGTGCGCCTTCGAGCACAATGCAGTAGTAAATCTCGATCTCGAAGAGCCTGTCTGCCTTCTCCCGGAATTGTTCCCGGCGGCGATCCTGCCCCGTTTGTACGATTGCGCTCCCGCAATCGGCGAACGGGATCTCCGGGTTGTTCTTTTTGACGAGGTACTGGTACACGTGGAAGCCTGGCCCGAAGTTCTTGAGCGCGGCTTCGAGACGCTTCACGGCGTATTCCTGCTCTCTGTAGTCGAGGCTCTCGTAATCGACGCCCCTGACGCTCAGGACCATGCCGAGGTCGCCGCTCTTGGTCAGAAACGCTGTCTCGTTCCAGAAGCCGTATAAGTTGATGTAGTCGCCGAAGGCGGCTGCCTCTTTCCACGGCTTGATGATCTTGTCGAGGCGCAGCATCATCGCACCTCCACCTGGGGAATGGTGTGTTTCGCCGGGTCGTAGCGCGTCTTGTAGCGCTCGGATCGGGCGAGGATGCGCAGAAAGGCCGGGTCCACGTTGGTGACCCAGTGCCCGAAGGCGAATCCCCCGACGAACACGGCGACTCCGGCCAGCAGACTGTTGAAGAGGTTGAAGGCCGCCACGGATGCGACGCAGACGAAGAAGAACAGCGTGCGCTCAACGCCCAGGTAGGTGAGGGGCTTGTGCAGGCTCTTATAAACCCGGTTTCGCCGCATCAACAATGAGGTCCTGCCGTTCGCTTCGCCTGTGCGAACGCCTCCCGATAAGGACCGGCTATCGCTGATTCGGGTTTGTTGCCGGATTGTTGTGTGTGTCTGCATTACGCCCCTCACACTCGAAAACGCGGTTGACGGTTGCGCTCTAAGGAGATCGGGTGATGTCAGATTCCCCAGAGCCAGCTCAAAACATTCGCGGCCAATACGGCAATACCGGTGCCGGCCACGATGCCTGCCAGGGCCCGCTTACTGCCTGGCTCTCCGTGGGCAAACTGGTAGCCCCCGATCACAATGGCAATCAGGCTGGCGACCTTGGCGACGGTTCCGGTGAACAGGTTCTGCAGCGCGGTAAAGCCGGTATCGAACGGCGAACCGCTCTGGGCGACTGCCATTGCGGGGAAGAGAACAAGGAGAAAGAAGAGGATGACGGATTGGCGGACTCGGCGCAGCCCTTGGTGGATGAGGCCGCTGCGCCTCGTGAGGGGAGAAAGGAAGGAAGTCATCGGCACCTCCGACGGCTGATTATTGCCGCCCATGTACCGGAAAGTAGCGTGGCTCGGTCAGAGAGTCCAAGACTTCGTATGCATGGCGCCATGCACCAAATGTCTTGCATCAGGGAGAACAGGCGTTGTGGGGGAATTTACCAGTACAGGCTGGCTGAGCGCGTTGGGCACTCGTCGACCACGCGGCTGTCCGGTCGCGCATGGATGTTTTACTCTCAGGGCAGTATTTTATCGATGGCCGCCAATCCTTTGCGTTGGGGCCGCAGGGCTAATCCAAGAGGGAGGCATCACTTGCCGGAATCAACTGAACCCATCCTGGAAAAGCGTGGCTTCTTCTGGTGGCATGGCGAGAAGACGCCAAGAGGACGCTATGCACCTCCATTTGGCGTGCCGGGAATTCTAACTATACAGGTCGATGGCAGGGCGCACGTGAATCTCGCAGGCTCGCTTTCCCGGTCGAATCCTCCCGGTATGACCTCTCCGAATCTGGCGGGCCTCGACGGCAACCCGGATGCCTTCAAAGGCAGAACCATAGCCGGCAAGGTCGATGGCGACAGTCGATGCGTCTACCTGAAGAACCTCGTGAATCGCGCCCTCGGCCCAATGGTCGACGGCAAACCGGGAGAACAATTCGATTCCGACCTCTGCATGGTAGGCGATACGGCAACAACGCGGAATGCGAAATCTCTGCGGTTTTCCAAACTCTCCATCTCGCTCGCGGGTCTCGAACAGTGGAGATGGAATGAATCCATAACTGCGAGCCAGGAGAAAGCGAACGGGCCGGCCCGTTCCCGGGATGTCAGCTACGCAGCCGCGCCCATTGAGTACGAACTAGACGATGGAAAGATTTTGCTGCGAACCGATGTTCACTGCAGCGCGTTGGAAGAGATGCCGTATCGTGAGATCGCCTTCCGTCAGTATGACTGGCTTGAATGGCATCGAAACAAGGCAGCTACCGCGGAAGCCATGCGGCAGGAGTTTGGCCTCATCGAGGAGTTCTTCGCGATTCTCACAGGAACCTATTACAGCCTGGACTGGCCGCTGATTTCGCTGAAGGTCGGCAGCAAACCTGAGACACACACGCTTTACTTCTGGCGGAACATGGAGAGGAGCCGGACTCCGGAGATATCCACTCTATGGACGACCTTTCCTCAGATCAGGGATACATTTGGCACGCTCTACTCAAACTGGAGGAAGAAAAGGCGTGAGTATGGCTCTGGATTCTACCTGTATCTCGCTGCGCTCAGGAACACGCCGATGTACATCGAGCATCGATTTGTCAACCTGATCTGGGGAATCGAATCGCTCCACCGGGGGGTGAGTCCGAAGCCGATTGTGTCCAGGAGTCAACAAATAGTCGACGACATACTAGAGAAGGCCGGCAAGCTTCTGAACTCCGAGGAACGACGCTGGCTGAAGCGGCAACAGAGCATCCAGACGGAGCCTCCACTCGAATATCGCATCACGAGCACGTTTGCCGGGTTGTCCTGGAAGATCACTAAGACCAGTCTTGATGATTTTGCGCGGCGGTGCCAAATCCGCAGGAACAACATCTCCCACTACGGAGGGCCGAAGGACAAGAGTGAAAGCTACGATGCCTTCTTGCGCGAGCTCATGGAACTGACCGAAGGTCTGACGCACCTTTATCACGCCGCATTGCTGCAGGAAATTGGCCTTGATGCGAAGACGCTGGCGAGCTGTGGCAAAATGCCGATCGGTTTCGGGGTCAGACGCGGCCTGGAGATGGCCAAACTCAAGGCCGAAGGGATCGAGGCTCCACCTCCGGTCGATATGGAACCGGTCCTCAAAATGAGGAGGAAATACCTGCGAAAATGGCGGCGTCGGCACGTCTCGAGGCACTGACGGTTGTTCACACTTTATTGAGACCGCAGACATCATCGAGGCAGTGCGGACACAGGTTGCCTCCGCCAGTGCCACCCGCATTCTTCACCTCGGTCACCGCCGCGCTGTCGGCGCTTAGAACTGTCAACTGTAGCCCGATGCACTCACTGAGAGGAACGACAATAGCTGGTTACGCCAGCAATTCCAATTGAACCGGCCCTTCGTCCTTGCGGCGAGACACCCGTTTCGGCGGCTTCCGGCCGTTGCTGCTTCGCCCCAAATAGCGGACGAGCAATGGAAGCGCAAGATGCTCCGCTCCTGGATCATGGACGAATGCCGTGTCTGCGCTCCATCTGACGCCGGCAACCGGTCGAGCAGTCAGGAACGGTTCCAGCCTGATCTGCTGATCGATCATGGCCAGACCAAATCCTTTCTGAACCATCCACTGCAATTCCGAAGGGGTTGATGCGACGCACGAAACTGTCGGTCGGATTCCTGTTTCGCCCAGCATCTCCATCAGCCGCTTATGCGCGGCTGGATGGCTTTCGGGTGCGCGAAAGACTCGGAGCCGATCGGCAATTTCTTCCGGACGAACCTCAGAGAGCCGTGCCAGTGTGTCGTCCTCCCTCATGCACACAACCAGCGGGGCAGTGGCAATCTGTACGACAATCAGATCGTCTGCTTTGATCGGCATCGGTAGCAGCGCACAGTCGAGAGTCTTTCTCTGTAGCTGATCGGCGATTCGCGCCGGATCGCCGCCTGCCAGTTGTGCCGGGCAGGCGGGAAAGAGAGCCTCGTAGACTCGCTGAAATCCCTCGAGAACCGGAGTAGGCACGAAGCACGAAAATCCCAGTCGCAGCGGCGGAACTTCGCCGTGATGGACTGCCAGTGCTGCCTTCACGACTTCGTTGCGCGTTCGGACCGCTTCTTTGGCGTACTCGACAATGATCAGTCCGCCCGGGGTCGGCGTCACTCTGTCGCGACTGCGCTCAAAGATCTCCATCCCGAGTCCGTCTTCCAGATCGATGATCTGGTGACTGAGCGAAGGCTGTGATGTGAACAGCTTTTCAGCGGCGCGCGTGAAATTGCCGACTTCGGCGATGACGGCGATGTACTTCAGCAGACGGAATTCCAGCAGATCGGACATGCCCGTGACCTCCGGGAACCAAGGGCAGATCCAAAAATGCTTGCCGACTTGCTGGGGGTCGTTCGCGAATACGTGTCGCTCTCAGATTCCCGTGCCGCATCCAGTCCGTCAATAGGGCACTTTTTCGTGCCCTGCGCGCACCTCGCTCAGATTCGGCCAGACTTTTCGTGCATGGCACCATGCATGGAAAGTCTTGGACACTGGCGTCAAGCCGATACACACTCGTGTCCGAGCGCGCGCAATGGCTCGTAGCAATTGGTTCCGCGCAGAGGAGGGCACGATGCCAGAACAGGTGCGAAGGCTTGAGCTCATCAGTTCTGGGGGCTCGGCTCAGGAGCTTCCATATGAAGCCAACCCGCCGATGGATCTGCCAAAGCCCCCGACCCGCGCCGGCTCGTTCACTCAGGACCCTTTGTTGACGGCAGACGAAGTCGCTCAGCGGCTTCGAGTCAGCAAGGACTGGGTGTGGGATCACTCCTCGCGCAAAGCGCCATGGCTGCCAGTGATTCGCCTGGGCGACGGAGCACTGCGCTACCGCAGCAGCCAGATTGAAGAGTTTGTGAACGAACGCGAACGCCTGACAACCCGGAAGCGTGGCCGCCGCTAGAATGGGAGTGGCCCACGGTTCCCCCACAGAACCGAGGAAACGATGGGTGCATCGCACCAGGCGGGATGGGTAGTACCGCGCGGGAAGTACTGGTACGGGTATTTCCGGCGGCGCGTGCTCGACCCCAAAACAGAACAGGAGCGAGTCGACACGATTTGTATTCGGCTCGACCTCAAATCGCACATGACGAAGGCCGAAGCGCGGGATGCGCTCCGGGCAGAAATCAACAAGCAGACGGGAGCAAACCTCGACAGCAAGCCTCGCAGAGACAGTTCGGTCTCCTTTGCATGGTTTGTTCGAAGCCGCTATTTCCCCCTCCGTGAGGGGGACTGGCGGCCGGAGACGGCAAAGGAAAAGAAGAGCCAGATTGAATTGGATCTGATTGCACGGTTTGGGGAATATCCCCTCGACGGACTGGATCGATTCACGCTGCAAACGCACCTGAATGGTCTGGCTGAACGGTATTCGCAGGATCGCGTCAAACAAGCTCGGTCCTACCTGAAATCGATCTTCGACGAAGCCATCGAACAGGAGTTTCTTGTGAAGGATCCGACTCGGAAGCTCAAGATTCCCAGGAATCTGCGGGCCAAAGACAAAACGGTTCTTTCGTGGGAGCAACTGGGGAAGGTCTTGTCTCGTGCCGGCAGAAGAGATCGTTTGATTCTCCTGCTCGAGATGACCGATGCGCTGCGTCCGAGCGAGCTCTTCGCTCTGCGCTGGCGCTCGTTCGACAACCACAACACGCTGTCGATTACGGAGACGGTCTTTCGCAGGAAGCTGCGACCCTTCGGAAAGACAGTGAAGAGCCTCGGAAACGTTCATCTGCCGGACGGGCTGGCGGCTGAGCTCTTGGGCTGGAAAGCGGAGTGTCCCGACCCGAAGCCGAACGCGTTCATCTTCGCCGCCGAAAACGGAGGCGTGATGGACATCGGCAATTACCGCAGCCGGGTACTACAGCCGATTGCGGATGAGCTGAAGCTCCCGAAGCTGAATTTTCAGGTTCTGCGCCGCAGTACGGCGACGCAGGCGCAGAGGCTGGGATCGGTTAAGGATATTCAGGCGCACCTGCGGCATTCGCGGGCCGATACCACGGCTAACGAGTACATGCAGGAGTTGCCGGACAGCGTGAAGGAGATGGTCGGCTCCGTCTATGACCTGCTCACGAAGAGCGAACAGGCGCAGGCGGACGGTGGAAAATCTGCTACCAATTTGCTACAAAGAACGACTGCGGAAAGGCATGGATCCCCGAATTTGCTACCAAATGCTACAAACTCTGGGGGGCATGCTCCCGCAAATTGTTGATTTGATGGTGGGCGCAGCAGGATTCGAACCTACGACTTCCACCGTGTGAAGGTGGCACTCTACCGCTGAGTTATGCGCCCTCGGGGAGGGTGGGACAAGCGTAAGGATAGCATCTGGGGGCGGGATGCGTC
>Ga0335075_10007832_pt1 | contig 16400 bp, 16 predicted proteins | sample Lox_Sample_24_FD_206723 | JGI IMG/M metagenome (GOLD analysis project Ga0335075, IMG submission 206723) | Soil microbial communities from Loxahatchee National Wildlife Refuge, Florida, United States - Lox_Sample_2.4 | ecosystem: Environmental > Terrestrial > Soil > Wetlands | place: USA... | reverse complement strand
GCTCATACCACGGGCCACCTCACCGCTGCTCAGCTTGAGCAGCGTGCAGCCTGGGCAAGGAGTTTCCAGATCACCGCTGAGCTTGAACCGCTCGGTCTCCGCCGTCGGCCCGTCTGAGGGGAAACGCCTGGTGTAGCCACGCACCAGCACCCTCGAGTGCAGCGTCAGTTCGCCGCGAAGCAGAGCGCAGCTGTGCTCGGGCCCGTCGCTGATCCGTATAAGCGCCAGGTCCGGTGCCGGGTACGGTGCGCCTGGCGTCGGCCTGTTCGCGGTCGTCGGCCGAACGTCAACAACCTGTCCTGACCAGCAGTCTGTTCCTTCGGAGAGTTGCACGGCCGAGCCGATCACTCCGCCGGCCACGTGCGCGGCCGTGACGGCGTATCCGGGCGAGACGAAGAAGGCCGTGCCTGCGGCATCTGGGCCAGTGTCGAGCCGGGCCGAGCAACATGTCAGCAGCTCCCTGGCGACGTCGAAAGTGCTCACGGCGGCCTCGGCACCCCCTTCGCGGCATTACGGCTGTCGGCCACGTCCCGGTTCCAGGTGGCACGGACCTTGACTTGGGCTGCACTGCCGGCTGCCGCGAGCACGCTGAGAATGCCGCCGGTCTGGACCGTGATCGCAATGCTGAACTCGACGTCGAAGGAATCGGGCCTGTGCTCGTCCACAGCCGCCCGGACGGAACTGACCACGCCGCGGATGGTCTCAGTGAAGCCCGAGAGCTTCACTGCGGCAGAGCCAGCCCAGGCCGGTAGGCTCACGTCAGCCGGCCCGTCGACCTCGCTCAAAGTGGCTCCAGGTCTAACCGGGTCCACGTGAACCCAGACCGCGTCGCCGCTGGGCAGCAGAACCTGAACTAGCTCGGACGTCTGCGTGGCTCCTCCTGTTTCGGAAGACATGGCACTGTCGACATTACGTCGGCCTTGTGCAATCGTGAAGAATCAGTTTCCTGGCGTCTGGCATAAGTGATGTTCCGGCCATACTGTCGCCACGTTTTACCGCGTTAGCTGGGATCACGGTCTGGCTGAACGGCGACCGTTGGATTGCACTGATCGGCCTGGTACTCACCGCAGCCGGAACAGTCATTGCTGTGTGGCAGATTCGTGAAGTTCGCGGCGCTGCTGAGAGTTCACCTGGGGCGTCGTGAACGGCGGCACCTCCGCAACCACGTCCGGCTCATCCACGACCAGGACCTCGCCGCGGCCGCCATCGCCCAGCTCCACGGCCACATCGACTTCCGGCTCGCGGCCGCCTGCGGGACTATGGCCTACGAGAGCCCGAGCCGCTCCAGCTCGTAATGGCAAGCCAGGCCTTTTACCTGCGGTGGAGCGCGGCGCGCATGGAGGGACTCGAACCCCCAGCCGGCTGCTTAGAAGAAAGCCCGGACTCAAGATCAACTCTGCTGAGTAGCAGGTCAGAGCCTTACGCGCGGGCTCGATCGCCGCCGTCGGCTGAGCCGCCCAGGTCCCATCTGGCATGTAGGTGGCACGAATTCGTGCCCTGAATTGCCCTGCTTTCGACGCCGCCTATAGAGGGCTGCGCGGCGTCCCCTGAGGCAGGCTCTCTTGCCTGCCGGTCCCTTCTGCCGATGCCGTGCTGGAGGCTCGCGGTCAAGGAGGCCGCAGGCGCCGCGGAGCGGGCGTAGCTCCTTGACGGCGAGGGGCACGGCCATACCCTCCGCCGCGCAGCCCGGCACGGACACCCGCCAGGTCCCTCCAACATTCTCAGTCTTTCTTTCAGCCAGCCACGGCTGATGCATGCGCGCAGTGTGCGCTGCCGGTTGCCATCCCGGCCTGACGGTCCAACGGGACCCGCGACCTGCGGGTCCCGCGGTGTCCAGTTCGTCGGCGAGGCTCTCAATGGCAACCACGACACGACCCACCATCGGAACCCGCAGCCCGAGGGCGCGCGGTCCTGGCGCGCCCTAAGGCGGCCGGGCGCGAAGCGCAGGAGGCCGCCGATCATCCTTCCCCACATCCCCGTCTTTCCCCGCTGCTCCCGCGCAAGGGCTATCTCGGTATAGACGCAAAGTTACGAACCACCCCCTGGTGACCTGCGACGATCCGTCTGGCTGGCGGCATGGAGCGAGGATGAACCTGCGGGCGCTGGCGGCGGCCGATCCTGACACTCCTGAGCGGCAGCGCAACTGCGGCGTGGTCCCGGTCGGTGATCGGGTGGAGATCCGGGTCAAGGACGGCTCCACGTACTACTGCGGGCTGGAGACGTGCGGCAACGTGTGGCTGTGCCCGGTCTGCTCCGCCAAGATCCACCACCGACGCGCTGACGAACTACGTGAGGCCCTCCAAGCCTGGGAGACGGGCGGCCACGCAGCCAGCTTGGTCACCATCACCGTCCCTCACGACCTGGACGACAGCCTCTCGAAGCTGGTTGACGCCGAGCGGGCTGCATGGAAGCACGTCACCGCCGGTGCCACTTGGCAGCGGCTGAAGCGCCGCCTGGGCATCGCCGGGCATGTGATCGCGCTGGAGTTCACCTGGGGCGACGAGAACGGTTGGCATCCGCACTACCACGTCCTCCTGGTGCACGACCAGGACCTGGACGCCGCCGCCATCGCGCAGTTGCACGCCCACATTCATTCGCGTCTCGCTGCCAGCTGTCGCGAGCGCGACCTGCGCCTGCCTGATCAGCTGCACGCGGTCCGCATAGACCCGAACGTCTCCGCCGCCGCGGCCGGTGCCTACGTCGCGAAGGGCGGCGACTGGACACCCGCCGAGGAATTGACCCGAGGCGACCTCAAAACCAGCCGCATCGCTAGCCGTACACCGTTCCAGGTCCTTGCCGACTACTACCAGACCGGCGACACCCGGGACCGCCAACTCTGGCGCGAATACAGCCGCGTCACCCGCAGCATCGCTTCCGTACGGTGGTCACGCGGCCTCCGCGTAGCGATGCTCGGAGCTTCTGTTGAGCGCAATCGAACCGACGAAGAACTCGCGGCCGATCTCACCAACGGCGCCTTGGTCACGGTTTTTGCAGCCACTGTATGGTCGCAGATCCGGCTCGCAGGGCTGGATCACGCTGCGCTCGTGGCCGCCGAGTACGGCGGGCTTGATGCTATCAACGCGATCATCCGCACCGTACGGCTCCCACTTTCGGGGCGATGAAGTTCGGTCATCGCCCCGAAATCCCGAACGTCGGCAAGAAGCGGCTCGCGGGTTAACCGATCGACACGCCTTCGGCCGACTTTGCTATACACGCGCAGCTGTAACCGTAACTGCGGTCTATCGCCGTCCATCTATAACAGCTACCCTGCGTTGCCGCTCCAAGCACGGCGCCGCGAGCTGGCGGCGGTGTAGGTCCTGAACCGCCAGGTGGTTGGTGTGGGTGGTAGCTGACTGCCACTCGCAGCTGCCAGCCCCGTCCCACGTGACCAGCGCGCCATAGCCGCATCTAGTGTGGCCAATGACTGGCTCGATGGAATATTTCCGCAGTCCCACGCGTCTCTAAGTGACGAGGCGGATATACACAGACTGACAACTGTGTGCTACCGTCAAGCTGTCTGCCGGGTGGTAGCACCCCGTGGACGGGCCCACAGTGGCGGCCGCCACAGTGGACCAGCCTCAAATGAACGTAGCGACGGTAGTTGGAGCTCCATCGGGCCAAGACTAAGCTATCGCGGTTGCCGCCAGAGACTTTGTAGTCTTGAATGGGCCATCCAGATACTACTATCGTGCAAGTTCTTGGGGTAAAAGGCCCCGATGGTAAATGCCCCGCTTTGCGGGGCATTTCCTATTTTGCCCCCCGCTGGCGTTTGTGACGTGGAGTCCTTGGCTCGCTCGAAGCACTCTTGGCTCGAGCAACAGGATGCGTCTTAGTTGCGTTTCCCCCTCGAATGAAGGCGTCAGGATGGACGTTGGTGTGCCCATGACCAGGTAGATACCATCGCTCCCAGCCTGTGGCTATGACGCTGCCACCCGAGGCCTGAACATCCCAGTGAAATCCGATCGGAAGCGTGCAGCCAGCTACCTGCAGAAGATCTCGTGTATGCATTGGCCCAACTTGCCACGTACGTCCTTTAGCATCTGTCAGGTCAGAACTTTTCTTGGATTTTTTATGCGAGTCCACGAAAGTCTGGCGTTCTTCAGGGCTATCAAGCTGATACTCTCGGTCGGTTTCGAAAACGGCCGCAGGATAGCAACGCGGGTCGCGCGGCCCTTCGCAGCTAACATTATTCATCCACCGCAAGGCTTCAGGAAACGTCCTTGAGACCTCCTCCGGTCGCGTGATTAGAGCGTAATAGCACTTGTATCGCGTAAATCTCTCGACGGTCATACAGCCCCGGTTGCTAGGCAGCTCACTGATGTCAAGGAGGATCTTCGCGCCACAAAGTGCGATGACCGCGGCTCGAGAGCGATGAAGGCCGCGATAGAGGCCCGCTACGTCATTAGGCTGAAGTAACGAAAAGGGCTTTCCATCCCTGCCTTTGACAAGACTTACCCGGACCTCATTCACTGAAAGATCAGATTCTTCCTGCCTCAGTTGGCGCAGAATACCGATTGAGTCTGTCTGAGCTCGAGAAGGCCTGGCTGGGAGTATCAGCCATAGGCTCTTCGGCCAGGCCACTGCCTCAGGAGTATCGCCTGCGCGCAAGCCTCGCATCATGTCTGCCACACCCGAACCAGGCGTAATTGTCATAGCCCGGAACGACCCTCCACGCGCAGAAGGATGGATGCCGGGAGCGGTAGCTGAGCTAGCTCGTCATACGTCATGGTGCGGACTGCGCGAATTATCAGGTCTCGTAGTTGCCGGACACGGACTACCTCATCGATCGTTTCCGCGTGAGGAAGGCTTCGAGTCTCAGCGACCACCATGACATCTTGAGGTGGAGCTTCGCCGCGACCCATGAACCAGTCGATGAGGATTTCCGCAACCCGCTTCTTCATAAACTCCGCCCAGGAGCCTCGAAGTGGCCTCGGAAGGTCGGCCTGCCTTCCTGATCCTTCCATCCAGGAGCTAAGGTCTGCGCCGTACCGGGAGTCGGTGGCTTCGGACAGGGTTCGGATCCATTCTTGCCGCCAAGCCTGTACGTCGGCGGCTGAGGCCGTTGGAAGGGTCGGAAGGCTTTCATCGCCTGCTCCCCGAGGACGGGCGAGTGCCGTATCCGGATCGAGAACGTAGGAGTGACCGGTGCCGTAGTCTATTACCGCGCGCCATAGATCATCGCGAATTCTGAACTTTCGCCAGTCTCTCGCCGCTGCGTCGCCAGCAGTCCCTGCGCCGGAATACTGCTGTGTGGTTTCGCTGCTCGACGCTTGCCCGGTTGTCGTCCCTACCGGTACGCGGATTCTGACCGAATATGGCGGATGGTGGCCGATGATCTCCAGCAGATCAGGTATCCTGCGAACTAGGTGAATGAAAGTGGGAGAACCATAACGGGCTTCAGAGAATTCTCGAGCGGTAAGAGCGAGCAGTCGGTTCTTGAGGACGGCGGACGTCATCTGATCCCAATCCAGCTTGCCTTTACTCTGGGCTTGCTCGAACGCCGCCAGGACTAGAGCTCGAAACTCGTCAAGCTGCCCGTCGTGGATCTCAGCCGAAGAAAGCGGCTGATCACTGTGCTCGCTCATTGCCGCATCCTAAGCGGATTGAGTGGTGGTGGACGTGGTGACCGTCGGTCATGCCGAGCCCCGGCTGGCACTCGAGTACGGTATAGACCTATATATCCGATATCAGACACGTGTCTAGATCAAGAATGTGGCCCGTCGCTCCGCCGTTTTGTGGCCTGGTCCTGGATTCGACTCGCCGGACAGCTTCATGATCCGCTAGTCGCATCTCGTGCTTGTACGAGCTGCGCCCAGTGTCTGGCGCTGGCACAGTCAGTCTTTCGCCGACTGTGAAAGGTTCACGCGTTGTGTTGAGTTCCCGGTGATCAAATCTGCTCCTCGTGCACCTGCCCACTGTCGGTCAGACTGCATGTTGCACCAGGTGGTCGAGCACAGTGAGGTGGGCGTGCCAACCATCTAGAACCGGCGCCATCTCACCGAGCCACACAGGTTCCGTGGGGGCGTGACCGGCGAGCTGTTCGCGGATCCCGCCACGTGAGACCACTATGCAGGCTTGCCGGTGTCGGCTCAGAAGCACGCAAAGGCGGCCCGCGTCGAGGTGGAACTCGCTGGCGTCTCGGCGACCGGAGAGCGGGTGCCAGACGACGACGATTTCGAACTCGCGGCCCTGGAGGACGTTGGCGGTGTCGACGACGACCTCATCGACGGGGACTCCGGTACGTGCCCTGGCCTGCTGGAGTCCGGTTCGGACGTGGTCTCGTTGGTCGCGATGCGTGACGCCGACGGCGATATCGCTGGGCTGGAGGCCCCGGATTCCATACTCATCCTCGATGGTGATGTCCGCTTCAAGGAGTTCCCTGACGACGTCGACGATCGCGGCTATGGCCTCAGGGTCGGTCTGCGGCATGAGCAAGTCGTCGAGCTCGATGTAGGCCCAGCCGAGTCGGGTCGCACTGTTAACCGCGTCTGCTGCCCGGCCGCGGTGCAACGGGATGACTCCCCGTCGCAGGTGTCTCTGGTGCGGCTCAGTGCCAGCTGTGAAGGGGATCTCGTAGAAAGCGTCCGAGACTAGCGTGGCTGCGTGGCTCGGCAGGCGCCACGAGATCGGAAGGACGAGACGGGCGGTGGCTGGCTGGGTGGTGAGGATGGTCGCGGCTGCAGTCTCGACCGGCGACAGCGGCCGACCGCGGAATCGGGTGTCGTCTGCAAAGGTGAAGGGCGCCAGCTGGCCGGGGTCGCCGACCAAGAGCAGGGACTCCATCATGACGCCGATCGGGAGCAGGGAATCCGAACGCATCTGGTAGGCCTCGTCAACAATGGCGAAGGGCCAGCTTCGGTCCAAGCCAACAGTCGCCCATTTGGCGGCCGTGGCGACGATTACGTTACTGTCGTGAAGATCGTTGATGGACTTGCTGAACGTCAGCTCCTGCAGGCCGCCGAGGTCGCCGGGCGGCACATAGCCGTCGCGATGGAGGCGCCCAACCTGCACTGCTGGCGCACCGCGCTCCTGGTCGCTGATGAAGCCGCGGACCATGTCGTCAGCCTGGTCATTGGTCTGGACGATGATGGGCACTTGTGCGCGCCGTCGTGCGCGACGACCGATCTCTCGGACGAGTGTGGACTTGCCGGCGCCGGGCGGGCTGTCGACCAGCGTCGAGCGGGTGCCCGTGGCGACGGTGGCCCAGATCGCTTCCCGCGCCGCTGAGGCGGCGTCGACTGGATTCACTGGGACTCCTGCGAGTCGTCTTCGAAGTTCTGCTGGTGCGTCCACGGGATGTCCTCAACGTTTGATCGTTGGTAAAACTCGGGCGTTCCGTACGGGCTGAGGACCACCTCGTCACCCAGGCTGGGCAGGCGCCCAATCGTGGTACTCACGTTGGCGCCAGTGAGCACCTCTGCCTGGATCAGGCCACTGGCGTCTGAGGGCAGCACTTCCAGCGCTATCCCAGGGTTAGTCGAGAGGAATAGCGTTGTCCCGGTCGGCCGAGTGAACTCGAGGGTGGGCTCGATGGTGATTAGGGGTCGGCGTACTGCCCTCCCGTTGACATTGCGCGTCCTACGGTCCGGGTCGACTGCTATTACGCGCCCGGCAAGGGCCTCACCGCTAGCAACCACGGCTGCCATCACTAGCGGGTCGTCCCACGCCATCTCCCGCTGAAGACCCTCGGTGCGTGCCTCCAGGACCCTCAGGCTGGTCGCGTCCTGGACCGGCGTCGGGATATTGCGGAAGTATGCTCTGCCCTCGGCGATCCGGCGGCAGTGGTTGCTCCAAACGCGCCGGTCCGACTGCCATCGGCTGCTGAGATGGTTGGCCGCCGGAAGGGAGTTGAGGCGATCCAGCGCACGCCAGCAGTCCACCCACGCCGGGGAGAGTTGCTCGCGGATCTCGTCCTCGAGCTCACGACGTATGGCGGCCTGGGACGCCTCGCTGTCGGCGGCGTGCCATTCCTGAATCAGCCCGGCCAGGACGTCGGCGTCCCAGTTGGGATCGGAATCAGGGCCGGCCGGTGGTGATGCCTCGCCATCCCTAGCCGCCTCTGGGCCGTCCATGCCGACCGGGGGATCGATCCATCCCAGCAGCGCTGCGAGGTTAAGGTCTTCTGACGGAAGCTGGCCGGTCTGCCAGTGGGCAGTAAGGGCGTCAGTGGCGACCAAGACAAGGCTGCTTCCTGGCATGAAGCCGCCAAAAAATGACAGGTGCTTTCCTGCCAGAGGGACCGATGGCGGCACCGGCCCGTCGCCGTCTGCGCGCAGATTCCGCGTGAAGCGCCCGACAATTCCACCAAGCCAGTCGGCGGTGGCGGCGTTTGGGACGACGAGCTGGGGCGCGTCCAGGCACATGCCAGCTTCGTCGCGGTGCTCGAACTCGGAGAGATAGGCCAGGAACTCCGTGGCGAACGCGGCGAGAGCGTCGAACCGTAGGTCACGGTTGCGCGGCTCAGGTACCACTATGCAGCGCGGCTCCTCTTCACGAGTGGTGCCCCACATCAAGGCAAGGAGCGCTCCCGGATCGCCAGCGAGGTGGTAGCCGACGAGAACCAGCGGGCGCGCGCTGAGGTGGACGTGACACCGAGTTGTCTTCGCGACAGCCCGTCGCTCGGCGGCTGCTACGAGAGCCTGGTAGGTATGCAGAGCATTCACGCAAGTCCTCCGACGGCGAGCCGGGCAGCGGCGGCGCCGCGCGCGAGGATAGAGGCGACTGCGGCCTCGGAAGCGGTGACCGGTGCGCGGCGGCTGTCGGCCAAATCGAGGGCGACCGTGATGTCGGTGACGCTGCCGCAGGCGCCGGCCACGGCCGAACCGAGACGTGCCGTGGAGTGGTGGAGTTCGGCTTCGTCGCGGCAGTGTTGGAATAGCGGACAAGAGACGCAGCCGTCGGTGAACCGTGGCGGCAATGGCGCGAGGGCTCCGCGCGCGGCCATGGCGGCGGCGGCTATCTCGTCGGCGCCAGCCCCGTTAGCAGGGTGAGCCGGTAGCCGGGTCCCGACAGGGACAACGTCGAGGATCTCAGCCGCCTGTGGGACCAACGCGAGTTGGCGGCGCAGCCGACGCACGTACATGTCGATGTCAACGGTCACCGCGGTCGGGCGGAAGGAGAGGTTAACCGGCAAAACGATCATCGTGGTGGTGTAGACCACGTCGGGCGGTGCGCCGATCTGGGCCGCGAGCCGCTGCAGACTAAGGACATAGACCGCGGTCTGGCGAACTGTAGCCGAGGCCTTAGTGGGGTCAGCCCGTCCGTCGATACGAGGGAAGGACTTGATCTCGACGACATAGATCCTTCCGTCGACGGCGAAGGCCAGAACATCCTGTTCGAGGTAGACCGTCTCACCGCCGAAGTCGAGACGAGTCATAGCGTGACGAATGAGGTTGTACGCTCCCGCCGGGTCGGTGAGCATTTCTTCGAGGCGCTGACGCGTAAGCCTCGCCCGCAACTCGTTCATCTGGGCGCCGGTGACACCGGGATAGGCCTCCCTCAAGGCGGAGGCCGAGAGGTCGCGCTGCCGGACCTCGGGAATTTCGAGACCGAGATGCCGACGCGCGAGGGACACGATCTCGGCCATCCCGTTGTCCACCACCTGCTGCTCGAACTGAATGCCGCGGGTGATGGCGAACGGCGACTGACGGTCCCGTGGGGTGCCGCTTATCAGGCTCCCGAGCTTGTCCAGATCGACGGCTGCGGCGTCGAGCACGGTACGGCGCTGGCAGCCCGGCGCTTCCAATGCGCTGGCGACTCGGCGGGCATTGAGGGGCTGCCGCGGAAACTCTCCGCGGAATCTCTCGAACGGCCCCGCCATGTTGATCACCGCAATCCTCCGACAGCGGGTGACATGAAGGTACGGATCTGGGTGCCGAACAACAGTGCTTCCGCGTCGAGTTGAGCCTGGGCTCGCTCTGCAGCCTCGGAGCGCTCCAGTTCGTCGGTCTCCTCGATCTCCTTGAGCTCAGATCGAGCGGCCTCGATCACAGCCCTGGGCTCGGCGCTGAACGGCTTAACGCCCGGAATGGTGGCCCCTAGGCGGGCCACCAGTCGCAACACCAGAGCTTCATAGTTCGTGCCAGCCACGGACTGCGCCTCATTGGCCAGCGCGATCGTGCTGTGGAGCATGTCGACCCGGGGCGAGAGCGGGGCGATTAGCCGCAGGCTGGTCGGCCAGGTGGACAGCGCGACCGTGCCACGTACCGGAGTAAACCGGTCGTAGGTCAAGCCGGGGACGACGTAGACGTCGCGTGCCAGTCGTCCGGCCAGTTCCTGAGACTTCCGCCAGCTTCGAGCCTCATCACGTCGCAGGTAGGAAAGCTTCGCGGTGTCGACCCGCTCGGCCCAGCGAGACTTGGTGACATCTGAGACCAGTCGCGCACTGCAAGGGCGACCCGTGAGCTGCAGAGCCCGGATCACCTGATCCCGGAGGGGGATCGATGATTCATACGACGATGTGGCCGGGGCTATATCGGGGCTGCTTCTGCGCACTAGGCGGTTCCTACGCCGCTCCAGCACTGAGATGTCCTGGAGGAGCCGAGTCGCCTCGGCGACGTCGCCGGAGGTAGTCGCCTCGACCAAAGCATCGTTGGCGCGGCGGAGAGCAGTGACGACCTCAATCAGCTCGTGCGCAGATTCCATGCAGACCACGATACCACACTGTCCATGCTTTCCATGTTTCTAGTGCAGCACGAGGATGCTCTCCATGGCGGAAGCGTTGGTGCGGTACTGCCGCGTGCGCGGGTTCATGCTGGCGCGGTTCCGTGTCACCGGAAAATCGTGGCGTTCCGCAGACTCGAAGCCCAGCGTGGCCGCCATCTCACGCAAGATCTTTGCCGTGTCGTTGTGCAGGTCCTTGTAGTAGTTGTCTTGGACAACCAGGACCGCGCATGCGCCGTCCCGCATCACCCGGCGCAGTTCACCGAGAGAACTCCACATGCCCGCGTAGTACTGGTGGAAGTAGTTCGTGTAGTACCCGCCGGATGCCTTGCTGGCGTGCTCGGCCACACCTGCCAGCAGCGCCGTCGCAGTCGGACCCCACTGGTCAGGCGCGCCTCGCTCACCAGTCATTGTCGGTGTTCCAACCATTCGGGTGCGCAAGAGCCTTATGGCCTGCTCGTCGGCACCCAGGACCGCAAGCTCGGGTCGAGTAGCGACACCGTAGTCGATCCGGGTGCAGTACGGAGGTGAGCCGATGACCGCGTCGATGGTGTCGTCGTCCAGCGGTATTTGCCGACTGTCGCCAAGCGCAACTCGAACGTCAACGCCGCCGTCGTAGTTGGCGCGATGCAGGCCTGCAGCCAGTTCTGTCGCCGATGCCTCGAACTGAGCCACGATCTCCGCGAAGCTCGGGTCGAGTTGATCTGCTTCGTCAACCCGCTTCCACCAAGTCGGGTTGGTCCCTGCGCGCGGGGCAATCAGTATGCGCACGGTGCGGAACAGGACCGTATAAAAGAAGGCGGCGATCGTGCTCATCCGGGCGGAAGCCTCATAGGCCGACTGAGAGGCGGTATCGCTGTCGACAAGTAGGCGGTGCACGCTCTGTTGCAGGCCGCGGATCGAGCTAGCCGCCTGCGCGCTGAACCAGAATCGAAGCGGATCGTCGCCGTGTTCGACGCTGGTGGCGTGCGCTACTACATCTACGCCAAGCGGTTCGATGCTCGCCCATACCCCCGCGCCGAGCAGCCTGGCCCGAGAGACCACGACAAGAGCCGGATTGACGTCGAAGCCCATGGCCGGGATGTTCTTACTCGCCGCGACGACCGTGGTCGTACCTGTCCCGTTCCAGGGGTCCAGCACTAGCTCTGCAGTTGCGGCCGACTCCTTCAATGCTTGCTCGACGAAGCCAGCGGAGTAGCCCGCGTAATAGCGGTACCACGAGTCCACAGGGTCGCAACTCGCCCCCACCTTGGGATTAACGAAGATCCCTGACGTCACCGCATACCTCTAGTCTCTGGCCTTCGGTTGGCCTGGAGATACGTTATGACGTTATTGCGCCGATGCCGTTGTGAGGCGCATTGCGCTGCCAGGCAGGGTCGCTGAACGAGCCGGCGCCTGTGGGACTCGCCGTAACTCGCGTTCCCAGAGGTCAAGCTGCGGTGGGCGAGCGTGTCCGCAAGTGGGTCGGCGATACCGCTTAAGGCACACGCACCCGAGGACGCGAGTTCGTTTTCAGGCGTTGCAGACCTTGAAAGCCGACGCATAAGGGTCACCGGATCATCCTCGCCAGGTGCTCGCGTACGGGTCCGAACATGCCGGAGGGCTCCATGAGATGTTCGGCTTCGGCGAGGGTGACCCAGCGAACCTCGGCCAACTCGTCGCGATCGCCGACGAAGATGTCGGTGCCGTGGGTGAGCTTGGCGGCCATGTAGATCATGGTGCGGCCAGTGGCCGGGTGCACGCGGCGGCCGATCTCGTTACCTGCCGCGACCAGTAGGCCCGTCTCTTCCTTTACCTCCCTGACGCCAGCGTCGGCAGGTGACTCGCCCGGCTCGATCTCGCCTGCAATGAAGGTCCAGGGCGGCTTGCCGTCATTGCGGCGGCCAATGAGGATGCCAAGTTCCGACGTGACGATCGCGGCTACGACTGGCTGCGGTTCTGGCTTGGACGAGTCGTGCTGTGCAGTTGGGTCCATGGCGCGTAGCTGCTCGCGTAGGTCGTCGAGGTCCCACCGGAAGTGACCGCCTGCCGTGCGGAGCGCGGGAGTGACCAAGCCCTGGTGGGCCCAGCGCTGCAGCGTCGTCAGGCTTACGCCCAGCGCCTCGGCGGCTTTCCCAGTGGTCACGTGCCGTCCGCTCATACCTCTCACAGTGTCACAACGATGCAGAGTTCGATAGCGTGTATTGAGTTTATTGAATTTCAAGCTTACATTGAGTTTGAGCAGATCCGATCAACCAGGCCGACTTCACCGCCAGGAGGCGAGTTCCATGCCAGGAACACTCACTATCGACACCGCCGCTACCTTCCAGACCGTCTTACTAATGGCAAGCGGCCCCAAGCTCAAGTTCGGCAGCACCGAGCAGGACATCAGCGCCCGCGGCGAGCGCAAGTAGGACGTCCAGGCCGCCGTCACCTTTCACCCCGAGCCCGGCATGAAGCCGGTCAGCGAAGTCATCGCCGTCACCGTCACCGGGCCCGGCACCGACCCGTGCGCCTCGATCCCGAACGGCACCTCCATCGCGTTCGACCGGCTGCGCGTCGGCTTCTCCGTCCCCGAGGCCCGCGAGAACGGCCGCGGTATCCGCGGCGGCCGCCCCTGGTACCAGGCCACCGACGTGCACCCGGCTGTCCAGCCGCGCGCCGCCAAGGCGGCCGACACCGCAGCCCGGCCAGGGCCCGCGCACCGGTCCTGGCCGGGCACCCCAGCACACCGGAGGAATTCATGCCTGCCTTTGCCCTGCCGGCCGCGTTATGGCTCGTCGATCCCTGGCACGACGCCCTCGCCGTTGTCCTCTCGGTCCTGGTATACCGGCCTGTCGCCGACCTGATCCGCGTCGCGCTTGCACCGCCGGTGGCCCGTCAGCACGACCTCGGCATGGTTCGCGCCCGGCACCGGTGGCGCTGGCTGTGCCGGTGCACCGGCCTGGCCCAGCCCGAGCTCGCCGGCCGCAACCGGCCCGAGGCCGAGTCCCGCGTCCTGGTCCTGGTCCTGATAGCCACGGTCTCGCGGCTGCTGGCCATTCTGTTCGGCGTCGAGACCGCCGAGCGGCTAGGGAAGATCCACTACCCGCGCGCGAAACGATGGCGGCTCACCGAGTACGGCTGGCAGTGCTCCGTGAAGACCGCGCCGCGCACCGGCCGCAGGGAAGTCGAGAAGCAGGCCCCGCACATCGCCGACTACTGGCACTCGGTTCGCGTTGGCGTCACTCAGGTCGCGCCCGGCCGCCTGGTCGTCCGCGCGTTGCGCACGGACCCGCTCGCGCAGCCGTTCGGCCCCGACCTCTGCCCGGCCGGCACCTGGGCACCACACATTCCCGATGTGCTGTACATCGGCCGCGACGACTTCGGCCGCGACCGCTACCTGCCCTTGCGCGGGCTCACTGGCGTCTGCGTCTCCGGCCTGCCCGGCTACGGCAAGACCAGCCTGACCAACAGCTTCCTCTGCCAGCTCACGCCAACACCCGCGGCCCAGTTCGCGCTCCTCGACGGCAAGGACGGCGGCGACCAGGAACCCTGGCACGACCGCGCCTGGCGACATGCAGGCGACCAGCTCGCCGACGCTCTGGACGTGCTCGAGGACGCGCACGCGGAGATGCGCCGCCGTCTGCGCAGCATCGTCTCGCTGTGCGGGCAGCGCAACGCCTGGAACGCCGGAGGCCCGAACGCCGACTTGCCGCTCCTGGTCACGGTGCTCGACGAGTGCCAGACCTACCTGGACCTGGCCCAGTACAGGGGAGACCGCGTGCTCGAAGGCCTCGCCCGCCGCTGCATCGCCCTGGTCGGCGAGCTGATCCGCAAAGGCCGCTCCGTGCTGTGCCTGACGATCCTGGCCACGCAGAAAACAACCGGCGACTCGATCCCGACCAGTCACCGCGACAACTCCGGCCTAGCGGTCTCCTTCGCGCTCAAGACCACCGAAAGCAGCGTCGCCGCACTCGGGGACGCCATCCGCGAATACCCCGGCTACTCACCGACCCTGCTGCGCGAGACACCGAACGGCATCGGCACCGCCGTCGCCACCCTCGCCACCGGCACCGACCCGTTCACCCGGCTCCGCGTCCCGGAGATCACCGAGCAATGGGCCGCCGCCCGCGCTGCCGCCACCGAGAGCAACCGCCGCGAGCCGCGCATTGTCGTCCCAGCCCAGGCCGGGCCCGAGCAGCTCGTCGTGTCACGCCTCACCCGAACGGAGTAACCGCCATGCCCGCTAAGCCAGACCCGTTGCTGACCATGGATCAGGCGGCCGCGATATTCGGCACGTCCCCGAACTTCCCGCGCCGCCAGATCGCAGAACGCAAGATCCGGTTCGTTCGTGTTGGCCGCTTACTTCGTATCCCGGAGTCCGCCATCCACGCCTACATCGAGGCCGCGACTGTCGAGCCCGTCACTGCCTGGTCTCACCGGCGTCGCCGGGCCTACTAACGTGCCTGGTCGGAAGAGCCGCAGCTTCGGCTCGCTGCGTCGGCTCCCGTCCGGCCGGTGGCAAGCCCGCTACCGCGGACCTGACGGCCGTGTTTATACCGCGCCCGGCACCTTCGAGCGCAAGACGGACGGCTCGCGCTGGCTGGCACTGACCGAGGCCGAGATCCTCTTCGGCAACTGGGTCGATCCGGAAGGCACCCGCGTCCCGCTCACGGAGTACGCCGAGGTCTGGATCGAGGAACGGCCCGGCCTGCGACCCAAGACGGTCCAGCTCTACCGCTACCTGGTCCGTCGCCACATCGCACCTGGCTTCACCACTGTCGGCACCATTACCGACGCCGACGTGCGCCGGTGGCGCGCCGACCTGATCGCAGCTGGCGTCAGCCCGGTCACGGCCGCCAAGGCTTACCGGCTGCTCAAAGCTATCCTGGCCACTGCCGTGGAGGACGGCCTCATTCGCCGCAACCCGTGCCGGCTCAAAGGCGGCGGCACCGAGCACTCACCCGAACGACCGCTTCTGACCGTCGGCCAGGTCTACGCGCTCGCCGAGGCGTGCGGCGCGCGCTACTACGCCCTAGTCCTGCTCGCGTGTTTCTGCGGCCTGCGCTGGGGCGAGCTCGTCGCACTCCGCCGCCGCGATGTCGACACCGGCACGGCAACCGTGCGCATCACCCGGCAGCTCACCGAGGTCAACGGCCGGGCGCCGTTCTTCGCGCCTCCTAAGACAGCAGCCGGCCGACGCGTCGTCATCATCCCGGCGCCGGTCCTGCCAGGCATCGAGGAACACATGGAAGCGCACGCGCAGCCCGACCCGGACGGCCTGCTCTTCACCAGCCCGGAGGGAAAGCTGCTGCGCCACAGCGCCTTCCGTAACCGCGTCTGGATCCCCGCCGTCACTGCGACCGGCCTCACCGGAGTGCATTTCCACGACCTGCGGCACATCGGGAACAACCTCCTGGCCGAAGCCGGCGCGACATTCCGCGAGCTGATGGAGCGTATGGGCCACACCAGCAGCCGGGCCGCGCTGATCTACCTGCACTCATCACCTGACCGCCAGCGCGCGCTCGCCGACGCCATCGCAGCGCGAACCATAAATGATCTTGATCGGGGCGCTGAAGGTGACTCCGTGGCACGCGCGTGGCATGAGACGGGCATTTTGGACACTGGCCATTCTGCTCGTAATGGCGAGCCAGGCCTTTGACCTGCGGGGGAGTGAGGCGCGCCTGGAGGGACTCGAACCCCCGGCCGGCTGCTTAGAAGGCAGCTGCTCTATCCGTCTGAGCTACAGGCGCCTACGCGGACATTGTGCCCGACGC
>Ga0335075_10007829_pt1 | contig 16408 bp, 4 predicted proteins | sample Lox_Sample_24_FD_206723 | JGI IMG/M metagenome (GOLD analysis project Ga0335075, IMG submission 206723) | Soil microbial communities from Loxahatchee National Wildlife Refuge, Florida, United States - Lox_Sample_2.4 | ecosystem: Environmental > Terrestrial > Soil > Wetlands | place: USA: Florida... | reverse complement strand
AGCGTGTAGCCGGCGAAATTATAGTCGGTCAGGCTCGCGACCGTGACATTGGCGAGGCGGACGATGTCGCGCAGGTAGACCGGGCCGGTCGCCACCCCGTCGCCGTCCACATCCAGCTGCACGATCACGTCGGCGCCGTCCTGGAGCAGCCGCATATCGCCGCCGGCGAAGGGGTTGGCCGGCACGCCGTTGAAGGCGAAGAAGCCCGCGACCACGCCGCTGAGATCGAGGATGTCGCCGCCCGCGCCGGCGGTGAAATCGGTGATCAGGATCGGCGATTCGTCGGTGCTCAGCGCGCGCCCGAGATGATAGTCGAGCCTGATCCGGTCCGCGCCCGCGCCGGTGGCGATTGTGAAGCTGCTTTCGTACAGGCCGCGGCAATCGAGGATCAGCAGGTCGTTGCCCTCGCCAAGATCGATCGCCATCGTCTGGAAGGTGCCGAGCTCGACCTGGACGAGGTCGTTGCCCGCGCCGCCCTCGATCTGGCTGGTTTCGCGGTCCTCGGCCGTGAACGTGCCCCGGATGCGGTAGGGGACGAGGATATAATCCTGGCCCTGGCCGCCGCGCAGGATGTTGCTGCCGCCCCAGTCGACGATGACGTCGTCGCCGCCGCCGCCGTCGATGACGTCGTCGCCCCATTCGTCGTTGATGCGGTCCGCGCCGCCGGTGCCGGTGATGACGTCGTCATAGGTGGTGCCCCAGAGGCGCGGCTGCGGCGGGTGGACGATCGCCTGCGGCGCCGGGCCGGCCAGCAGCCGCCCCAAAGTGCCCGCGTCGGGCTGGGCCTCCGCGTCCGGCATGTCCTGGCTGAGCGCCTTGCCCTGCGGGCGCGGCGAGACGAATTTCTTCACGTGCTTCCCCCCCGGGACGGCCCGGCCCCCATTTCCCTGCGCCCGACGCTAAGGGGCGATCGAACCCTATGCAAGAACAGGAATAGTCCGGAACGGCGGAACGCGCGCCCGCCATCCGACTCTCTCCAAATGATCAAGGTCTAGAGAATGAAATCGCTCGCCGCGAAGGTCACCGGCGTCAGCAGCACGATCTGCATGTCCGCGCCGCCGTCGCCGTCCAGATCCGCATAGAGCGTCGTCGCGCCGTCCACGGTCGCGTAGCGCAATTGCCCGGCCTGGCCGGTAAAGGCGCCGGTGCCGATGAAGGTGAAGGCGTCGTTCGCGGGCGTGCCGGTGATCGCGTCCACGCCGGCGAGGTCGATCCGGTCATTGGCCTTCTCAAAGTCGACGATCACGTCGGGCAGCAGCTTCTTGCCGTCCGAGCGCCAGGCCGGCGCCCGGCTGTCGGCCAGCGTCTCGAAGACATAGACGTCGGCGCCCGCGCCGCCCTCCAGCCGGTCACTGCCGAGGCCGCCGATCAGCCGGTCGTTGCCGCGCCCGCCCGACAGCATGTCGTCGCCGGCGAGGCCGGAGAGGACGTCGATCCCGAGATTGCCGATGATCCGCTGGCCGAGCTCGTTGCCGGTCAGCGTCCAGGGATAACCGGGTGTGTCGAGCGCCATGACGAGGGTCTCGACCGACACGCCGGCGGCGAGCGCATAGGCGCCGCGCGCATAGAGGGTGTCGCTGCCCTCGCCGGCCAGCTCGACGATGATATCGTCCACCCCATCGACATAATAGATGTCGTCGCCGCCGAGCCCGCGCAACGTGTCGGCGCCGGCATAGCCGAACGCGGTGGTGTCGGTGTTGACGCCGCAGTCGAGGACATTGTCGCCGGCATTGCCGATGATCAGATTGTCCTGCGTGTTGCCCACCAGCCGGAGCGGCGTCGCCGCCACCTCGTCGGGGGTACGGAGGACCTCCACGAAGCTCTGCGGCGGCAGGATATAGTCGACTGAAGCGATCACGGTGTCGCGGCCGGCCGCCGGCGCTTCCCAGACATAGTCGCCGGCATCGTTGACGAGATAGACGTCGTCGCCCCTGCCGCCGGTCAGGACGTCATTGCCCGCGCCGCCGTCCAGCCGGTCGTTGCCCGCCTCGCCGGAGAGGGTGTCGTCGCCGCCCGACCCGAACAGCTGGTCGTCGCCGCCGCCGCCGAGGATGGTATCGGCATTGCCGGTGCCGTTCACGCTCTCGCTGGCGGCGCTGCCGAGCAGCTCGGTGCCGAGGATGAAATCGGAGCGGAAGATCTTGTTGGCCACGAGGATCCGCATCGTGCCGGCGGCGGTCTGGACGGTGACGAGGTTTTCGATCGCATAACCCTGCCAATAGCCGTATCGCGTCTCCTCCCAGCTGACCGAGAGCGGGGTCACGGCGCGCAGGTCGATCCGATCCTCGCCCGTATCCAGGTACATAACATCCACCGCGCCGTCGCGGGAATCGCTGGCGGCCAGGTAGCGGAAGACGTCCCGGCCCGCGCCGCCGGTCAGGAAGTCCCGCCCGCCGCCGCCGATGAGGATGTCGTCGCCGTCCTCGCCGTAAATCTCGTTCGAACCGGCATTGCCGATGATGATGTTGTCGAGGCCGTTGCCGGTGGCGAAGAAACTGCCGGTGCCGAGCATGGTGAGATTCTCGACGAAGGCCTGCATCCGCGCCGAGGTGGCGATGCGCAATTCGTCGACGCCCTCGTCCTCCATCTCCAGCGCGAGATCGTAGAAATCGTCCTGGTAATAGACGTCGTCGCCCTTGCCGCCGCGCATCACGTCGACGCCGGCGCCGCCGTCGAGCAGGTCGTTGCCGTCGCCGCCGTCCAGCACGTCGTCGCCGCCCAGCCCGTTGAGCGTGGCGCCGGCCGTGCCGGTGAACAACAGGTCGGCTCCGCCCGTGCCGTCGGTCACGGCGGCCTTGGGCGCGGAGACGATGTCGGCCAGCGAGATCGTGCCGTTGACCCGCAAGGTGAGCGTGCCGCTCGCGGCCGTCGCGGTGATCGTGGTGAAGCCGCCGGCCATGCTGAGATTGACCGCGCTCGGCGCGAGCAGGCTGAGGTCGATCCGGTCGACGCCGGCCTGGAAGTCCGTCAGCGTCTCGAGCGCCGCGGCGGTGGAATCGCCGGCCGCGCCGTAGACGAAGACGTCGGCCCCCGCGCCGCCGAGCAGGATGTCGATGCCGCCGCCGCCCTGGAGCCGGTCGGCGCCGTCGCCGCCGCTGAGCTGGTCGCTGCCCACGCCGCCCAGCAGCACGTCCGAATGGGCCCCGCCATCGACGAGCCCGGTCTGGGTGCCCGCGCGGCCGTCGAGAAAATCCGTGCCCTCGCGGAAATTGATCGCGCCCTGGAGGAGGCCGGCATTGCGGAAATATTCCCCGTCAATGCCGCCGTTGAACGTCCCCACCCAGGCGCCGCCGGCGCGGTTGTCGAGGATGTTGAGGCCGATATCCTGCCGATACTCGCCTTCGACGCGGCCGGAATTCACAAACATCATCGCGGTGACGCAGCCGCCGATCGTCTGATAGCCCATCGCCGCGACATCCGCGACGATCGTGCCGCTGTTGACGATCTTGCCGTAGGAATAATGGTTGGTGTTGTCGCGGAACATCGCGATCCCGAAGGACTGGGCGCTCGACGATTCCGAGACGACGTGGATCGTTCCGCTATTGTTGACCAGGACCCCGCTGCTCTGGGTCATCGCGACCCCGGTGATGCTGTGCGACTGGTGGTGCTGGCGCGCCCGCACGTAGATGTAGCCGCTATTGTCGAGCACGCAGTCCAGGCCGAGCGAGACGCCATAGGCCTCGCCGGTGGAGATCGACTCGATCGTGCCGGTGTTGATCATGTGGCGGGCGCCGGTCCGCCCCGCATTGGACAGCATCTGGTTGGTCGCGTCCGAGACCATGCGGATGACGCCGTGATTGATGAAGGTGACCTCGCCGACGCCGCCCGGGCCGTTCGCGGAATAGGCGTCGCCGCCCGCATGGCTTTCGATCAGGCCGTAATTGATCACCGTCGCCGACGTGTCGGGACGGTCCGGCGCCTCGGCGACGAACGCCGTAGCGCCGTTCAGCGTGCCGGCCTCGCCGCGGATCATGCCGTGATTGACGAAGGTCTGCGCCTCGCCGGCCGGAATGCTCCAGATCACCGAATGGGTCGAGGCGATGTTGATCTGCTGCAGGGCGCCGATCGTCACGTCGCCCTGCATCTGCAGGCTGGCCGTGCCGGTCGTGACCTGCTGGCCCGGCTCGTCGACGCCGGTGATGCGGATCGTGATCGTGTCGGTCTGGGTGACGCCGCCCAGAGAATAGGTGATGGTGAAGCGCTCGTCCGCCTGCTGGCCGGCGCCGAGCACGTTCGTGTCCGGATCGTCATTGTCGAGCCGGTAGCTGTAGCTGCCATTGGCGTTGACGAGCAGCGCCCCATAGGTCCCGCCATACCAGCTGCCGATGCCGGTCAGGGACGTGCCGGCGCGGGCGACGCCGAGCATGGTGAACGACCCGCCCAGGTTGAAGCTGTCGTTGAACATGGCCGTCGCCACGTCGTTCCGTTCGGTCGCCGACAGCTGGCGCGGCATGATCTTCCCCCTCTACGCGCGGCCGGCCGGGAGCCCGGGGCCGCACGGGTCAGGATAGTAAATTTCTAATATCGCACAATAAAAACAATGGCGCCGATTCGGCGGAACCGTCTCGCCGCGGCGTTCGCGGCGCCGGAGGACCGCCTCAGATCACCAGGAAGTCGCTCGCCGCCAGCGTCGGCGCGCCCTGCAGCGTCGCGAACAGGATCGCCGCGCCGGCCCCATTGCCGTCGGCATCGTAGAAGAGCCGGCCGGTGGCGCCGTCATAGACGATCCGGTCGTCGGCGTCCGCCGCGGCAGTGCCGGCGACGAAGGCAGCGGCGTCGAGCACACCCGCCGCGCCGAGCGCGGTGAAGATCGCGTCGTCCAGCGCGAGCCGGTCGACGCCGGTGACGAACCCGGCGACAATGTCGACATTGCCCGCGCCCAGAGCGGTGGTGAAGGCGAAGATGTCCGCGCCGTCCTTGCCGTCGAGGAAGTCGCTGCCCGCGCCGCCGTCGAGGATATTGGCGCCATCGTTGCCGACCAGGGTGTTCGCCAGCGCATTGCCGGTGAGATCGATGGCGGCGGTGCCGGCATTGTCGCTCGTGGACAGAGTCTCGACCGATAAGCCCGCGCCGAGCGTGTAGCTCACGCTTGCGAAGATTCGGTCCGCGCCCTCGCCGTTCAGCTCCACCACCGTGTCGGCGCCGCTGTCGACGACATAGCGGTCGTCGCCGATGCCGCCGGCCAGATAATTGGCGCCGGTGCCGCCATGGATCAGATCGTTGCCGGCGCCGCCATAAAGCGTGTCGTCGCCGAGCCCGCCATGCAGCGTGTCGTCGCCGCCCTTGGCGTCGAGCACGTCATTGCCCCCAGCGCCGCTCAGGAGGTTGGCGCCCGCATTGCCGACGATCAGATTGGCGAATTCGTTGCCCGTGAGATTGATCGCCGCAGTGCCGGCATTGTCGCCGGTCGACAGCGTCTCGACCGAGGCGCCGAACGCCAGCACGTGGCTCACGCTCGCATAGATGCGGTCATTGCCCTGGCCGGCGGCCTCCTCGATATAGTCGCCGCTGCCGTCGATCACATATTGATCGTCGCCGAGGCCGCCCGCGAGATAATTGGCGCCGCCGCCGCCATAGAGCGTGTCGTTGCCCTCCCGGCCGTAGAGCGTGTCATTGTCCGCCCCGCCGTAGAGGATGTCATTGCCCTCCTTGCCGTCGAGCAGATCGGCGCCCGCCAGGCCGTTCAGCACATTGGCGCCGGCATTGCCGATGATCGTGTTGGCGAAGGCGTTGCCGGTGAGGTTGATCGCCGCGGTGCCCGCGTTGAGGTCGGTCGACAGAATCTCGACCGAGGCGCCCGCGGTCAGCGCATAGCTCACGCTCGCATAGGCCCGGTCACTGCCCTGGCCCGCGGCCTCCTCGATGCGGTCGCCGCCGCTCTCGATGACATATTGGTCGTCGCCGGCGCCGCCGGCCAGGTAGTTGCCGCCCGTGCCGCCGTGGAGCAGGTCGTTGCCCTCGCGGCCGTAGAGCGTGTCATTGTCCGCGCCGCCGCGCAGAATGTCATTGCCGTCCTTGCCGTCGAGCAGGTCGTCGCCGTCGCCGCCGCTCAGCACGTTGACGCCCGCATTGCCGAGAATGGTGTTGGCCAAAGCGGAGCCGGTGAGGTTGATCGCCGCCGTCCCCGCATTGTCCGCGGTCGACAGGATCTCCACCGAGGCGCCGGCCGCCAAAGCATAGCCGACACTGGCGAACACGCGGTCATTGCCCTCGCCGGCGGCCTCGATCACCTGATCGGCGAAGGAGTCGACGACATAGATATCGTCGCCCGATCGGCCGGCCATCACGTCGGCGCCGCCCCGGCCGTCGAGGATGTTGTTGCCGGCATTGCCACGAATCGTGTCGCCCCGGACACTGCCGTTGAGGTTGATCGGCGCGGTGCCGGCCGCGGCCTCCAGCGTCTCGATATGAAGGGTGGCGAGCGTGTAGTGGATCGAGGCGACGATGCGGTCGTTGCCGCCGTTCTCCGTCTCCTCGATGGTCGGGCCCGCCTCATCGACGAGATAGGTGTCGTCGCCGCCGAGCCCGCGCAGCACGTCCGCCCCGCCGCCGCCGCTCAGAACGTTCTTCCCGGCATTGCCGATTATGGTCTGCGCGAGGGCGTTGCCCATAAGGTCGATCGCCACCCGCCCCGGCGCGGCCTCCAGCGTCTCCACGTCCGCGGCGGCATCCAACGCATAGCTGGCGCTCGCCACGACGCGGTCGTTGCCGCCGCCCGCCACCTCGACGACCACGTCGCCGGCCTCGTCGACCATATAGGTGTCGTCCCCGGCGCCCCCGGTCAGCAGGTCAGCGCCGATCCCGCCGTTGAGGAAGTCCGCGCCCTCGCCACCGTCGAGCTGGTCGCTGCCGACCGCGCCGAGCAGCCGGTCGTCGCCGTTCGCGCCACTGAGCGCGTCATCGCCGATGCCGCCGTCGAGGATGTCGTTCCCGACATCGCCGGACAGCACGTCGTCCCCGCGCAGTCCGTGCAGCACGGTGACGGCGCCGGCCGCGGCGAGCGCGTCGTCGCCGTCGGTGCCGACCTGGGTGTCGGCGAACGGGGTTCGCTCGATCAGCTGGACATTGTTGCGGGTATTGACCGCGATGAAGCGGCCGTCGGGGCTGATCAGCAGGGTGTTGCCGAACTCGATTTCGTTGCTGTTGACCGGCGCGACGTCCCTGCCGACATCGATCGTCTGGACGAGGGACCAGTCGGCGACCGACAGCTGGTAGATCTTGTCGGTCGAACTCCGCAGGATGAACAGGTACCGGCCGGCCGCGTCGAAGGCCATGCCGGCGACATCCGACCAGCGCGTGCCCAGGCTGCTGAGGTCCAGCACGTAGCTCAGACCCTCCAGCCGGTAGATGTGGATATTGTCGGAATAGAGGAACTGCGCGACCAGCCCGGCCTCGCCGCTCACCGCCTGGATCCCGCGATTGAAGCCGCTGACGCCATCCAGATAGCGCTCATGGCCCGCGACGGGCGTCGCCGGATCGTCGCCGAGCCGGTGGAGATAGAGCGCGCCTTCGCCGGTGTGGGACGGGAAATGCACGAGATAGCCCCCGTCCCGGGTCGAGACGAGGTTGCCGTAGCTGGCCACGGGCGGACCCCAGTCGCCGCTATACTGGCCGGTGGTCGGATCGATCTGCCAGAGATGCGGAAACGCGAACGGCGGATAGAAGCCGGGGGTGATCAGCACGCTGTCGTCGGCGAGGATGGCGACATCCTGCGCGCCGATGACCCGGGTATTGCCCGGCATGCTCACGCTCGCGCCGGTGACCGCGTCGACCCGGTAGCTCAAGGAGGTGTTGGTGCCGCTGTCGGGGGGGCGGACCTGTTCGGTGACCATCAGAAAGCTGCCGTCGCCGGAGAGGGCGATGCCGCCGAGCTTGGTGCCGATGTCCCAGCTGTGGAGCAGCGTGCGCGTGGCGAGATCGTAGACGCGCAGATTCCCGTCCGCCCCCGCAATGTAGAGCCGCGTGCCGTCGGCGCTCATCACGCAATCCTCGGGGACATTCGGATCCAGCAGCGCCGTGCCGGGGGCGGCCTGCGGCCCCGGCGACCCGCGGAGAAAGGCCAAGTCTTCGCTTCGTCCCGACAGCCGGTCGTGATCCGGGCCGGCCAGGCCATCGCGCTCCCAGAAACCGCCCCTGCGCGCCACCGCGCGCTTACCGAAACCGGCCACCAGCCCCCTCCCAACCAAGCCGATTTCCGGCGGCTTGAACCTGAAGGCTAGGCTGTCATGCCATCAACCGTCAATCGGGACGAAGCGGGCGAGGATCGGCGGGCGCGTGTCGGCGCCCGCCGAAACCGGTGGCCGTCAGATCACCATGAAGTCGCTGGCGCTGAGATTGAGCCCGGTCGCCAGGGTGGCGAACTGGACCGCCGCGGCCCCGCCGGCCCCGTCCGCGTCGTAGAAGAGCTGGCCGGTGCTGCTGTTGTAGACGATCCGGTCGCTGCCGTCGGCCGCCCCGCTGCCCGTGTGGAAGGCGCCGGCGCCGAGCGTGCCGAGCCCGCCCACCGCGGTGAAGATGGCGTCGTCCAGCGCGATCTTGTCGATCCCGGTCTGGAAGCCGAACACCACGTCGACATTGCCGGCGCCGAGCGCGGTGGTGAAGGCGTAGGTGTCCGCCCCGCTTTTGCCATCCAGCACGTCGTTGCCGGCGCCGCCGTTCAGTATGTTGGCGCCATCATTGCCGATGACCAGATTGGCCAGCTCGTTGCCGGTCAGGTCGATCGCATCGGTGCCGGCATTCCACTCGGTCGACATCGTCTCCACCGAGACCCCGGCGGCCAAGGTGTAGTCGACCGCGGCATAGACGCGGTCCGTGCCTTCCCCGGCCAGCTCCACGACCGTGTCGGCGGTGGTGTAGATCACGTAGATGTCGTTGCCGGTGCCGCCCTCGAGCTGGTTGGTGCCGGTGCCGCCATAGAGCGCGTCATTGCCGGCGCCGCCGCGCAGCGTATCGCCGCCGCCGCCGCCGCTCAGCACGTTGGCGCCGGCATTGCCGATGAGGGTGTTGGCCAGCGCATTGCCGGTCAGGTTGATCGCGCCCGTCCCGGCATCGTCATCGGTCGACAGGGTTTCCACGGCCATGCCGCCGCGCAGCGTATAGCTGACGCTCGCATAGACGCGGTCGGTGCCCTCGCCGGCGGTTTCGGCGACCGTGTCGCCGGCACTGTCGACGACATAATTGTCGTCGCCGGCCCCGCCCGCCAGATAATTGGTGCCGGTGCCGCCACGGAGCGTGTCGTTGCCCTCGCGGCCGTAGAGCGTGTCGTCGTCGGCCCCGCCGGAGAGGATGTCATTGCCCTCCTTGCCGTCGAGCAGGTCGTTGCCCGCGCCGCCGGTCAGGCTGTTGAGGCCGGCATTGCCGAAGATGGTGTTGGCCAGGTCGTTGCCGGTCAGGTCGATCGCGTCCGTGCCGGCATTCCAGTCGGTCGACAGGGTCTCGACCGAGGTGCCCGCCGCCAGCGCATAGGTCGCGCTCGCGAAGACCCGGTCGGTGCCCTCGCCGGTCAGCTCGTTGACGATGTCGCCGGCATCGTCGACCAGATAGCGGTCGTTGCCGGTGCCGCCGGCCATCGTGTCGAGGCCGGCGCCGCCGTCGATCAGGTCGTCGCCGCCGAGGCCGTTGATCACGTCATTGCCGTCGCGCCCGTTCAATTGGTCGGCCTCGCCGCCGCCGTCGATCGTGTCGGCGCCGTCGCTCTGCCGGACGACGCGGTAGATGGTGGTCGTGCCCGACACCTCGTTGGCCGAGAGCAGGAGGGGGCCGCCGGTGGGCGAGTTGGCGGCGGAGATGAACGTGACCGTCTCCGGGGCATAGTCATTCGCGGTGGCGGGCTCGTAGGTCACGAACACCGCATTGGCCGGATCGGTCACGTCATAGACCATGACGCCGCCGACCCGCTCCAGGGTAACGAAGGCGTAGAAGCGGTCGCCAACCTGGCCGATCGAGATGCCCTCGGGCTCGGGCCCCTTATTGTCCGAGCGGTTGTCCGGGCTGGCCTGGTTCTCCGTATTGTGGAGCGCGGCATAGTCGCGGGCGATGATCGCCTCGAACTCGCCGCCCGTCTCGCGCACCTTGACGATCGAGCCGTCCGCTTCCTGCCGGAAGATGGAGATGCCGCGGCCGCCATAGGAGTAGATCTGGTCGATGTCGCCGTCGCCGTCCGTATCGCCGGCGCTGGTGATGACGTTGAGCCGGCCCAGCGCGCCGTTCGCCTGGAGGGCGGCGGCGTTCGGATAGGCGGTCGGATCGAGCGTCACCGTGGACAGCCGCGCCTCGTCGACGAGGCCGGTGCCGACGCGGGCGTCGCCCTCATTGGCGGTGATGAAATAGGTCACCCCGTTCACCTCGTAGGAGGCGATCGCGTCCGGCTGCTGCAGGCTGATGATGTCGGCGTTGCTGAAGCTGATCCCGTTCTGGTCGTTGCCGTCGAAGGCGTTGCCCGCGAGGCTGCGGTCGATGCCGCCGAGCGGCAGGATCGCGATCGGCGCGCTGCCGGGATTGGTGAGATCGATGACCGCGACCGCGTTCACCTCCTGCAGCGTGACATAGGCCCGGGTCCCGTCCGGCGAGACGGTGATATATTCGGGCTCGATGTCGCTCGCGGCGGCCTGGCCCGGGAAGAGGGCGAGGCCGGCGGCGGTGAGCTCGGTCTCGAAGCCGTTGAGCGCGCCGAAGCCGATCGTATGGCTGACGGTCGCGGCCGCGACGCCGCCCGACAGGTCGATGATCGAGATCGAGCCGGCCGGATTGTTGACGCTGGAGATCGCCTCGCCCTCATTGGCGACGAGGATGCGGCTGCCGTCCGGCGTGAAGGCGATCTGGTCGGGAAGCACGCCGACCTCGACATTGGCCTGCAGCACGCCCGAGGCATTGAACAGGGCGACATGGCCCGCGGTGCCGGCGACGGCGGCATCATAGGCGACCGCGATCACGCCGTTCTTCACCGCCACCGAGTTGAGCGTGCCGTAATTCGGCAGGCCGGCCAGGTTGATGCTGGTGAGCTGGGTGGTGGTGCCGTCCGCGTTGAGCTGGGCGACGTCGATCAGGTGCTGGACCGCGTTGGTCACATAGATGCGGTGCGTGCTCGGATCGTAGGAGACCGATTCCGCGCGCGCCGCGGCGGTCGCGCCGGTGCCGGTGAACGCGCCGAGACGGATCAGGGCGATGTCGTCGGACGCGGTGGGCGGGGTGGCGTCCCCCTCCAGCGACTGGCCCGGCGTCAGGATCTCGATGCCGCCGATCGAATCGCCCATGTCGTCGTTGCGGATCGTGCCGGTGGCATTGCCCGCGGCGCCGACGCTGGTCGGCTGGGCGGCGCCGTTCACCGCGCCGGTGATGGCGAGGCTGAAGACCTCGTCCGCCTCGATGTCGTTGTCGCCGCTCACCTGGATGGTGAAGGTGCCGCTGGTCGCGCCGTCGGCGATGGTGGCGCTGAACGTGGTGGGCAGGGCGCCGCCGAAGTCGGCCGCGTCCACGCCGGCGCCCGGCGTGACGGTGCCGGTGACGTCGACTTGGCCGGTCGTGCCGCCGGTGCGGGTCACGGTGAAGGTGAAGGTCACGTTCGGCCCGTCGCTTTCGATGCGGCTGACGCTCACCGAATTGGCGGCGAAGCCGATCGTCTGGGCCCCGGCGCCGCCGAGCACGAAGGCGGTCGGATCGAAGGGCAGGTCGGGCGCGGTCAGGTCGACGGACTGGTCGCCGCTACCGTCCTGACCGATCCAGTTGGCGCTGTTGTTGATGATCGCCGCATAGTCGCCGAAATCCCCCTGGCCGCTGCGCGCGCCGGTGAAGATGGCGATGTCGGGGCTGCCGCCCAGCGCGGAGAGGTCGATCGCGGTCTGGCCGACGGTCAGGCCGGTGCCGGCGAGCGTGCCGCCGTCGACGGCGAAACCGCTGTTCGCGATGGCGGCGAGGAAGGCCGAGGGCATGTTCGGGCTGCCGACGAAGGCATAGATGATCTCGTCGCTCGCGCCGAGGCCGGAGGCGCCCGAGATCGTGCCGGTGCTGGCCGTCGGCGCGGCGCTGTAGCTGGAGATGGTCACCACCGTGCCCGCGGCGACGGTGGAGGTCGCGGTCCAGGCGAGTTCGCCCTCGCCGGTGTTGAAGGCGCTGCCCTGCCATTCGCGGTCGCTGAAATAGATCACCGTGCCCGCCGGGATGTCGTCGAGCGCGACGAAGGCGATGTCGTCATTGCCGTCGGCGTTGAAGCCGGTGAAGGCGATCGAGCCGGCGCCGAGCGCGCTGTCGTCGTTGAGGATGGTGGCGGTCGCCGCGCTGTTGGCGCCGATCGTGCTGGTCACCCCGGCCGAATTGAGTACCGAGGTCAGGGTCAGCGGGAAGGCCTCGTTCGACTCGATGTCGAGATCGCCGGCAAGCTCGATGTCGAAGCTGACGCTGGTCAGGCCGGCGCCGATGAGTCCGGCGAAGGAGGTGGGCGCGACGCCGCCGTCGAAATCGGCGCCGTTCGTGTCGCCGGCCCCGACCGTGCCGGAGAAGCTGAGATCGCCGGTCGTGCCGCCGCTGCGGGTCACGGTGATGGTGAGGATGGTGGTGCCGCTATTGCCCTCGGCGACGCTGTAGGTCGCGCTGCTGAAGCCGACGCTCTGCGCTTCCACCGCGCCGGTGGTGAAGCCGGCGAGGCTGAACGGCAGGTCAGGCGCGGTCAGATCGATGGACTGGTCGCCGCCGCCGTCCTGGCTGAGCCAGTTGGCGGTGTTGTTGATCGCCGCGAGATAGTCGGCGAAGCTGGCCGCGCCGGTGCGCGTGCCGTTGAACACGGCGATGTCCTCGCCCGCGCTGATCGCTGCGAGGTCGATTGCGGTCTGGCCGACGATGAGGCCGGTGCCGGTCAGCGTGCCGCCGGACTGGGCGAAGCCGTCATTGGCGATGGCGGCGAGGAAGGCGGTCGGCGCGAAGGCGGCGCCGACATAGGCGTAGACGATCTCGCTGTCCGAGCCGAGGCCGGAGGAGCCGGTGACGGTTCCGAAATTGCTGGTCGGCGAGGCGCTGAAGCTGTTGATCGTGACGATCGTGCCCGCCGGGATGGTGGAGGAGGCGGTCCAGGTGACCTGGCCCTCGCCGGTGTTGAAGGCGCTGCCCTGCCACTCCTGGTCGTTGAAGTAGATCACCGTGCCGGCGGGGATTTCCTCGAGCACCACGAAGGCGATGTCGTCATTGCCATCCGCGTTGAAGCCGACGAACGCGATCGAACCGGGACCGAGAGGCATAATATGTCCTTTCAAGGGCAACGGGTGCTGGGAGTGCCGCGGCCGCGAAACCTGGCCTGTCTCGCGGCGACGCGAACGGTGAACGCGTCGTTGACTATGCGCCCCGAATTACGGGTCGATGACGGCAAGATGGCAGTGATTTGAATCGCGCATTTTCCCGCGCGCGCCGTGGGGACGCGCCGGGCGCTCAGGCTGGCAGCCCGGGGGTGTCGCGCTAGAGGATGAAGTCGGTGGCGGTCAGCGGGACGGGGGTCAGGACGGCGATGCAGAGGTCGGCATTGCCGTCGCCGTCCAGGTCCGCCAGCACCGTCGCCCCGCCGCCGGCGCCGACCGCGCGCAACTGGCCCGCCTGACCGGTGAAGGCGCCGGCGCCGATGAAGGTGAAGGCGTCGTTCGCCGCGGTGCCGGCAATGGCGTCGATTGTCCTGAGGTCGATCCTGTCGAGGCCCGCCTCGAAATCCAGGATGATGTCGGGCCTGAGCTTCGCGCCGTCGGAGCGCAGCGCCAGCGGCCGGCTGTCGCCCAGCGCGATGAAGGAGAAGAGGTCGGCGCCCGCGCCGCCCTCCAGCAGGTCCGCGCCCGCGCCGCCGATCATGATGTCGCCGCCGCCGCCGCCGCGGAGAAAGTCGTCGCCGGCCCGGCCGAGCATCGCGTCGGCAGTGGCGGTGCCCGTGAGGCTGTCCGCGCCGGTCGTGCCGACCAGGCCGGGGCCGGTGGCGCCGATGACGATGGTCGCGGTCGCGGTCGTGCCGCCGATGATCGAATAGGTGAAGGTCTCGACGCCGCCGGACGGATAGGCATTCTTGGGATCGAAGGCGATGCCGCCGAACTGGCTGATCTGCAGCGTCGCGCCCGAGGCGAAGGTCAGGATCTGTCCGACATTGCCGGCCGCGCCGTTGACGGCGGTCACCGTGAAGCCGTCCGGATCCTCGTCCATGCCGAAGCCGTTGTCGAAGCCGACATTGCCGTAGAAGGGCTCGCTTTTCCCGGCGACGAGGAGATCGTCGTGCGCCACGCCGGGATCGTCGACGGCGAGGATGTTGATATCGGCCCGAGCGACGGCGCTGGGCACGCCGCTGCTCTCCACCCTTATCTCGATCGAGCGCTGCGACGCGGGCGTGTCGTCGGTGGAGGCGTAGCGGATGCTGTCCAGCAGGCCCTGATAGGCCTGCGGGGACGCCCCGCCGGTGAAGGTGATCAGCCGGCGGAAGGCCTCCTCCACGACGGTGACGGTCACGCCGGCGGGCAGGCCTCCCCAGGTCAGTATGTCGGTGGCTTCCGGCGAGGATAGCGAGAGCGTCATCTTGTCGAGCTGGTCGCCGCCATTGGCGTCCAGCACGATCGGCGTCCCCATGGCCAGGCGGACGGGCGTTCCACCCTCCGTATAGAGGACCATCGCGTCGACCCCCGGCCCCGCGCCGTTCAGGTCGACGACGGGCGCCGAGCCGCCGGTTCCCACGGTCACGGTCTGGTGCACCATATTGGAGGTGAGGCCGCCGCCGAACATGAGCGTGCCGTCGAAGAAGGTCAGACTGGCCTGGAAACTGCCGAGCGTCGGATTTTCGCCCTGGGTGCGGAAGCCGAATGCCTGGATCAGGGCGTTGACGACCTCCGCGGTGGCGGCGCTGGTCAGATTGGAGACGGTCGCATTGCCGTTGATAAGGGAGAGTTCGCCGACCTGGAGGCCGGTCGTGGTGTCGGTGAGGAAGCCGAACCCGTTGCGCGTGAAGCGTGCGCCGATCAGCTCGACGACCGCGCTGGAGCCGCCCACGCTCATCTGGATGTTGCCGCCGATGAAATGCGCCTGGTTGTCCGGATCCGTCATCGTCACGCCCGCCCAGAGCGGGGTCAGCGGATTGCCGGGCAGATAGTTGATCTGCGATGTCGTCGGCGCGGACAGGATCGGGGCGTCGTTGAAGCCCATGATGTGGACGGTGACGTCGGTCGAACCGATTTGCGGGCCGTCGCCGTCGTTCAGCGAGAGCCGGACGGTGCGCGAGGCCGCGGAGGGATTGTCCGACACGTTGAAATAGGTGAGGGCGCGGACCAGCAACTCGACCCGGTCGGCATTGGCCGATGCGTTGAAGCTGACGACGAGATCCTCGGAGATGCCGGTGCCCCCGGCCGCGATCGTGCCGATCACGATGCCGCCGACGGAGACGCTGCTGCCGATCGCGGTCCCGGAGATCGTGACGGTGCCGATCGTGCCGATGCCGAGCCGGTCCTCCGCCGGCGTGCCGCCCTGGACGATCGAGACTCGCAGGAAGCCGCCGTCGAAATCGAGGCTGTCGATATCCTCGACTTCGCCATTGCCCATGAAGTCGAGGCGCTGCGGCGTGGTTTGCCCCTCGTTGAACGTCCCGGCCGAGCCGCTGTTGAGATTGATGTAGCGGGGCGGATCGTTGACCGGGATGACGTTGACGGTGATCGTGTTGGGGCTGGCATCCTGGGCGCCGCTGCTGTCGCGCACCTGGAAGGTGAAGCTGGTGAAATTGGTGCCGTTGGCGTTCAGCCCCGCCTCGAAGAAGAACTCGCCGGCCGCGATCGTCGCCGCGCTCACGAAGCTGCCGGCCCCGATCGCGCCGCCGCCGACGCCGACCGCGCCGTTTGCCGGCGCGGTCGTCAGGAAGATCCCCGCGAAGCCATGGCCGTCGCTGTCGCTAAAGCCGAAGTCGCTCTGGCTGAAGACGTAGAGCACATCCTCGGTGACATTGATGGTGCGGTTGGCGCCCTGCGGCGCCGCCGCCTGGGGACCCGGCGGCGCGGCGGCGAGGCGGAACAGCGCGGTCTCGCGCGCGAACGGATCCTGCCCGCCCGGCATGTCGGCGCGCCGGGTGCCGCGGAGCGCGGCGCTCCTCGCTTCAGACATTGCGTCCTCCCCCAAATTCCGTCCAGCGACTCGCACAGCCGACCCTGGTTGGCAATCGGGCCTCAGATCACCATGAAGTCGCTTGCGGCGAGGGCGGGATTGCCCTGGAGGGTTGCGAACAGGATGGCCGCGCCCGCACCGCTGCCGTCGGCATCGTAGAAGAGCTGGCCGGTGGCATTGTTGTAGACGATGCGGTCGGCGGCATCGGCGGCGGCCGTGCCGGTGTGGAAGGCGGTGGGGTTCAGCGCGCCGGGCGCGCCGATGGCGGTGAAGATTGCGTCGTCCAGCGCGATCCGGTCGAGGCCGGCGACGA
>Ga0335075_10007828_pt1 | contig 16408 bp, 13 predicted proteins | sample Lox_Sample_24_FD_206723 | JGI IMG/M metagenome (GOLD analysis project Ga0335075, IMG submission 206723) | Soil microbial communities from Loxahatchee National Wildlife Refuge, Florida, United States - Lox_Sample_2.4 | ecosystem: Environmental > Terrestrial > Soil > Wetlands | place: USA... | reverse complement strand
GAGTTGTCGGTTGAGGTGCTGCCCCGCGGCACGGCATGGCTCGATACGGGAACGTTTGACTCCCTGCTGGACGCCGGCAATTACATCAAGACCATCGAGCAGCGCCAAGGTCTCAAGATCGGTGTTCCCGAGGAGGTCGCCTGGCGTTGCGGCTATCTCAGCGACGACCAACTGCGGGCGCGGGCAGAGCCGCTCGTCAAGTCGGGTTACGGATCCTATCTGCTTGACCTTCTGGGTCAGTTCAATGGCGACACGGTAAATGGCTTGGGGGAGAGGGTTGATGACTTTGACTTCGCGGTCTGATGACCCACCGCGGGAGTTGCCGATCAGCGGCGTCGAACTCTCGCCTACTTCGGAGGTGCCCGAGACGGTCTGGCTTGCTGAAGCGGTTCTCCCGCGCGTCAGCGGCGGCGGCTTACGCCGGGGTCAGTACTACCGCAACCTGACTGCGCCCATTGCTCGGGGCCGCGAGTTCATCAATAAGGCCCGCAGCGACTCACTCGTCCGAAACGGCGTGTTCATTACGGCGACTCAGGTGGTCTCTTCGGCGTTCGGCTATGTGTTCTGGCTCTTGGCGGCGCATCTGTACAACGCGGCGGTAGTCGGACTGACGGCTGCGGCCATTTCGACCACCAGCGTGATACTGCTGCTGTCCAGCCTCGGTGTCGGTGGGATGCTCATTCAGTCGCTTCCCCGTCAGCCTGAGAAAGCCGAGTGGTCGGCCACGTTCTGGGCGGGTATCGCGACCGTGGCGCTCTTAGCCGTTGCGTTGAGTGGGTCTGGCGTTGTGCTGCTTCCGCTTATCTCGCCTGAACTGACGGCCTTGCGTGGCGCGGGATATGCGGCCGTATTCGCCATCGGCACAATCGCTTTGACGGTGGGTGTCGCGCTGGATGCCGTCTACCTCGCCGAGCGGAAAGCAGGCCACGCGTTCAGCCGCAACCTCGCAATCGGCGCCGTGAAAGTACTGATGCTCGGGTTGCTGGCATTCATCTTTGGGCCGAACGCACTGACCCTGCTCGGTGCATGGGGAGCCGCGGCCGTGATCGGCCTCGGCATCGGCGCGGTGTTGGTCGTCCGTTACATCGGTGTCGCGCGACCGCCGGCAGTCTCGGTGCTGATTGCGACCGCGCGAGGGTTTCGCGCCCGCCTCACTGCTCACCAACTGATCGGAATAGGCGCAGGGCTGCTGCCCTACCTACTCCCCCTAATCGTGACCGCGCGACTCTCCACACGCGACAACGCCTACTTCTACACGACATGGATGCTGGTGGGACTTGTCATGGTCATCGCACCGGCCTTCTCCAATTCCTTGTTCGCCGAAGGGATGCACCACCCCGAACGGGTCGGTGCGCTGGCTCGGAAGGCTCTCAAGATCATGGGCGCCATCCTCGTGCCTGTGTTACTGGCCATCCTCATTTTCGGTGGAACACTGTTATCCAGCTTCGGCCATGCCTACTCCGACCACTCGGTCGGGCTGCTCAGGCTGGCCGTGTTCGCGTCGGTTCCGGACGCGGTGGTTCATGTGTACGTCGGCGTTCTCCGCGTCGAGGCAAGGCTCGCCGCCGCCGCATCGCTGTTGCTCGTCATCGGTATCGGTACGTTAGTGATTTCGTGGTTCCTGCTGCCGCTGATCGGCATTAGCGCGGTGGGTTGCGCATTCGTGGCGATGCAGCTGGCCGGATGCTTGTACGTGGTCTTCGATTGGCGTCGACACATATCGCGTACTCGGGTCGAAAATGCCATTCAACAGCAGGAGATCCCGTGACAGTCCGAAATGGACAGCTGGCGTCCACCAACGGCCACGGCACGGCAACATTGTTGCGGACCAAACCCATCGTGGCGGCCCGGCTGCGCACATCTGCCGCAGCCCAACAACGTTCGGTGCCGGCGACCGCGGAGGAATCGCAGGCTCGGTTTTCCTATCGCTGGCTGGCCGTGATCGCATCGTGCAGCGCGGCCGGACTCGGTGTTCTGGCGCTGGCCGACGAAGCTGGTCGACGTCAAATGATTTTTGTCCCAACGTATTACATGTTCTGGCTCGGCGTGTTGTTGATCTTCGTTCCTGTCGCGGCCCGTGTACTGGCAAGCGATGTCAATCGGCAGGAGCGGCTGACCCTCGTTGTCTTTCTTGGACTCGCTTTTTACTTTGTGAAGGTGGTGGGCTCGCCATATGACTTCACCTTCGTCGACGAGTACGTCCATGTGCGGAACACGAACGCGCTTATCAGCATTCGTCATCTGTTCACATGGAACCCGCTGCTGGCGACAGCGGCTTACTATCCGGGACTGGGCGCGCTCACCGCGGGCGTCGTAGAGCTCACGGGGTTAAGCCTGTTCACCGCGGGCCTCGTGGTCGTCGGCGTCGGACGTGTCCTGGTGTGCGCTTTCTTCTATCTCATCTTCGAGAAGGTCACGAATTCAGGTCGGGCAGCAGCGGCCGCCAGCCTTATCTACATGGCCAACCCCATGTTCCTGCTCTGGAGTTCGACCTTCACCTACGAGAATCTTGCGCTTCCGCTCGGCGCCTTCGTGGTCTGGTGGGTCGGCCGGACACGCAATCGCGGTGGCTTCACGTCCATGGCGGTAGCCGCGGGGGCCATAGCTGCCGTGACCGTCACCCATCACATTGTCGGGTTCGCACTGTCATTGCTGCTCGTAGCCTGGTGGTCGGCCGAGCACGTCGGCTGCCGTGCTACGCCAGCGGCGCGGCGGCGGCTCGGAATCCTGGCCATAGTGGCTTGCTGCGCGACGCTCACTTGGTTCTTCCTGATAGCGCGGCCGGCTCCGACGTACCTAATAACGAACAATTTCCTTCCGGCACTGCAGGATACGTTCAATGTGATCCTTGGCCACACCGCTCCGCGCAAGCTGTACCACAGCGCCTTGGCCGCGCCGGCCTGGGAACCTCTTGCGGGTTTTGCCGCTGTCTTGGTGCTCTTGGCGGCTCTGCCCCCTGGACTGCTTCAGGCGCGGTGGTCTTGTCGCCGGGCGCCCGCGGCGATTGCCACGGCGCTGGCCATCGCGTTCCCGCTGACCTTGGCGCCCCGCTTGGCGTCCAACGGTGTCGCAATATCGGGTCGGTCCTCGGAGTTCGTTTACACCGGCCTGGGCTGTGTAATCGGGCTGCTTTTCACCGCGGCGGCGTCGAAATGGTATGCGTGGCGGACCAACCTAGAGGGTGAGCGTGCCGACAGTCGTCACAAATGGCGGGATACCTTCATCCCCACCGCAGTTGCCGCCCTGCTGATGACCGTGGTATTCGTCGGCAACGTGACGGTAGGCACCCGCTGGATCGAGCGGGTGCCGGAGGGGCCGCCGCGACACTATGAAAGGTCCGTGCAGCCGGACGCCATTGCCGCTTCGAAGTGGGCTCTGCACCATCTCGGATCGAACCGGATGTTCGGTGCCGACGCGATTGACTCGTGGGCGCTTGGAACCTACGGAAATCAAGACCTCGCCGACGCCCGCTGGCTGTGGCCTGTGTTCTTTGCCGAATCGATGAATAGCGACGTTGTGAAGAACATCAAAAGACTCAAGCTGCGGTACGTCTTGGTCAATTGGCGTATGACACACGCAGCGCCGGAAGTACCTGATTATTACCTCGATCCGATTGAGCCCGAGGCCCACCAGTTCCTCCATTCGTTTCCGGCGGCAGCCCTTGAGAAGTTCGCGCTGGACCCGTGCACGAGTTTGGTTTACGACGCCGGGCCCATTCAGATATACGACGTCTCCAAGATCGAAAGTGGTGCCTGCCAATGACTCTCGCCTCAGTCCGGCCAACCTCGAAAAGTATGCCGAGCTTCTCTCGCCGTCAGTTGTTCTTCACGTTGTACGTCGTCGGCATTGCCAGCGTGGCGACAGCAAATGGCTACCTGGGGAATACGGCTGTACCGCTGCTCGTCCCGCATCCGGTTCAGGTCGTGCAGGGCCTGCTGATGGTGTTCGTGGTCCCGGGGTTGTCGCTGGTGTGTGTCGCGTTTCCCGAGCTTCAGTCATGGGTTGAACGGCTGCTTGCGAGCGTGGGGATCAGCATCGCCGTAGCAACGTGCGCCGCAGTGCTTATTGCGGCCCTCCCCATGGGTTTCTCCCGGCAACCTCTTGAAGAGTCGTTGGGGTGGGTGGCCGTCACGCTGTCCCTCGGCGGTCTGTGTTCCGCAAGATTGGCCCCCGCAGTCGAAGCGCTCCGCGCTTGGGCGGTCCGTGAGTTCCGCGGTTTGGCGAGGAAGATATCGATCGGTTTCACAGATGGTGCGCCGAAGCGGTCCAACCCGGCAGTGTCACGGAAGCACAAGGAATCCGACGTTCGCCGATCCCATGTCGTTCTTCGGTTCTCGTTCGACGACAAGCCCGCCGACCCGAGGGCTTGACCATGGTGCTGTTGGGTTACCGGCCTTTTGGCCGCAGCAGGGTTGGAGCCCGCGCTGCCGGGTCCGCTGCATATACAGAGGCCAACGGCGTTCCCCGGGTCCTTGTTGTCGGCGCCGGCACCCGCTTACTCAGCGCGATGAGCTACTACACACTTCAGCTGACGAACGCCCTTGCCCAGCGCTTCGCCATCGCATTCATCCCGATGCGTCAACTCATCCCGACCTTTCTGTACCCCGGTCGGTCACGGGTCGGATCGACCTCCACCCGTCTCGAGCTCGACCGGAATGTCGCGGTGCTGAGCGAGATTGACTGGTTCTGGGGAGTGAATTTGGCCCGAGCCATGTGGCGCATGCGGGCATGGCGACCGGACACCGTTGTCTTCCAGTGGTGGACCGGCTCGGTGCTGCATACCTACCTCGCCTTGGCGTTGTTCGCCCGGCTACGTGGAATACGCATCGTGGTGGAGTTCCATGAAGTGCTCGATACCGCAGAACAACGGATACCGCTTGCCAGAGCGTGGGTTCGGCTGTTGGGCCGGCCATTCTTCGCGCTGGCGGATGCCTTTGTGGTGCACTCGGAAGTCGACCGGGAGCCCATCGGCGAGCGCTATAACGTCGGAGACCGGCCGTGCGTGGTGATACCGCACGGCCCGATCGATCACTTCACCTCGGACGGGCGCACCGCGTCTCTTCCCCTCCGCGAACCGCCCGCCGAGGTGATTAATCTGCTGTTCTTCGGAATCATCCGCCCCTACAAGGGTTTAGAGGATCTCGTCGAAGCATTCGACCTGCTCGATGACGACGAGGTACAGAACTACTGGTTGACGGTGGTCGGCGAGACGTGGGAAGGCTGGGATCTGCCGATCCGGCTGATCGAAAACAGCCGCCACCGCTCTCGGATCACGCTGGTGAATCGCTTCGTCGAAGACGAAGAGGTGACCGGGTACTTCGCCGGCGCCGACGCGGCCGTGCTGCCGTATCACCGCTCCTCGGCGAGTTCGCCGGCCAGCGTCGCGATGGCCAACGGGTTGCCGTTGGTCTTGACGGCGGTCGGCGGCCTACCGGAAGCCGTCGCCGACTATGACGGCGCGGTCCTGGTGCCGCCGCGTGATCCGAAAGCGTTGCGGGAAGCCATTCTTGGGCTTCCACAGCTGTGCGGGCGCCGCTACGAAGATCGACACAGCTGGGACCACGCCGCGGCCCTCTTCGAGGACTTGATCGACAGGATCGGGACGTCTGACGAAGCGTCGGTGACGCATTCGCGTCCCTAGCGAATGCGCCGACCGATTCGGTTATGCGACGGGCCGCTTGCCCATGCGTCCGCGGAATGCGTCGCCGAGCCCCTGCATGTAGGCGGACGCGATCGCCGGCTGCTTGGATTTGATCGCCCGCCAGCCGTTGAATGCCCCGTATACGCCCAAGATTCCGACGACCCGTGTCAGCCGGTGCAGAGGCTGCTCCGTTTCGAGAGCGAACCGCAACGGATTGCGGGCGAGGTAGTAGGCCATGGTCTCGTTGAGACCCAGGCTGCCGCGCTTGCCTGAACTGGCGCTGACGGCGTGCGTGCACAGCACCTCGCCCAGGTACCGGCACCTCCAGCCATTGGCCCGGGCCCGCTGGCACCACTCGGTTTCCTCGTAATACGCAAAGTAGTCGGACCGGAACGGGCCGATCGCGCGAATTGCCTTCGACGACACCAGCGCGCAGCAGCCGGAGATGTAACCGACATCCGAACTGGGCGGCGGGGTCGCTGCGGCCGCACGCAGGCCCCGATGGCGCGGGTAGGCAAACCATTCGCTGACTTTGCCGCCGGCGAACCACAGCACATCGGGCTGGTCGGTGAAGGTGACGGCAGGACCGACTACCGCGATGTCGGGACTCGTGCTCGCTTCGGCGAGGCACCGGTCCATGCAGTCCGGCTTGGCGATCGCGTCGTTGTTCAACAGCAATGTCCAGTCCACGTCGTGGGCAAGGGCATACTCGATTCCGACGTTGTGTGCTTTGGCCAAGCCGGTATTGTCACCGAGTTCGATCAGCACAGTGTCTTTCGGCATGCCCGAACGCAATTCGGCCAGGTCCGCCTCGGGGGACCCGTTGTCCACGCAGATGATGTAGTCGGGCGGCTGGGTCATCGCCGCCAGGCTCTGCAACGCCAGCACGGTATCGCGGGGCGAACCCCAGTTGACGGTCACACTTGCGGTTTTCACTAGATCCCCCGGATTCCTGATACTTGGGTTGGAGTTTCGAGCACGTCGGCAAAGACCTGCTCCCACGCTGTCGATGCGCTGTCGATGGAGTACGCCCTTGCCTTTTCGCGTGCTGCAGCGCCCAATCGGGCGCGCAGCGGTGCGTCGGCGATGATGCGCGCGAGGGCGTTTCGCAGCGCCGTGACGTCTCCTGGCGGCACGTGGATGCCGTTGATGCCGTCATCCACGACCTCGGCCAACCCTCCGGCCGCTGATGCCACCACCGGCTTTCCCGCCGCCATCGCCTCCGCGGCGACAAGTCCGAAGGGCTCCGGCCAGACCGATGGCACCACCGCCGCGAGACAATGGCCCCAGCCGCTCAGTACCTCCTCGCGAGGAAGGATATTGTCGGTCACGATGACGCCGTCCGGAAACGACGTCGGGGTATCGAATCGCCGAATTCCGGCCAGCACCAACGGCGGCCGGTCCTGCAGACCCGACCAGGCCTCGAGCAGGACGTCGATGCCCTTGTGCGGTCCAAGCGCGCCGGCAAACATGAGATAGTCGCCCGTCGGGGGCACGAACGCCGGTCGCGGTCGCTGGTCGGCGTCAAATGCCTCGTCGGGGATGAAGGGCGGGATCACGCTCATCGGCTTCTCGCCGCGAGCCACGATCGGCGCCGCGGCGTCGGCGACGAATTGGCTGTTGGCGACGTAACGATCGACTCGCCCGAGCCACGGCTTCATCATCGCCTGCCCCGTAGTGAGCGCGAGAGCCTTTGGCCCCCCGTATTGTTCGCTAGAGCACGAGACACACTTGGTGTACCGGGGGCCGTCGCATGCGCTGCCCTGCCGAAAGTACGTGGCCTTCGGGCAGATTAAGCCATAGTCGTGTAGCCACACGACCAGCCGGGTTTTCAGCGACGGCAGCAGCGGCAGCAGCGAATACAGCATCCAGGAGTGCGCGTGGACAATGTCTGGCTGTCGTTCCTCGAGCAACCGCGCAATGTCGCGCGCTAGGCCCGGGTCGGGAAGCGTTGGGTGAAACGGCTTCTCAGGATCCGCGTAGAGCGGAGTCAGAAATCGGCTCCACCCGCCAAGCCGGTGCACCCTGACGTCACCGTCGTACTCGGTACGCGGGCCCTTCGGCCCGGCCAGGCTGAGGACGTCGACTTCGTGGCCACGGCGCGCCAACTCACGCGACAGCATCTGGACGGCGATGTCACGCCCCCCGATGACCGGAGGCGGATAGCAGTCCGTGGCCTCGAAGATCCTCATTTGATGTGTCTCCTCGCCAAACTAGCTGAGCACCGGCTGTAGTGCCTCGCCGACGGCGCCGGTCAGATAGGCCGCATACGCCTTGCTGAAGTGATACCGGTTGCTGTACACGCGGATATCGGCGATGACGGGCTCGCAGCGATCAGTGCACACAAACTGCAGGGTGGGGATATACAGAGCTCCTGCTGCGGCTGCGGCGGCTCGTTCCGCATCAAGATTCGGCGACTCGGCCTGTGATTTCGGGACGCTGCATTCCTGCACCGCGTTGACATGGGCCGCGAGGCAATGAGCATCGTCTTTCTCCCACGTGGGTATGTCGCCGAGCATCGCAAATCGCGTTCCGGGTTGCGCCAGCTCACGAAAGGTCGCTGCCCATCCTTCCTGCCACTGGGCGGCGGTCGGAGCGGTCTTGTCGGCGAGCATCTGCGTGCTGTAGCTCGTCGTTATCACGAGATCTGGATGCAGGTTTCGAATCGCGGCTATCGCACTTTGATGGAATTGGTAGCACTCCTCGTTTGGCGTTTGGGTCTCGTATGACGTGAAATGCAGATCGAGAGCCGGACACCCGTTCATATGGAACGTCCGTAACTTGTAACCGTTCTCCTCGGCCACGCCTTCGAGTGCGGCCGCCCACATCGGGGCGCGGGATTCGCCATATATGACCATGAGCTTGCTACCGTGCTCTGCGCCGGTCGCACACTGCCCGAACGTGTGACCTAACTCTGATTGTGAAAAGTTGACGAAACCTGCTGGTACAGCTAATTCTTGGCAGTCGAAGCGTTGGGTGGCCTGCGCTCGGTCCTCTGGGGTCGACGCCGCCGACAGCGAGGCGGCCACTGAACTGGACAGAACTTTAACGTTTTTGGCCGCCTTGACGGCTTCCAGCACCTGCGCCGTCGAGACAAACGACTGTTCAGCTGTCGTCGGTGGGGCCGGCGGGTTCGTCGGCGCGCAGGCGCTTGAAACCAGTGCCGCGCCGACGAGGACGGTCGCCGAGCATCGCGATAACGTGGTGGCCGTTCTGGTGAGCATAGCCATGGGCAACCCTGTTCTTTCAACGACTCTCTCAATAGCTGAGGTCACGGACGGAATCCGCTCGCCACCAAGGGATTCCACGTTCCATAGTGCGAAGCGATCTGCCACTGTGCTACGGCGATCGTCGACAGAATCAAGACAGCTCCGATCGCCAGACTCAGTCCCGTTCGTGACCTCAGCACCCGGGAGTTGCGCACGGGATTCTCGATCAACCGATACGTGATTGCTGATGCCGCGACCGCGGCCAATAGCAAACCTGAATTTTGCCATGCGCTGAGAGGGTGGCCGACGTACTGCGCCGCGATCGTGAGGATCGGCCAATGCCACAGATAAAGCGAATATGACCGCGCGCCCAGCCATTTGATCGGCCGGACTGATAGAAGGCGACCGACGGCCGTCGGCGGGATGCCACATCCTGCCCAGATGAGCAGCGCGCTGCTCACCACCGGGACAGCCACCAGAAAACCGGGATATGGCATCGACGGCATCAGGGTCAGCGCACTGATGACGATCCCGGCCAGTCCCACCAGCGCAGCCACCTGATGAACCCCGTTGGGCACCCGTGCAGCCGCGGGCGCAATCGCCGCGACCAAAGCCCCCAGTGCCAGCTCCCAAGCCCGAGTCAGGGGCGAAAAGTACGCGACCGTCGCGTTCGACGATGTCTCAATAATCGACCAGGCAAGTGAACCGCCGATGACCACCAGCAGCGAGACCGCAACCACACCAACCACATTGCGGCGCTTCGATCGGCGAACGATGACGGCCAGCAACAAGAACAGGCTTGGCCAGACCAGGTAGAACTGCTCTTCGACTCCGAGTGACCACATGTGCTGTAGAGGTGACGGTGGCAGTTGCGATCCGAGGTAGTCAATGCGGATGAGCGCAAAGTGAATGTTCGCCGCGAAGACAGCCGTCCACTTGGCGTCATCGGCGAGTTCGTTACCCGAGATGAAGCCGAGCAGATGGTAGGTCGCGGCGATCGTCGCTAACACCGTGAGAGTCGCCGCCGGCAATATGCGCCGCACTCGCCTGGCGTAGAAGCCCCAGAGGGAAATTCGGCCATCCTTGACCTGCTCTCGCAAAAGGAGATTCGTGATCAAGAATCCGGAGATAACGAAAAAGATGTCCACCCCGACGAAGCCGCCGGTAACGGGCGCGCCGAAGCCGTGGAACAACAGCACCAGCGCTACCGCGACAGCGCGCATGCCCTCGATGTCCGGACGGAACGGGGCGCTGCCGGCGCCGTGCCCTGCCGCCGGCAGTGGCGCGATGACATCTCGAACTCGCGATTGACTGCGAGCGGTGACATCCGGCCCCGCTGTGGTTACGTCGCGATCTTTCGTCACCGGGGTCATCATCACGCCGTTCGGCAGCTACGGTGATCGCGGCAGCAACAGAGAGCGACGGCGACGACATACCAGCCATCTACTTGACGCCCCGTCATTCATACATTTTGACATATAAAAAGCGCTTTTACAAACTAACGGTCTGACTTTGACGCGGGAAAGGGCCGCGAAGTTCGACACATGTCTCGCATGTGTCCAATCAATGCACCCGGTCGACCGGGCTGATCGTGGCCACGTGTGAACGGAGGTCGCGTCCCTGGTCAGCGGCAGCCGCCTGCTGTCCGGCGCGGTTCGATCCGCGTCCGGCAGGAAGTACCCGCTGGGCCAAGGGGCTGCGAAGGGACCACAGCGTCAGGTAGGCCAACCCGAAGTACGCGGCAACCGAGATCGCCACTCCCGTCGACTGGACATAAGCGAGCGGCGAACGCACCCAATCGAGCGTCGTCGTCGCCACCGCACCCGGCTGCGTCACCAGGTCCCAGGAGTTCAGCCGCTGGAACCGCCCGATCACTACGCCTACTCCCGACAGTCCAACCGAAACGATCACTACGATCCAGCCGGTGAGCGCCCCGAATTCACGCTCGATCCGCTGACACACCAGTTGCATCGACACCACCCCGAGCATGACGCCGGTCCACGCCGCAATCCCGTATTGCATGACGTGCCGCCACACCTCGCCGCCGCTACGGAGATGCACCAAGTCGGTCACCAGGTACGGATCGTTGGGCAAAAACGCCAACCACGCCAGCCCCAGGGGAATCAACCACCCGCGCGGGCGAACCACGGTGAATCCGACCGCAAACAGCACCGGGATGCACGCCAACACCAGATTCCATACGAAGAATCGAGTCGGGTACGTGGGTGGCGGGGCCGGATCGCTGACACCCAGCACCAGCGCCAGCCCGGTGGTGGCCACCAGCGATACAAGTAGCACCGCAGGCCGTGAATATGTCATATGCAGGAACTCACGCCTGCACCGGGAACGTGGAGAACGGTTGGCCGATGTCCACGCGCAGCCGCCGCTGTTCGTCGAACAACCCCCATTGCATGTCGTTTGTCGGGGCGAGGTCGTAGGCGGACCACGCGAGCGCGCCGACACAGCGGGGATCGTTAGCGCACATGACGCGCATGGCGTCGTAGTACGCGGCTCGATCGCTGGGTGAGGACGCGGTGGTGATGCCGAACTCCCCGATGATCAGTTTCTTGTTGGCAATGCTGAATTGATCGAAGGCCGCGAAAGAGTCTGTCGCTCCTGGCAAGTAGTAGACATGGAAGTCGAGAAAGTCGCCCATATGGTCCGTGTAGTAGTCCAATGTCCACCCGCTGCTGGTCGCGATGCCGCGGGAGTAGGTGACTGGCAACCCGACGGACCGGACGATGCTACCGAGCTCGCTCAGCAGATCAGCGACGGGTTCTGGCTGGTTGTACGTCCAGCCCACCACCTCGAGCGGTTGGGACGCCTCATTGACGATGTCGACGCCGATGACGTTGGGATAGCTCTTGAACAGTTGCGCGAGCTGGATGTAGTTCTCGGTGGATCGCGCCCACGAAAAGTCGCCCCAATGGCCGAGATCACCGCCACACGGGTAGACGAACAGCCCGAGCGATTGCGCGCGGTCGAGAAATTGCTTCCAGCGCGCAAGGTATTGGGCGAGCGTGATCCTCTCCAATGCCATGACCAGCGTATTGCCGATGAGGCGGACCGTGTTCCCGATCTTGGCGATGTCATCTAACTGCGGCGCAATAAAACCGTCCCAGTCCCAGGTCCCCCACAGGGAGGCCCAAATGTCATTGCCGTCAGCAGCTGTCGTTCGAGTGAATTTGTTGGCGAGGTTGACTCCACGAAATTTCACGCCGGCAGGGACATTGGGGTCGCTCGCCGCCTGGGCCTTCGGGATAGCCGCAGCGCCAACGGATCCCGGAAGCACCCCGGCGGCCGCAATGCCGCTCGCGCCGTGCAGAAATGCTCGGCGCGAAATATTGCGAGTCATACCGCGGTCCTCAACACAGTCGCGCTGAGCCTAACTGCCACGAACCGACACGGCATGCGAGATCGATCTCACGGGCAGTTCCATCGTCGCAACCTAGCTGAGCGCCGGTTGCATTGCCTCACCGACCGCGCCGGTCAGATACTTCGTATAAGAGTTGGTGAAGTGGAATCGGTCCTGATAAACCCGGGTATCGGCGATGACGGGTTCGCAGCGAGTCGCGCACACCCACTGCAGGGTGGGAACGTACAGCGTTCCAGTTGCCGATGCAGCGGCCCGCTCGGCATCGAGATTTCCTGATGGCGTGCCCTCTGCCTTAGGCACACTGCATTTTTGGACCGATACCGCGTGGGCCGCCAGGCAGTGCGGGTCGTCTTTCTCCCAGTCGGGTATGTCGCCCATCATCACCAACCGAGTGCCGGGTTGGGTGAGTTCCTTCAAGGTCGATTCCCAACCCTTTTCCCACTGGTCAGCCGTCGGCTGGGTGAGGTCCTCGAGCATATGGGTGCTGAAGCTCGTCACGATGACGAGATCTGGATGCAGATTTCGGATCGCGGCTATCGCGCTTTTACGGAACTGGTAGCAGTCCACGTCCGGCTTCTGTTTCTCGTACTCGAAGAAATGCAGATCAAGCGGCGGACAGTTGCCCATGTGGAAGGTGCGTAGCTTGTAGTCGTTCTTCGCAGCGATGTCTTCGAGAGCCGCCCCCCACATCCCAGCCCGGGAGTCTCCGAATGTGACCATGAGCTTCTTGCCGTGCTCATCACCAGACGCACATTCCCCGAACACTGTCCTCTTGGGGTCGACAATATTCGCGGGAAGGTCGTCCACCGAGTGACAGTCGAATTCCCCTGCGGCCATTGGCCAGTCCGCGTTGGTCAAGAAGCCGACCGTGCCGGGCAGATCGTTGATGCTCTCGGCCTCTCTTACGGCTTCGAGGACTTGGGCCGTCGTAGCAAATGTCCCGCTCGGATCTGCCGGGGTGGCCCGTGGTGGAGGCGGCGGCGAGCAGGCGCTGAGAACAATGGCGGTAGCCGCCACCAATCCAGCCGATAACCGCGAACGAGTCCGGACGATGGTCGTGCACGCTCTGACGACGCTCGTCATCAATACCGCTGGCGCATAGTAATTTCGGGTCATCACCACACCTCCTGATGCGTCTGCGTCAATAGTTAAGGGAGGGCGAGCGGCTGGCGGCTGAGCAATACGTCGGCGGCATGCGCTCGAGCTTGGCGCCAGCTGCGGTGAGCGACGTCGTAGTACGTCGTCTCGGTGATCGCCGGTACCTTGTCCTCAAAAATCCAGCGGTAGTCATTGTGTAGGTCGTATACGTGAAAACCCTGCTCTTGGAACGGCTTTAACGTCTCTTCGATCTGCGTACGCACTTCAAGGGCCACCACCAACCTGGGATTGGTGAATCCTCTCGCGATCTGTGGCGCGATCGCCGTTTCCGCGCCCTCGATGTCGACCTTGATGAATGACACCCGCGCAGCGTCGGCACCCACAATCGACGTGAGTGTGTCGGCAGGCACGGTGACCGGGATCCAGGTTTTTCCCATGAAGCGACGGTCGAAATCGCCCTTTTCGGGTGGGCTGAGCCGCGACCAGTCCGCGTGGCTGGGATGCAGGTGAAACGTGATCTCGCCCTGTTGCGGCGCACACGCGGCCTGGACAACGTCGACGATTTCGGCTGAGCCATTGAGTTCGACATTGGCCTGCAGGCGCCGCGCGGTCTCGGGTGCGGCCTCGATCGCGATGACCTTCCCGGACGGACCAACGCACCGGGCGAGCAGCAGCGTGAAGTAGCCGACGTTTGCGCCGGCGTCGACGCAGACGTCGCCTTCCCGGACGTGCCGCAAAATGAACTCGGACAGCGAGGGTTCGTAGACGCCGCGGACGCGCAACCACGAGGAGATGGTGTCCCGGCCCGCCAGGAACTTTGTGCCGTACTGCGTCTCCACTGGTGCTTCGTCGGGCTCGACGTCCAGCGCTGAAAGAAGCCCGCCGCATCGACTCATATAGATTTTCTTGGCGAACGACGGGAGACGGTCATTGGCAACGCATGCGCGCATCGAGTCGGTTAGAGCATGGTGTGCGCGTCGTTTGGCTGAGTCCAGAGTGGTCATAGCTACTTCCAGTGGATGTGGTCGGGTGGGTGTGGGACCGCCGTCGTATTACTTGCAGTTTCTTACTTAGCCAGAATCATTCTTTTGGTCAGAATAACACACGAAAACAGACTGTGGGTATCTCGCAGTCGGGGTTAGCCCGGGACCGAGCCGGCGAGACTTCGAAATTCGACACCCTGCTGTGCGAGTCGCTCCTGGCCGGGCAGCGAATCGGCGGCCTCGATCAGCCCGAGCAACGAGTCGGACCGGAAAGGAAACGGCACACCGGCGCCCTCGAGCAGTCGTAGCGCGGCCATCACGGGGGCGGCGGGAACCGGCAGGGTCGGCCGGCGCTTGTGCTCCGATGACAGGCCCGCGAGGATCGACGGCAAGTCGATCGAATGCGGATTCGCCAGACCCACGACGTCGCCGGACAATTCGTCGTAGTGGTTGACGACCGCGGTGATCGCCTGGGCGACATCGTCCTCGTGTGCGAGGAAGAGCTTCGACGACTTGAAGCGGGGCCACAGCGGGAGACGCGAGATCTTCCGGAGTGTGCCGGCCATGCCGCCGGGCGACTCGCCGTAAACCAGGCCCGGGCGGACCACGGCGCAGCCCAGGTCCAGGGCGGTGCGCTCGACGGCGAGCTTCATCATGCCGTAGGTCTGCCGCGTCCCGAAGTAGGCAGACATCGACGAAACGAACACCACCTTACGAACGCCTGCGGCAACGGCGGCTTCGATGAGCCTGCGGGATCCGATCACGTTCTCGTCCCAGAGGAGATTTGTATCCTTGCCGCTCAGCACCCATGCCGCATGGATCAGCACGTCGACGTCTTCGAAGAGCGCCGGGTCGACCGGTCGACCCAATTCGAAGTGCCGCCATTCGTCGACCGGGCGCTCCGGGCGGCGACGGGTCAGCGCGACCACCTCGTCGCCCTGACTCGAAAAACGATCGGAGAGAACCGATCCCAGATAACCGGTCGCGCCGGTAATCGCCACTCGTGACGACGTCATCACTATCCTCCCACTGCTTCGGCGGCGATTCGGTGCGCGTTCGCCATGATCGTCAACGTGAACGTCGTCGCGGCAACCGTCGGAAAGACCGACGCATCGATGAGGTGGACGTTGCGCCACGGCCCAACCCGGCCGAGTAGGTCGCTGGAGAACTCGCCAAAAGGCTTCGCGCGCATTGGGAACGATCCGCCGTAGTGATAACTCTTGGCGGCTCCGGAGAGCTTGGTTTGTCCCGGTATTGGGTGCAGGTCCAGCGCCCGGCCGGACCGACGGAGTTGGCGGATCACCTGCTTGAGCATCGGCTGCGTCGTCTCGTTCTCGGCTGGGGTCACCTGGATAGGTGGCAGAGAATGGTCATCCTTCGGCCGGCCCACCCGGAGTTCGACGGGAGGCGACGCCCAGGACGGCAGGTAGCCGAGGCCGACTGTCAGCCGCCGAAGACCCGCGCGGGTCAGTCCCTTCAGCGGTCCCGAGGTCAAAAAGCCCGGGAGTGTGCCCAGCATGATGTCGTTGTACGGGTAGCAGTGCACGAGCGCGGCTTCCTTGCCGTCGCTGTCGAAGCTGACGAAGAGATTGAACTGGTTGAGCGTGAACTCGCCGTTCTGGGTGAGCTCGGGAACCGGCCGCATCGAGACGAACGGCATCATGAACTGAATCGACTCCGCCAACATGATCGAGCGGTCGGTGAATCCCAATGAGCCGGCGACGATCCTGGTCGTGCCGATGGCTCCGGCTCCGACGAATACCCGGTCGGCGGCGAAAGTCCGCCGCTGTCCGCTGGCGACGTCGGTGGCGTGCACCGACACTCGGCCCGTCGCGTCCTCCTCGATGCGGTCAACCCGCATTCCGGACCGGTACTCCACCCGATTCCTGGCCCTGAGCTGATCGAAAGTCTGCGACGCGGAGTACACGTTCTGGTAAGGACAGCCGGTCATGCACAGGCCGACGTTGCGGCATGCCGAGCCCTTGAGCGCGAGCCGCGCACGCCCGACTGTCACGCCGTGTCGCCGCACGCCGACCCGGCGTCGCTCGTATCTCTGCATGACCGACGACGTGCGGTGGGTGACTTTGGGCAGACTATCGGG
>Ga0335075_10007827_pt1 | contig 16408 bp, 15 predicted proteins | sample Lox_Sample_24_FD_206723 | JGI IMG/M metagenome (GOLD analysis project Ga0335075, IMG submission 206723) | Soil microbial communities from Loxahatchee National Wildlife Refuge, Florida, United States - Lox_Sample_2.4 | ecosystem: Environmental > Terrestrial > Soil > Wetlands | place: USA... | reverse complement strand
GGCTCGACATCTGCCTGGGGCTGTTCGCTGTCCATCATGTGATGTCGCACATCGGCTCCGCGCACCCAGAAGATGACGTCTTCGGCGATGTTGGTGGCATGATCGGCCACGCGCTCCAGAATACGGGCGATGACCAGAGCATTCAGCGCCTGCGGAGCAATGTGCGGCTGTGTCTTCATCACATTCAGCACGGAAAAGTAGGCCGCGTCATTCATGCGGTCGACAGAGTCGTCCATGGACAGGACAGACTCGGCGATGGAAGCATCGGCCTCAATAAACGACTGCAGTGCCTTGCGGACCATGGCCTCAGCAAGACTGGCCATGCGCGCAATATCGACGGGGATCTCCGCAACGGGGAAGGCCTGCAGCTCGCGTACACGGTCACTGATGCTCTGCGCGGAGTCACCAACACGCTCAACATCAGCGTTGATCTTGATGACCGCAAGTATGAAACGCAGGTCGATTGCCATGGGTTGCTCCATGGCAAGCAGATCGAGAGCCATCTGGTCGATCTCGCGCTCCAGACGATTTATGGCCAGCTCGCCGCGATCGACCAGATCACAGATCGAGAGGTCGCGCACGCGGTACGCCTCGACGGCGCGTTGAATGGCCTGCTCGGCCATTCCGGCCATCACCAGGAGCTTTTCTTTCAGATCATCGAGGCTGCGCTGGAAACGAAGTCGTGTCATCCGAACCTGCCCGTTATGTAATCTTCCGTCCTTTTGTCGCTGGGGTTGGTAAAGATTTTGTGGGTCGAATCAAACTCGATAAGTTTGCCGTTGAGGAAGAAGCCGGTGCGCTCGGCGACACGGGCGGCCTGCTGCATGTTGTGCGTAACGATAACAATGGTGTACTGCGACTTGAGTTGAAAGATGAGGTCTTCGATCTTTGCCGTCGAGACAGGGTCCAGTGCCGAGGCTGGTTCGTCCATCAGCAGAACTTCAGGATCGACCGCAAGCGCGCGCGCGATGCACAGGCGTTGCTGTTGACCGCCGGAGAGGCTGGCTCCTGACTTCTTTTTTAGGTCGTTCTTCACCTCGTCCCACAGAGCGGCGTGCTTCAGGGACCGCTCCACGACCTCGTCGAGGACGCGGCGATTGCGGAAGCCATTAAGGCGCAGCCCGGCGGCCACATTGTCGTAGATCGACATGGTCGGGAATGGGTTGGGGCGCTGGAAAACCATGCCGATGCGGCGGCGTACCTCGACGGGCGAAACGTCGGCATAAATGTCAAGGTCTCCAATGCGAACCGAGCCGGTGACGCGCGCGATGGGGTTTGTCTCGTGCATGCGGTTGAGGCAGCGCACAAATGTTGACTTGCCGCAGCCGGACGGGCCGATAAGCGCCGTAGCCTGACTGGCGGGGATATGCAGGCTGATATCCATCAAGGTATGGTTTGCGCCATACCACGCGTTCAGATTGTCGACCTGGATTCCGACACCCACTTAATTGGCCCCTTTCAAAGCACCACGCGAAGTTATGTACCGCACAAGTGATACCGAGATAACGATAAGCATAATAAGAACGAGCGCGCCCGCCCACGCCAACCGATGCCAATCGTCGTAAGGCGAGATGGCATAAACATAAATCTGCGAGGGGAGAGCGGCAATAGGCTGGTCGATATCGGTGCTCCAAAAGTTGCTGCCAAACGCGGTAAACAGCAGCGGCGCGGTTTCTCCTGCGACGCGGACAAAGGCGAGCATGCATCCGAATTCCCGCTACTTGCTGGAGTAGCGCCGGAGGGCCGGAGCTCCGGCGCAGATGCGGGAGATATTTTATTCACACGGGCTTCCTGAGTCTTGAGGCTCACCAGTTTTACCCTAATGTGGAAAAGTGAAAGGACTGTTAAAGCCGTTGGTAAAGCTAGAGAAAAGAGGGGCATAAATCTGTCGCCTGCACATTCCGGAACGGCCTCTTTCGTGCCCACTTTAGCGGAGCCTGAGGAATTATGGCTTGATGGAGACTAACTGGTTGAAAAAAATAGAACGCAAAGGCATGGACTGGTTCCCGAAGCGACGTTGCCAGCCAACACCGGCCTCAGGCGGGGGTAGCTTGCGCACAAGTTACCGAGAAACCGGGCGGTTCTCTGCCCGCTATTATCAGCGGTGATGCTTGTGCTTCTTTAGTTTGTTCTTTGGGGTGTCGGCTTCCGGAACCGAGTCCGGGCCCTGGCGACGGACGCACGGTTGTATTCCTATGGCGAATCAGTCGCAATTCTTACGCATTACTGCTGGCGCCAGGTGGTGTCAACGCTGACGGGGATCTGGTTGCTGATGGGCACTGTGAGGAAGGATGGGCGAACGATTTTGAAGTCCGAGCAGGTAGAGGGAACCGTGCCTGCGATGTGCACCTCCTTGCCCTGTTCCGTGCGCTGGAAGGGGACGTGCGAATAGCTCGCGGTCTGCCCGGCGAATTGAACCTGAAGATCGGTGTAAATGGGGGAGGATTTCATGGCGGCCTCGGGAAATTTTGCGCGCACGATGACCATGGGGTATTGTGCGCCGCGCGTTGCCTCAATCATGTGCAGGTCACGGTTGGTGTCACCGGAGTTAAAGGACTTTACAGGCACGGCGATGAGGAAATTGCACTCTCCGTTCCCACAAATACCCTTGCCTCTCGCGTCGTGACTGACTCCATTAACGTCATGCAACGGGTGCGTCATGTGATACGTAAGCGTGGACTGCACAAGGGTCCATTGAGTGGTCGTCTGCGACGATGCGGGAAAAAGGGCGAGCAGCGGAATGAGCGCGTAACCAAGTTTCATGCGAGTCCTCTAGAGCTTCAGGTGCTTAAAGTGAATGGGCCAGGACACGGCAATGATGGCGGCTCCGTAGGCAGCGGCGGTGGTATAAGCCACAGGACCGTGAAATGAGGCGACGCCATGAACTTTCTCACCATCATTCTCCTGCTTGTAGGCCATGATGCCGAGTATGGGCGTAAGGATCATACCTGGGCCATGGATCCAGGCGAGCGCCTCATGCACGCGGATGGCGCCGTGCTTCGTCACGCCGGGTAAGCGGGGAGCAAAGATGGCGTAATAGGCCGTGGTCCAGTAGAGCGCGGTGGTGAGCCCGCCGAGAGCGATGTGAAAATCAAGGTTTGCTGGGGTGGGCTCAGTAATTACCTGTCCCTTCTTGCCCTTTGCCTTGGCAAGCGGGCCCGTGAAGAGCGTGGCAACCATTGGGATTGTGGTGATGAGGCCGAGCGTCTGATGCACCTTGAGCATGTGGGTGCGCTTATTGAGCAGTGCCTGCTCTTTTGGATTCGAGCTTGTAACGCTTGTTGGGAAGCCGAGGCTTTGCAGGGTAGGCTCACCGGATTGGGGCGGGTTTTTCTGCTGGGTGGTCTGTGACGAAGAAGTGGTCTGGATAGGAGTAGGAGCGTCAGGAAGGTCGGCAACGACGGGCGAAGAGGATGATGCTAAGTCGGTAGTACGGAGAATCGAGATCTGAGTTTGGGGCTGCGGTGCTGCAGGCGGGGCTGATTGGGCGTGGGCGAAAGACTGCCCCGGAGCCAGGAGCAGGCAGCAGCACGTGAGCGCAAAAGATGCGGAGCGGGGCATCCTGTGAAAATCATCACACGGGCTAGTAGCTCAATAAAAATGAACTTTTTGTCACGTATGGCGGGAAGGAGTACAGAGTTGAGAAGCGGCGGCTGCCAGCCTTCACAGGATTGCGAAGGCTGGCAGCGTTGGGAGCGAAATTCTAATCGCTATCGTGCCCGAATTTGATCGGTGAGCTGTCGTCAGACTTGACCAGCGGTGTGGTGATGTCGTCGAGGTAGTCCGGGGTTCCGGAAACGCGGACGAGTGATGGGTAGCGTTCGCCGCCATGATAGTCGATGTCGGCATGAACGATGTACGTATCAGTCTGAAGGATCATGTGGATCGGCTCAGTGCTGGTCTTGGAGTCGTGGATGGCCTGCTTCAGCGTATCCGGCGAATAGACCTGGCCATTTACGGCAATGATCTTCTCCGTCGGGAAAATGCCGGCCTTGTCAGCGGGCCCGTTCCAGAGAACATCACGAATGACTCCCTGGTTGTTCACGCGGAGTCCGATTGAATACCAGCAGTTCACGCTGCCAAAGTAGCGTCCGAGAGCCTGCAGGAACATTTGCTCGGACTTGTTCTCCTTGTCTGTAAACACCAGCTTGTAGCCACCGCGCTCGATGCCATCGAGATCCACCTGTGGGTCAATTTTGTAGATGCGGTCGTGGAAGAATTTGGCCCAGTCATAGGGAAGGACCTGGTTGAGGTCGGCGCAAAGCTCCTCAAAGGTGTAGGGAACGATGAGTGGGCCGGTGTTGCCGCCCTTGCCGAGGAAGATACGGAGGAAGTCGGTAAGCGACTTCTTATTGTCGGTCTTCTGACGGATCAAAGTGTCTGCGTCGAGCCAGACAAGCTCGCCTTCCTGGTAATAGTCCTGCCCGCGGCGCCAGTTGGCCCACGCAGGGTTGGTGACGCGCAGGATACTGGATGCAACAGCCGTGTCTTCGGTGGGCCGCCAGTCGCGGCCGGGGCGATACATCAAGTCAGCGGCAGAAAGCGCGAGCAGGTCGCGGTATTGCTCCTGCGACTTCAATCCCGAGCGTGTGGCGAGGACATTGCCCAGATACTGCGTCATGCCTTCGTAGACCCACAGCAGGCGGCCCCACTGCGGAGTGGCAAAATCAGGCTCGTACAGCTTAGAGGGGCGGCGGTATTTGCCGTTCCAGGAGTGAGTGAACTCGTGTGCAAGCAGGTCCGCGTTTGCGAGCTCCAGGGCAGGATTTGAAAAGCCCTTTTCCATAACCCCGTTGTCTGAGGACTGGCCATGCTCAAGGCCCTCGCCGCCGGCGACGTTCGAGAGCGTCAGCAGGAAGTGGTACTCGTGATAGTGGTGCGAGGCATACGCTGCGGAGGCCTCGCGGACGAGGTTGGAGATTTTCTGCAAGAGCTGTGGACTGAGCTCGGAGTCCTTGGGGAAGTCGGACACGACGTCAATGTAGTGGGGTGGCGTGATATCAGGCGCCAGGCGAAATTCATGGAAGTACTGGCCGGTGATGATCGGCGAGTCCTCAAGCTGCTCGACGGTCGTGGCGGCGAACTTTGTCACCGCGCCGGGTGCAGGAACCGGCCACGATCCGCCGCTGATGGGTCTGAGCGCGGTGCCGACTCCCCAACCGTTGGGAACGATGACCGACGGCTGAATGGGGATGTCCGCCACAGGGACGCCAGCCGGGTAGATCATCAGCTTCTCCCACTCAAGAACAGCGAGCTTGTGCGAAACGCGATGCGTAACGATGCAGTCCAGGTGTGCATGCACGGTTGCCACGCCGGGAGGAACATCGAGGTGAAACTCATAGAGGTTGACGTCGTCGCGGCGCCAGGGAAGCGTTTTGCCATTTGCGGTGAAGACAACGCCGACGATGTCGTTGACCGGGCCGTCAGGACGATGCTCGCCCGGAATCCACTGAGGGGTGATAAGGGCAAGCGGGCCGGGCTTCACCGGAATGTAGCTGTCAGAGTGATAAAGCTTGCGCGGTGCGTCGACGAGACTTGCCGTGACCTCAATGGGCTTTTCCTGGGCGAATACGGCAGAGACGGTGAGAAGGCAGACAAAAAGAGAACCCGCGATGCGGAGCGATAGAGAGCGCATTTCGATAGGTGGTCCTTCTTTAGATTGATGGAACCATCCATAGTACAGTGATTTGCCGCACAGTGCAGGGGCCCGGTGAGGCGCACGATCGTGTACACTTGGGGGTGTTTTTTGAGGAGGTTGTGTTCAATGATTAAATGCAAACGGTTTCATGCGGCATTTGTGGCGTTGGCAATGATGGTGGCTCTGCCGGCAGGGGCAAAGCCCGCAAAGACGGTGAAGCAAGCAGACCCCGTGCTTGCGGCGACTCCGCCGATGGGCTGGAACAGTTGGAACCACTTTGCCGGGAACGTGACTGAGGCCGACGTGAAGGCCGCTGCGGACGCGCTGGTGTCGAGCGGGCTGCGCGACAAGGGATATATCTACGTGAATATCGACGATACATGGCAGGGTAAGCGCGACGCGAAAGGGTTTATCCATCCGAACAGCAAGTTTCCGGACATGAAGGGGCTGGCTGACTACCTCCATGCGCGGGGGCTCAAGCTGGGCATTTATTCGTCTCCGGGACCGAAGACCTGCGCCGGCTATGCGGGCAGCTACGGCCACGAGGTGCAGGACGCGCAGACTTATGCCGCATGGGGCGTGGACTATCTGAAGTATGACCTGTGCAGCTTTCATGACATCATGCAGAAGGAAGCGCCAGATAATCCCGAAAAACAATTCGAGATTGAGAAGGCTGCATACATAAAAATGCACAACGCGCTCGAAGCCACGGGAAGACCGATTGTTTTCAGCCTATGCCAATATGGCTTGAACGATGTCTGGAAGTGGGGTGCGTCGGTTGGCGGCAATCTGTGGCGCACGACAGACGACATCAATGATACCTGGACGCGTATGTCAACCATTGGATTCATGCAGGCGGGTCTGGCAAAGTTTGCGGGTCCGGGGCATTGGAACGATCCGGACATGCTGGAGATTGGCAATGGAGGCATGACATTTGACGAGTACAAGACGCACATGACGCTGTGGTCAATCCTTGCAGCTCCGCTAATTGCCGGGAATGATTTGAGCAAGATGACTCCGCAGACACTTGAGATTCTGGGCAACAGCGAGGTGATCGCTCTTGATCAGGACAAGCTGGGTAAGGAAGGCGATCGAGTTTGGGCGCAGGGCCCGGAAGAAATTTGGGCCAAGCCACTCAGCGGTGGAGCAAAAGCTGTGGCGTTGTTCAACCGGGCAATGACCCCGCGGCGGATTTCCTTGAAGCTGTCTATGGTGGGCTTTGGGCCGAATGCGAAGCTGCGCGACCTGTGGGCACATAGCGACGTGACGGCTACCGACGGCGTCTATTCGGTCGTGGTTCCACGGCACGGTACTGTGCTGCTGAGAATCAGCCGGTAGGTGGGGTGAGAATCGAAGCAGAGGCCTAGCTCATCTACCAGCTTAGGCCTTTTGCATAGCGTGCGATGATGGCTAGTGGTTGGAGCCAATGGCAGGGACGAAAAAGATCGCAATGACGGAGAAGCAGGCGCAGCTCATTGCCAAAGCGCTCGCCGATCCGCGACGGGTCGAGATTCTGACGCAGATAGGAAGCCGTGATTGCGTGGCCTGCGCGGATGTGCGCGAGTGCCAGCCCATCAGCGCCGCGACGCTCTCCCATCATATGAAGGAACTGGAAACGGCAGGGTTGATTGGGGTGACGCGCGAAGGGAAGTACGCCCGGATGAAGCTCCGTCGCGATGTGCTCGATGCTTATCGGGCGTATCTGGGCCAAATTCAGGGCAAGAATATCCACAGGAATGATTGAATCCCGTCCGGAGCACGTCTCATCAATTCGACAGCTATCGAAATGTCAAAAAGAGAGGACATTTCAGAGGAGATTGGAAATGAGCAAGCTGGCGAATAAAGTAGCGGTGGTTACGGGCGCTTCGAAAGGTATTGGCGCTGAGATTGCGAAGGCGCTGGCCGCGCAGGGTGCATCGGTAGTGGTGAACTACGCGAGCAGCAAGCAGGGAGCCGACAAGGTTGTGGCGGACATTTCAGCCAAGGGTGGTAAGGCCGTTGCGGTGCAGGGCGATGTTGCAAAGTCCACGGACGTTCAGCGCATATTCGCTGAGACCAAGAAGGCCTTCGGCAAGCTCGACGTGCTGGTGAACAATGCTGGCGTTTACCAGTTCGCTCCGTTGGAGGCGGTAACGGAAGAGCAGTTCCGCAAGCAGTTCGATACGAACGTACTGGGGCTGATTCTGGCAACGCAGGAAGCAGCGAAGTACTTCGGCGCGGAAGGCGGAAGCGTGATCAACATTGGATCGGTGGTCAGCCGGCTCACGCCGCCTGCTTCTGTGGTGTACACGGCAACCAAGAGCGCGGTGGACGCAGTGACCGGCGTGCTGGCAAAAGAGTTGGGCCCGAAGAAGATCCGCGTGAACTCGATCAACCCCGGGTTGACGATTACGGAGGGCGTGGAAGCTGCTGGATTCTCCGAAGGGGATTTCACGACACAGACCGTGGCTCAGACACCGCTTGGGAGAGTGGGGCAACCGGCGGACATTGCCCCGGCTGCGGTGTTCCTGGCCTCGGATGATGCGCGCTGGGTGACCGGCGAAACTCTGGCGGTGTCCGGCGGGCTGAAATAAAGTCAGTCCTCCCGGAATGTCCCCACGTCTCGAAATGGAAGGCGTGGGGACCCGCAAAAGTTCGGTTTTTATGTAGGTTCTGCGCGGAGCTGGACAACGCGGTAAACTGGAATGTACGGTGCAGCGCGCGCCCGTTCGACTTCGGGCGCATTTTTTGCGCTCAGGCACCGAATTTAGGATATGAGCTCAATAAGTTCTGGTGGTCGATCCACGAAGCCCTCCCCGAAGCAGCCGCAATCCCGCGAACAAGTTTTCGATGCCTTTCGCAGGTGGGGATACCTGCAGGCCCAGCTTGATCCGCTCGGTCAATACCTTCAGCCCGTCGACGTTTCTGAACTGGAGCTGACAGGGCCGGATGCCGGCGCGGCGCGGCGCTACTATTGCGGGACGGTGGGCGCGGAGTTCATGCATATTCCGTCTGCCGAGCGGCGCGCATGGATTGCAGAGCGGCTGGAGACCGACTCGCTGGCCGTGGATGAGGCGAATCAACAGCGCATTCTTGAGCTGCTCACGCGTGCGGACATCTTTGAGCAGGTCATCCAATCGCGCTACCTCGGCACAAAACGGTTCTCTCTGGAAGGCGTCACGGCGTTGATTCCGTTTCTGGACGAGTTGCTGAACCGCGCGGCTGAATTTGGCGCGCAGCGTTCCGTGATGGGCATGAGCCATCGCGGACGGCTGAATGTGATGGTGAACACATTCGGCAAATCGGCGACTGACATTTTCTCAAAGTTTGAAGACGTGGACCCGCGGAGCATTCTGGGCGGCGGAGACGTAAAGTACCACGTGGGCGCTACAGGAACATACCTAACCCGCAACGGCGAGTCGATTGGTTTGCATCTCGCGTCAAACCCAAGCCACCTTGAAGCGGTGGATCCGGTGGCGATGGGGCGCGCGAAGGCGTGGCAGGTTCGCTACGGCGCGGATGGTGTAAATCGTGTGCTGCCCGTACTGATCCACGGTGATGCGGCGTTCGCGGGGCAGGGCATCTGGGCCGAAACGATGAATCTGGGCGCAATCGAGGGCTACTCGGTCGGCGGCACCATTCAGGTGGTAGTGAATAACCTGATCGGATTCACCGCAGAACCGGAGGAGTCGAACTCAACACGCTTCTCGACCGACCTGACGAAGCGGCTTCCGGTACCCATTTTTCATGTGAATGCGGAGGACGCGGACGCAGTGGTGCGGATTGCAGCGCTCGCAGCGGAGTATCGTCATACCTTTCATACCGACGTAGTGGTGGACCTGATTGGTTATCGCCGGCACGGGCATTCGGAGGTGGACGATCCGACGATTACGCAACCGTTGCGCTACGACCGCATCAAGAACCATCTTCCACTGTACGAGATTTACGCGAAACAGATCGGTGCGGACACGGCAGAATTGGTGAAGGCGCTGCACGAGGAGTTCAACGAGGCGCAGAAGCTGGCCAAGGCCATGCAAAAAAAACCTGTTTTGTCCCGGTTGCCGGAGTACTGGTCGGCCTACACCGGTGGACCGTTGAAGCCGGAGCATGAGGTAGAGACAGGCCTGTCGCGCGAGGCGGTGCGTGTGTTGTCGCATGGACTGACGTCGTATCCGGAGAGTTTTCATATTCATCCAAAAATCAAGAAGCTGCTGGAGCAGCGCCTGGATATGGGCGAAGGCAATCGGCCATTCGATTACGGAATGGCCGAGGCTGTTGCATTTGCGTCGCTCGTGACGGCTGGAACTCCGGTGCGCCTGAGCGGGCAGGACAGCCAGCGAGGCACCTTCAACCAGCGGCACGCCGTGCTGATTGATATTGAGAACGAGCATTCGTTGATTCCGTTGAACCATGTCGCTCCGGAGCAGGCGCCTTTCGACGTGTACAACTCGATGCTCTCGGAGGCAGGTGTTCTCGGTTTCGAGTACGGATACAGCCGCGATTATCCGGAAACACTGGTGCTGTGGGAGGCGCAGTTCGGCGACTTCGCAAACGGCGCACAGATCGTCATCGACCAGTTCATTTCATCAGCCGAAGACAAGTGGGGCCTGTTGAGTGGCGTGGTTGTGCTGCTGCCCCACGGATACGAGGGGCAGGGGCCGGAACATTCCAGCGCGCGCGTCGAGCGCTACCTGCAACTGGCGGCGCGCGACAACATGCAGATCTGCCAGCCTTCGACGGCCGCGCAATATTTCCATCTATTGCGGCGGCAGGCGCTGCGCAAGTGGCGCAAACCGCTGATCGTGTTCACCCCCAAGAGCATGCTGCGGCATCCGGATGCGGTGTCCAGCATTGAGGAGTTTACGAAGCCTCATTTTCAGCTTGTCCTGCCGGAGATACAGATCGAGAATGCGCAGCGGTTGCTACTGTGTACCGGCAAGATCGGACATGAGCTACGCATTGAGCGGGAGAAGCGCAAAGACTCGACAACGGGAATCATCTTTGTTGAGCAACTCTACCCTTGGCCGGAGCAGGAGTTGACTGCGGCGATAGAAGCGCACCCTGGAGCAAAGGAGATTGTCTGGGTGCAGGAGGAGCCGGCAAATATGGGAGCCCACTCTTTCGTGATGCCGCGCCTGCGACGGCTGGCGCAGGACCGTGCCGTGCTTAGTGTGAAACGATCTGCGGCCGCCAGCCCAGCGACGGGTTCGGCTAAGGCGCATGAGCTGGAGCAGAAGACTCTGATCGATCTGGCGCTTGGCGGGCAGCACTAGGACTGGCCGTCCAGGCATACGTGCCTGCGGCGCGTTCCTGAACCATCCTTGTATGCGCTCCCTTTGGCCGTGGAGTAGGTTTTACCTGCGACCTGGAAAGAACTGCATCAAGCTACTAACCAAGCTGCGCCATCAACTGCTCGCGCTGCGAGGCAAGAACAGCGTGTGTGGGGCCCTGCGAGACGATGCGTCCGGCATCGAGCAGGATGGCGTCGGCGTTTATCTCCCATGCGTCTGCTACGCTGTGCGAGACATAGAGCACCGGCACTTCTGTGGTACGGAGCTTTTCGATCACGAAGGCGCGCGTTTTCGCATCGAGTGCATTGAACGGCTCATCGAGGAGCAGCAGACCGGGCCGTGGAGCCAGAGCCTGCGCCAAGGCGATGCGCTGGCATTCTCCTCCCGATAGATGGCGCGGCTTACGGGCAGCAAGCGATTCAATTTCAAAGAGGCGCAACAGTTCTTCCACACGGGCTTCGCGCGCGGGACGCGTCCAGTCGTGCAATCCGAAGGCGATATTCTCGCGTGCTGTGAGGTGAGGGAAGAGCGCGGCCCGCTGAAGGACGAAACCGATATGTCGCGCCCCGGGCGCGAGATGAATATTGCGCTTGGTATCGAGCAATTGCGTTTGACCCAGGCGAATGGAGCCGGCGGTGGGATGAGTAAGTCCGGCAAGAATCCGCAGCAGTGTGGTCTTGCCCGCGCCTGAGGCTCCGAAGAGGACGGTCCAGCGAGAGCGCAGTGCGAACTGCGCATAGAGGGTGAATCCGTCGCGGCGGTATTCGATGGCCGCCTCCAGGATGGGCAGTTCAGTCATGCCGCGCACCTGCATACGCTCCGCGCCATGCGTAGAGGATGATGAGGGACGTGACGGAGATGAGGACGAGCAGCAGTGCGGTGCGATTAGCGGCTGAGTAGGCGAAGTCCTGCACCTGGTCATAGATGGCGATGGAAAGAGTGCGTGTGGCGCCGGGAATGTCTCCGCCGACCATGAGCACCACGCCAAACTCGCCGACGGTATGGGTAAAGCAGAGCAGAGCGGCGGCGCCGATGGAGCGCGCCCCAAGTGGCAACAGCACGCCGGTAAGAATCCGGCGGCGGGACGCTCCGAGAATGCGTGCCTGCTCGATGATGGCGCTATCAATCGTGGAAAAGCCGGCGACAATAGGCTGGACGGCGAAGGGCAGGCTGTAGATTACGGAGCCGATGACGAGCCCGGTGAAGGTGAACGCGAGCGGATGGCCAGTGATGTGAATCCAGATGCGGCCAACAGCGGTGCGCGAGCCCAGAAGTACCAGCAGGTAAAAACCGAGCACGGTGGGCGGCAGCAGAATGGGCAGCGTGGTCAGTGCCTCAACGGGCGCGCGCAGGCGTGAGCGGGTGGAGACGATCCAGCAGGCGAGCGGCACGGCGATAAACAGCAGGACCACTGTGGTCACAGCGGCGAGCCGGAGCGTGACGAAGAGTGCCTGCATATCCATTCAACGAGCCCTGATTCCAGCCTTCCCGTTGCTCATCGTTCAGTGAGCGGGTGCGAGCCCGCGGGCCTCAAGCTCCTGCGCAATGGCCGGCGACGCCAGGAACCTCAGGAATCTCTCAGCAGCTTGTGTATTCCGTGAGTTCCTGATAACTACAGCTCCCTGCAGGATGGGCAGATAAGCGTGGCGAGGCACGAGAACATAGTGTCCGTCGGCCTTCATGCGCGGGGTGAGCGCAGCAGTGAGCGAGATCATGCCTATCTGTGCGTTGCCGGAATCAGCATACTGGGCGGCCTGCGCGATGTTTTCGGCGATGACCAGTTTTGGCTTCAAACCGTCGTAAAGGCCGAGGTGCTCGAGCGCGTCCTGCGCGGCGCGGCCATAAGGGGCGTGCTGCGGGTTGGCAATGGCGAGCGTCCTGAGCGCAGGGTCGCGGAGCGAATCGATGGAGAGGTTCTTGAACGGCGTGTCGCTGCGCGTCCACAGAACCAAAGTGCCGCGCGCGTAGGGAACAGGAGCAGGTTCTTCGGCGAGGCCGGCATTGACGACCCTTTGCGGGAAGCTGAGGTCGGCGGCCAAAAAGAGGTCAAACGGCGCGCCGTTGACGATGGATGTTGCGAGCACGGCGGAAGATTTGTAGGAAGCCGACGTACGAATGCCGGTTTGCGCTGTGAACTGCGCAAGGATGCCCGGCAGCAGCGGCTGTAAATCAGCGGCAGCGGCAACGCGCAGCGTTGGCTGGGCGTGGGCGTTGAGAGCAAAGGCAAAGAGGGCGGCAAAAAAGAGCGAGTGGCGAAGACTACGCACGGAGCACCATAACCTCAGTGGATTTGATCAAGGCCGAGGCAATCTGGCCAACAGCAAGCTGCATTTCGCGCGCGGCCTCGGCAGTGATGATGGAAGTAATGATCTGGCCACCAATCGAAAGCTTGACCTGCGCGAGCAGGCCGTCGAACTTGAGCTCCACAATGCGACCGGTCAGTTGGTTGCGCCCGCTTACGGCGCGCATCATCTGGCGCTTCGGAGTCTCAGGACGTTTGGCCTTGTGCAGGAAGCGGTCCAGTTCCGACTCGGGGATGCGGTAGTGTCCTCCAGGGGTCTTCGCAGTCTTCAGCTTGCCGTGGTAAATCCACTGCTTGATCGTGGGGTATGAGATCCCGAGGCGAAGTGCAGCCTGGCGCGGTGTGAGCAAAGCGGACACACGACGATTTTATACGATCTAGCGCCCAAAAATGGTCAAATTCGCAGCATTCTATGGTCGAACCCAGGAGCGCCTGGGGATCATGGCCCCTAAGCACAGAAGCCAGGCTCGTAACCTGTTCATCCGCTCCCTGATACCCTAGGAAGAATCATCATGATTCAGGACTCACATCGGTTGCGCTGTACGGGATGCGCGCGCGTGATTGCGCTGGCAGACCTGAAAGAGAACTTCCGCTGCCCGGAGTGCGGCGACTTGTACGAGGTGGAGTATCCGGCGTGGAGCGAGCCACCCGTCAGCGGGACGAACGGCTCAGTTTCTTCCGAGCCGCTTATAAAACTGGCCTTGCCGAACGCGAGCGCGCTGCGCTGGCTATGGAAGGAGCGGCGCAGCTCAACTGACTTGAAGGACCAGAGCGGCGTGTGGCGATTTCGCGAGCTGATTCCTATTCTGCGCGATGAACAACATATCGTGTCCCTGAGAGAAGGGAACACGCCGCTGTACCACATGACGCGCACCGCGGACCAAACGGGCGCAGACCGCATTTTCGCCAAACACCAGGGAATGAATCCGACTGGCTCGTTCAAGGACACCGGAATGACGACAGCGCTGTCTGTCGCCTATGAGCGCGGATTCTCCTGGGTTGCATGCGCCTCGACAGGCAATACATCCGCAGCCATGGCGGCATATGCGTCGCGCGCCGGCATGCGGAGCCTGGTGCTGATTCCTGAGGGCAAAATTGCCTGGGGCAAGCTGTCGCAGGCACTGGACTATGGGGCGCTGACCATCCAACTGAAGACTGACTTCGACGGCTGCGTGCGGGTGCTCAGCGAAGTGGTGCGGCGGGCTCCGGTCTATCTGCTGAATTCGGTAAATCCCTACCGTCTGGAGGGTCAGAAGACACCCGCGCTGGAGATAGCCGAGCAGATGAACTGGGAGGTTCCTGACCATCTGATTGTGCCGGGCGGAAACCTTGCAAACGGGTCGGCACTCGGCAAGGCATTCCTTGAGATGAAGCTTCTCGGGCTTACTGATCGCGTACCGCGCATCACCATCGTGCAAGCTGAGGGCGCGAACCCGCTGTACCGCTCCATGCACGACTGGAACGGCGAAAAGCTGGTTCCTGTGGAGGCAAATACGCGGGCGAGCGCGATCCGCATCGGCAACCCGGCATCATGGAAAAAGGCAGTGAAGATCGTGCGCGCCACGAGCGGATGGGTGGAGCAAGCCAGCGAAGCGGATATTGCTCTAGCGAAGGCCGAGATCGGCGCGGAAGGCATTGGCTGCGAGCCTGCGTCGGCGGTGACGCTTGTGGGGTTGAAGAAGCTGATGGCTGCTGGACGGGTTGACGTGTCCCAAAGCGTGGTTCTGATTCTTACCGGACATACGCTCAAGGACTCCGACTACACCATCAACTACCATCGAGGCACTTTGCTGCGTGAGGATGAGGCGGCGCCATTGCGCGAGGAGATTGAATTTACGCGGCGTAACACGATCGAGCTCGATGCGGACGCTGATGCCGTGCTGCGCGTGCTGGAGAAGACGGCGGGACACTGATGAGCGGTCTGTTTCTAAAATTGCCGGCCACCTCGGCGAACCTCGGACCAGGGTTTGACACACTGGCGCTCGCCTTGGACCTGTACCTGGAAGTCCGTGCCCACGAGGCCGCGGAGTTCTCTATTCAAGCCACGGGCCGAAGCCCCGAAATTTGCGGCTCGCTCAACCGGAACCTGCTGCTTGACGTTTATCGTAAGACCCTTACGGCGAATGGGCGTGACATAAAATCTCTGGTCCTGAACGTAAACAACGAAATCCCTCTGGGGATGGGGTGCGGGTCGTCGGCCGCAGTGCGGTTGGCAGGTGTGGCGTTGGCTTCGCACTTTGGCGGGCTCGACTGGTCTCGCGAGAAGATTCTCGCAGAGGCGACTCGCCTTGAGGGGCATCCGGACAACGCCGCGGCATGCTGGCTGGGAGGCTTCGTGGCCGCAAGCTGGGATGGCGAAACGCTGCATGCCGTCTCATTCACCCCTCCGGCGGAATGGAGCGCGCTGATTGTTCTGCCCGGTAAACCACTGGCCACGGTGACCTCGCGAGCTGTTCTGCCGGAAAGCTACTCGCGGGCCGACGTAGTTGCGAATCTGCAGAGGGTTGCCGTGCTGACGGGTGCCTTCGCCTCTGGGCGGGCTAGCCTGATTGCCGACGCAATGAAGGACCGAATGCATCAACCGTTCCGAAGCGAAGCATGTCCGCTTTTGCCGAGGCTGCTTCCGCTCATCGGAAGAGACGGAATTCTGGGTGTTGCGCTCAGTGGTGCCGGGCCCGCTGTGCTTGTTCTGGTCGAATCCGACGAGCGCGTATCTGCCGCTAAGGAGCGTATTATGAGTACGGTAGAATCGTTAGAACTCGCAGAGATTCTGGCTTGTCAGCTCGCGGGGATCGGCGGTGTAATCCAGCATTACTAGCAGTCACCGTGGTAACCCAATTCAGGGGTGACCGCAAAATTACTGAAGATTTCTTGCCAGATACCAAGAGAATTAATAGCTTAAGGGCGTGGGCAGTTCTGGGGGAGGGCTGCTCTAGCGCCTGGATTCCTTGAAAAGGGAGTCCGGGCGCTTTGACTTTATGGGCATACTTTTGCCGGACTCGTCATGCCTAGTTGCGGAGTGTTAACGCGCCGCAGCCATCATTTTCGACGCCTGTTCATCTGCAGCGTCACTATCACCGGAAAGCTATTGAAAAAGGCTCTCTTGCGTTGTGGGCGATTTTCCAGCGGCAGGCTTGTCGCGTTTTGTGGATCCGATGACTGCCAAGACCTCAAGCTGTGAGATAGCGCTGGCAGGTA
>Ga0335075_10007826_pt1 | contig 16409 bp, 17 predicted proteins | sample Lox_Sample_24_FD_206723 | JGI IMG/M metagenome (GOLD analysis project Ga0335075, IMG submission 206723) | Soil microbial communities from Loxahatchee National Wildlife Refuge, Florida, United States - Lox_Sample_2.4 | ecosystem: Environmental > Terrestrial > Soil > Wetlands | place: USA... | reverse complement strand
AGGGTAATTGGCCAATTTTGCGAATTGGCTAATTCGGTCTTACAGAGCTAGTCTCGCGTAGCCTCGCGTAGGGTGCTACCACCGTGGACAGAAGGCTTGTTTAGAGAATATTGATATTGAGGCTGAAGTCCAAAGACGAGGAGAGCAGGAGCTATATAAGAGGGGTTATGTAGTAGGCTAGTATACAGTAGATAAGAGCCAAGCTGCATATCAGTGCATAGGAGTATATTTACATCGCCATGTCCCACCAATATTGCTAAAAGAATTCATTTCAGAGTCAAGAAGCTAGCTAAGAATGTGACTAACAGGAAGAGAATGATTTAGACTGGAACGCAAATGACCTATGAGATTTACAAAGTGGGTATGATACCTGTATTGCCAATATAATATATGCATATGAATTGTGTTGTTAAGTACGGTCAATGCAGAATAAGTCAGAGAGATCGGGCTAGCGTAACCAGAGTTAGCGAGACGAGAGGTTATCCCTATCATTATACGCAAAGTCGGAGTCTTACAACTGAATTGCAATTAGAATTTTCATGACTAATGTTTAGACAAGAATCTGACTATTTATCAGGTCAATTTTACTATAGGAATAAAAAGTTAGAGATCAACGAAGAGATTATCACTTTGTTCTCATCTACAAATCGATGGAAGGAGGCAATATCATCATCAGCCGGCAGGAGCATTCCAGTAGGTCAGCATCACGTGGCATAGCCTTTTGCAATTTGCGTCAGCCAACAATGGTTGGGGTATGCAAGATAAAGCGAGGGACAGAAAATGATGACAAGCAGACTAGCACAATGGAAGCGATTGAGGGATGTGGACATCCATTAAGACTACTGTACCGAGTTAAGGTAATTATGTAGGCTTTTCGCAGTGTGAAAGGTCAAGTTCACTGTTTTCCAGCCCTACTTTCTGTTGGAATTACAGTTATAGTGGACCACAAATTCCGTGACCAGCTGTATGGAGTGGCAAATTGGGACATTCGTAGCTGAGCTTTCAGCTACTGCGATACAACTGCTTTGCCACTGCTATTGTATATAATACGGACTTACGTCCTACAGGATCAACAAGCAATTCAATCAATTCTATGCTGCGCATCTACAATCACTAGTTATAACCTCGTGATTCCAACATTTTCGATAGGCCTATCGCTTATAAAGTAGGAGCATCACGTTAGGACATTTATGGTTCTTATTGGTCTACGACTAGGATTTAGGGCTCAATCCAACGCGGCATTATGGACAGGACTGCCTAGAGCATAGCATTATGGATAGAGCTAGAGCCGAGTTGACTTGGACTCTAGTTCCTCGAGTTCAACTCGAGTTGAACTAATACTCGCTCAAGGCTGTTAGAGAATATATAATCTCGTTTAAAGGTGGAAGTTGCTGTTTGTTATTCGTTTACGAGGAAACGAGTGGGAGTTGATCGGGGACTACTACATACATGGAGTCATAAAGAAAGAAGCTTAGGAGGCTGAAATGTCAAAGCATGTAGCTTGTTTGACGTAGTTCCTTACTTTATGATGCTTTTCTCAGATGAACGGAACACTAACTTGAAGCCTGACAGGCATCACAATCTAGATTTCAGACTGGCTTTCCTAAGACCCGCTTGCTAGTAGGTTTGAGGAACGCCTTCTTTCTGTCTCATCACAGCATCTGGAACAAATTTGTTCTTTAATCTCATCTTGGGATAAATGGATCAGGGCGACTTTTTGGCGGAGACACCTGCGTGACTGGTGGTAGTCTTACTGTAATAAATCGATCGCCTTTCCAAGGAATCCTCACTTTTGATAATGGCGGTTTTGGGATTTCTGCTGGTAGCCCCCCTAACTTTGACTTCTTAGGTGGCTCGGATCGCACAGTCCGTCCTAAGTCATCTACTTCATATTCTCTAGAACTAGATGTCGAATCTATGTTAAGCGTAGAATACGGTTCTGACTCTCGTCCCGCTCCTCGCCATCGCGCTTCAATAGGCAACTCGCACCACCAATACTTGACGTGGAAGCTCAACTCAAAGAATTTAGCTACGAACGGATTAGGCGGAGCTGAGGATGTATCAGCGCTTCGAGACCAGTTGTTTGAGTCCTTTCTTGACGCTAAGTCCTTTGAAGCAGTAGGTTCTTTGAAACATGCGCTCTTCGACTTGGGCGAGTGCGAAAGGAATCGCCTTTGATCAAATTCGAAATCCGAAGTCTTGAACTTGTATGGATACGAGAAAAAAGGCTCCCTATTCTGTTTCTCATCGGAGCTGGAATCAGTAGGTGGCTCGGACTTTGAAACGTGTTCGCTAGTTAGTGGCCGTTTGCTTGGAGTGGCTGAAAATGTAAAGTTAGTAGCCGTTGAGGATTTAGAGTTAATAGATCACCGACCTAGTTTATTTTCAGTTGCTATTGAGTCCCGACTTGCAGATTTCTCACCGCTGACTGGGAGATCGGCAAGGACTGCTGCATTCTTCTTAGGTGGCTTCGACTGGAGAGAAGGAATCCTTTGAGAAATTTTTATTTCGGCTTGGGCATTTGGATTTAGGCCTTGTTTTGGTGCTGGCTCTGTCTTCCGTATATTCGATCTCGTTACCTCCCGAAGTATTACAGCTTGTTGAATGAGCTTTGGCAGATTAGAGGTTGGTGATATACCAAGTGAACTCAGACGATCTTGGATTTGATGGACGAGTTCTGCTGTTTCGAGGTCTTTTTCAAGTCGAGAATGGAGGTTATGGGCTTCAGCACCGTAACGTAGCCTCCATTGATCGATGTAGTGCAACACCTTGGGCCTCAGAATATACTGCGACCAGAAAATAAGGTTGTCCATAATACGGCAGAACTGAATAGCATCCCAGATCTTGGTGATACAGCCATTCCAGATACTCACCATCATCTACTAAATCATTAGATTTCTTCACGAGAAGACTAGGATGAGATTTCTCACATGGTCTCGATATTGATCATCGATAATTTCGGAGTAAGCGAGCCACACTGTTGTATTTGGTCCAACAGACGTGATAGCGATCACTGGTGGAATATGTTGGCCATCTTGCTTCACATCTGCAAACCTTGCCAGAGTTTCGAGCATGGCTAGAGCACCTGTCGCTGCGATTGAAGCTTTGTAAATTGTTTCCAAAGCTGAATCATCGTTTTCTTTAATCTCAGCCACTTTCTCAGCTCCTTTTAGCTGAATGATACACCAAGGGAAACACAGTAGTGGAACCTGCTGCTCTGTGCTGTCTCTTTTCATCCCGGCAACGCTAGTTAAAGAGCTAGAAACCGGTATGCAGCGAAGCCCTTTCATGGCAAGCTGAAACAGCGTATCGACGGTGAAATTCGGGAGTGATAGGTCATTCCTAACCGCAAGTTTGCGGTATTCTGCATTGTGGATAGGAAATCCAAAGTACAAATCTGGTTTGGGATTTGTATGCGAAGATCGAGAAGGATCCAGGTCAGTATCCCAAAGCTCATTTTCTGCGCTATTGAGTATCAGTAATGTGTTTGAAATTCTATACTCAGAAAGGCATGCATACTACGCAATAGTGCTTGGCTGATGTGAGCTATGCGTATTGTTAGGAACTCCATCAATTCAAGAATTTGATGTGTTCAGCTTACCCAAAGTAATGAATATCGTCCTTTCGGTTTGTTACTACATTTCGAAACAACGTTCGCCATTCGCCGCCATCTTGAGCAAATTCAATCTCAAGTCTCTGCGCACCTTCCGCCAGCTCTCGTGCATTTTCGAGGAATTCTCTCTCCCTCGCACGTTGTGAGGCTTTTAAACCGTCGGTTTTGTACGCATATAGTGGAATAGTGTCCCCATCGCCATCACCAGATTTCCCATCTCCTAGCACTAGCATAGTAGCCCCTAGTCCGAGAAAATGATTGAAGTCTAAGAGGCCGTCCTTCACCATGTTCACATGAGCCGGGAAACTTGAGAGAACCTGGTCTTCGACATCTTTGTCCTTCCGAGAGTGAAAGATCTCGTGAGATTTAGCGCTCCTCGGCGAATTGGCATCTAGAGGCATTTAACTTACGCGCGAATAACAAGCGCGGAGAAATTGACAAGATTCGAAGAAAGATGGGGAAGAAGCTGATGTGATGACCTGTGACGACATAAAACGTAAGCGCTTTGGCCCCGTATAATCTCGGATGTTGGTTTAACCGACTTATTCCCGCACTAACATCCTAGTCCCAAATTGGTCATTTCGGCGAACATCGATTTGTTGGGTATTCTATATCCAAGTTAGTTATTGTTGGAATAACAGCTCTCGCGGACCACAAATTATTGCATGTGCTGTCAAGTTTTATAGGCGGAGCACATGAACATGAAGATTATTGAATGTATTGATACTAGGCTCATGGAAGAGGGACCAGCCCATTGACTTATAATATAGCCACTGCCTCAAATAAACCCTCTTCCAGAAGGAATTTTCGCATACTCTCAATGGGAATAGTGTCGCTGCAATTGGGGCTATTGCATACCCAAGTTTCAGCTTCTCAATTGCAGTACTAGTTAGCATACTGTAAATTTGAGTAGTGCTGCCGTGTCGGTTGTGTCGCAAATTTGTATGTTCCTCACCAAAAAAACCTGCAACAGCAACACACCTCAATCAAGCAACCACTTCCACCTGGAATTTCACCATTCTGACGATGGGGATCAACTCGGCATGGCCTGTTACCTCACATTCCAGCTCCCCAGGCTCTGGCAGCACCCGTACGGCCCTGTAATAAAAAGTCTAGAGCCCGGCTGGGTATCCAACCGGGGCACGGGCCGCTCGCTTAATTTTGTATGGTAAGCGAGCCCGGTTGGGCGGCCAACTGGGGGGTTTTACGGCTAGGTTAGTTTAATTAACATTGCTTTTTATTTATACTAATATATTATATATAGGCACTAAGGACTTTATCTAAAGACGAGTTTCTTTCTTTTAACAAATTTATTAAAGGAGAACCTAAATTACTATTATTACTATATCGTACAAGATCTTAAAAGAGACTTAATAGTGTTTTTCTTTAATAAAAGTATTTGTCTTTAAGAACTAGCTATATATATTGCCTTGAGAATTGCTGCAAGAATTAACCTAACAAATTGCGCTGGGAATTACTATAAGAATTATGCCTGCTTTGTGTAGATCAAAGTGCAAAGTTAGTTGTTGGTTTTCAATTTCAAAGTTCCGAGTTCGGCAAAAATAGTTATGGCCCTTCTCGCCCACAGTACTGCAGCGACAACGGAATCTGCCTGGCGACTAGATATCCCACACAATAGCGTGAAAAACTGCAGACGAATGTGTCTCGTAGTAAAAAATAAAGAAGCAGATAAACTCTTTGGAAACCTCGAGTTTGTAGCTCGACCAATGTACTGTGACCATTAGTGCCCGAAAGACTCAAAAACGTTCTAGAATTTAGCCATTTGGCGATTTTTAGCAAGAGGTCCAGGTAGTCGGAATACTAAAACGCCAAAACAAAACAACTTTGAAAGCTGAATGGCAGAAGCAAGCTTTATCAACTTAATACTAAATAGCTTCGTAAAGATTTTCACTTAGTGCCAAGCCCTCCTGCAGGCTCGTGCGTCGCAATGCAGGCTTTCATTTATGTCACAATGCAAGATCTCATTTGTGTCACAATGCAGGCCCCCATGCGCGTCGCAATGCCAGGCTCTCATGCGCGTGGCAATGCCAGGCTCTCATGCGCATGGCAACTTTGGAAGAGTTGTCCATGCTTCTTCCCACTCGGGACAGTTCTCCACCCACATGTCCCACCATCCGAACTTCAAGAGTGTTACGAGTTGCACCCAAAAAGAATGTTTGGCGCAGAACGCCTTTGCACATGACTACATGAGCTGCTGCTTACGTACGACACCCCCTTTTCAGAAGCTGCATCGCGTACGATTTTCCTGCTCTCCCTTAGTTAATTCTTCCTGTATGTTTGCACTGCACACTTTGCATTTGCCCTGTGACATTGGGCGAGGAAGCGCAATACGCCTAGGTCACTAAATACATACAGGTTTCTGACCCTTATTTATGAAGATATATTTAAAATTCAACAACTTGTCTAATTGCTCTATAACCTTAGTCCTATATCCTTTAAGTGAACCTGTTTATACTCTTGTACAAAATTTTTGACCATCTTCTTATGCTTCTCTTATCAAGGCTTATGCAATCGCATTTCCCTTATATTAATCACTTGTCTTTCGTCCTCGATATCTGCCTGCATTTGTAAACGAGCTTGAATCTGATAGAGATCTCTATATTTCTATATTACCTTACCACTAGCATCCTTCTGAGACTTACAGACGTCCTCTACGATAGTAAGTTCTCGCAGTCGGTTTGTAGAAATAGCCCTAATAAGTATTAAGGTCTTAGAGGCCTTCTTGATTTTATCTTGTACTTAAACCACGGATGGCGTAATTAGTGCGACTTACATTGCTTCAACAGTCTGGGATTGTACGTGATCGACTCATCTCTTGCGCGTCCCTATTACACTGGCGGGAGTTCAGTCGTCTGATCCTGTTGGGAATGTGTGTCTGTATACGTACCCTTCATCTAGGCCCTAAATGCATAGAATAAAAATCAACACTAAATGGCACTAGTATCCATATAGCCATAACCTTATTGACATCCACTGGGCAAAACATCTCGCCCTCTAGCATAAGGTAGTTGGCGAAGAGGACCTAATTACCGACGTTGATCACAAAACTGCTTAGAACAAACAGCGCGTATAGGACGCAAAACTTCCCGCCTGTCGTAGTCAGGGGCTCCTCCCGTCGCGACCGCCGCACAACATTCGCCCACGGGTTTGAGTCTTCGTCGTTATCCTTTCCAGAAGCCTTATTCTTCCGCTTCTTCAACTTGCATCGAATGGCTAACGCCACTGCGGCGACCAGGCTCCAGTATTTAATAGCGACATTAGTGCTAGCCATAGACGACAGCATGCCGTCGACGATTAGCACGGCCAGGGCTTCTGCAACCAGGGCTTCTGCAACCAGGGCTTGAAGAGGCCGAGGCCAGGGTCGCACGACATAGAAGGAGATCTCGTCGCTGAAAGAGCTTGTCCCGAAGTAGCCAGACTTGACGAGCACAGGTCGAAGAGGTACAAGACCAATATTTCGCCCCTAATGGACTGCAAGAGACATGTAGCGCTTCTCGGGGCCTGGGGGTTGAGGTCAGGCTGGGTTGCGACTTCATTAGCTATGAACGTCCGCTCATGCTCAGAGCTTTTTGGCAGCTGTTAGAGTTCTCGAAGCTCGGTGATTTCTTTCTTAACCTTTGGCTGTCTGTTCAGAAATTTTAACCTACCTTTAGCAGCATGTGTTATCTTGGGCCAAATCAAAATAAAGAAGAGAGCCCCGAGGGTATCCCCCAGGATGCGCATCTCTTGAGTACTGATGTAGACTTTACCACCTAGACACGAGCTAGCGCTGGTATATGATTGTATCTGAGGTGGCCAGTCTACCATGACGACGTTGTCGGCAACGCATGATGGTACCTCGTCAATTGACTTCTGTAGTGTACAGCGAACACACTGGGCCGTGCTGTCCGTATTAGTCACGCTGTAGCCTTAGAGTCACATAATTCATATGTTTCGGCCTGGCGAAGAGACGAAGCTTTGAAGCCAGCGTTGCCTGCTTCGTTTATACAAGTTATGGGAGCTAGAGCAATTGCAACTAAGATTATCAAAGTTGTAAGAACAGGTCGTCTGTAAGATCTGTTACATGTTGGACATATCGGGAATTGAAGACTTTGAAATCCGCTGTCGATAGCAGCATACCAACAAGAAGTCTGGATAGTGGCAACTTGGATTGTCTCGACCGTGACAGGCTTTCATTCATAAAATTCAATGCGTGTGGAGTTAAGTCACCCGTGTCTTACGAATTTTCCTGCAAGCTAACGAATAGAACTGTTAGCTTATTCACTTAAGCTCGTTAAGTTGATAGGACTCACTATCTTATCAGACAGTCCGCTGTCTGGTTTGCCGCATGAAGTCTGGCTGTTGGGGCGACAGAACTTGTAGGACATATTTGCAGTGCGCTGATATGCTGACCACACGACTGCTGAACACCCCATGTGTATCTGGGTCAGCAGCCATTTCACCATCTATACAATCATGATAATTAGCCTTGAAAAGGCTCTCGGAGGTGAGGTTGCGGCTGAGGGCTATAGTGAAATTGCATATCGCGTAGCCTGTCATGGCCCAGGGCTGTCAAGTAGCCAAATTTAAAGGCGTAAATTAAATGTCCGAGCTGCAATGCCAGACTAAATCAGTCAGTCACATCACCTATTCATGGTAAATCTCAACCCCGAGATACAATTATGGGCCAATCGCAACCCAAGGAAAAAAAGTAGCCCGTGGCTGAGATTTGGTTTTCATAATTCATAGAAGGTGCAGTCGGAAGTGGCCCAGACTCGAGTATATGTCAAGGCCAATTAAGGCAATACCAGCCCAGTTACTTCTGCCCAGAAATTCCGTTGGGAAGGTAAAATGTTGTGTGGTTGACGTCGCAGCAGCAGTCTGGTAAGGTTCCATTAAAACCCGACATTTCAGGCAGGAACACACTGCAATTTTTCGACTGCTACACAAATTGCGACTAACACACAAGCTCCTTGGGGCAATGGAGCAATAGTAGGTCGATTGGTGGAGCCATAAGCAATTCCCAGGTCGAGAGATGTTGGCGTCGGTCGGCTTCTTTTGCACAATAGAAGGCCAAGGTTCCTAGGGGTCTCTTCCCCAGCCCCACACATGCACTCGGCGCCCTGTATTCCAAGCACCTGTAGAGGGATTTTGCAAGCCTAACACGACTCGTACGTGCCTGTGCAATTGTATGTTGTGGTTATTTAATACCACCCAGTTCAATTAGTTAGGCACGGCCTGTAAAGGTCGCTATGAAGACGGACTTTTGTCTACAGGCCCGTAACTCCATATTTCTATCTTTCTATATAAGAAGACGGATAGTTTCAGACTAATACACAATCGCTAGCACTTTACTTTTGGCTGAATGTGCTATTCGTGGAAAGTTATGGGGCTTCCGTTTATTCTGTGACTAGGCATATTAATGCTCACAGATCTTACGGCACTCTTATCCATCTTTTCGTTAAGGAACTCAAGGTTACTAATATACTAGGTACCGACTGTAGACAAGGCATAGTAATGCTTCTAGTATATGACAAGAGAGAGCGGGACGTTCCAAATGGAAAGCGATAGCAAGCTAGAATTGTAAAACACTATGCCGCATATATAATTCCCAAATCTTGTTCTTGGTGCAAGATTGACACAAAGCTGATTCCGAGGTATTTCTACATTTGCGACTTCATCTGACATTCTCCCAGACCCGGCCAAGCTAGACGCTGCAATCACTGGGCTTCACGAGAAGAGTGTCTCGCCACTGGGCAAGTTTTGTCGATCGGTTATCTGTATTTGGACTATGGTCCGCGATAAGAGAATAGTGGCCGCGTTTGGAATCGGACTGTTTAACCGAATGGCTGAGCAGCCAACAATTGTATTAATATTCCGCTATAAGACAGGTCTCTGCTCTCACTTAGAATACTTAATCAAGTCTCAATCTTTCGTCTTCCAAGTTTAGCTTTCAGATGAATGAACGCTTGTGACGAATTCCTCTCTCAAGACATTCCATGGGAGAGCAACTGGAATATTGTGTTTCACCAGACTACTCAGGGTAGTGCTACAGATGCCTTACGACTGAAATTTACTTGCATCCTCATACAGGGCTGGAACGGTAATGGAGATGATGCAGATGATGCAGATGATGTAAAGGAGAAGAGAATCAGAGGCTGAAAGTGAAATCTGTTTGAAAGGTATACCGACTTTCGTTCTAGCCCCTGTTGATCCGTCGCTCATCAGCCATGCCCATGTTTTGGGGGGGGGGTTTCTACGAAGGTTACGAGGGTAAGCCCAGTACTCAGGTTAAATTAGTGCGACAAGGGGTGCGCTGGAAATCAGATATTGACAGCGTGTTTTAGTGATTGACATCGCTAAACGTCTCTAAATTTCCAGTGTGTTGTCGCTGAAACTATCCTTGTCTGTGGCTTGCACTAGCTTAGCACATGTACTGGACTTACCCTCGTAACCTTCCTAATAATTTTGTAGGGAATGTAGTTTCGCATGTAAATACGCTGAGTCTATTGGCCGGGAACCCTGCCACGCTAAAGTACAGAAGCAAGTGGCTCGTGCCCGTCTGCGGGTAACTTATTAACGTGGCTCCACTTAAGGGCAAATTTTTTTTTCCCCGAGAGGTGCGGGGTATAGGTCCCATTCGGGAGAACTTTCCTCGCCGTTTAATGGGCACTTTCGAGAATACAGGCTTGCTCTCGTAGCGAGTTCTCGTTATCTCTAAATCTATGGCCATCATACTGTAACTTCCGCCGACAGCGACCCTGAATCCAGGTTCACCATAACTGAGTCCATAGCGTTCAAGCTACCTCTGCAATCTTTTTAAATGGCACAACCCTATTTTACGCTCGACGACTACACAGTGGGATGGGTGTGTGCCCTCCCGATCGAGTACGCTGCTGCGCAGTTGATGTTGGATGAAGAGCATAAAAACTTCCCTCAAGATGCCAATGACAGCAACATCTACACAGTCGGCCGCATCTGTGATCACAATGTCGTCATTGCATGCCTGCCGGCAGGCCAGACGGGAACCAACTCTGCAGCTGCAGTCGCCGTCCAGATGAAGTCGAGGTTCAAGTTAATCAAGTTCGGTCTAATGGTAGGCATTGGAGGTGGGGTCCCAAGCGCTGAGTCCGATATACGTCTTGGAGATGTAGTGGTTAGCCAACCATTTATGGGGCATAGCGGTGTGGTTCAATATGACTTTGGGAAGACTACACCAAGTGGATTTGTCCAAACGGGTTCCCTTAACGCACCGCCACCAATCCTGCTAAACGGACTTGCCAAGCTACGAGCCAATTATTTCATGGCTAGGAATAGTCTCGCGCAATACTTGTCCAAACTTAGCCATCTATCGTATTTCGCACGCGATAGTGCAGGGCCTGACGTCCTATATGAGTCGAGCTACAATCATATTGGAGGGCCTACATGTAGGGATTGCGATAAGGATAAATTAGTAGAGCGGAGTTTGCGTGGAAGTGCAGAGGTTGTTGTTCACTACGGCACGATAGCCTCCGGTAACCAAGTCATGAAAGACGGCACCACACGAGACCGATTAAGTTCAGAGCTTGGCGGTGTCCTCTGCTTTGAGATGGAAGCGGCAGGACTGATGAATAGCTTTCCGTGTCTTGTTATTCGAGGTATCTGCGACTATGCTGACTCGCACAAGAACAAGACGTGGCAGCCTTACGCAGCAGCGACCGCAGCAGCGTGTGCTAAGGAGGTCCTGTCTGTCATACCTGCGGCCGAAGTAGCCGCGACACGTCCTGTCGATGGGACTGATACCTCTGTAAGAATAGTCATTTCTATGCCGAAAATCAGATGGAAACTTAAGGCTAATATCTTGAGTTTCATTTGACACAGGAAATGTTTCGGTCTGTTATTGAAAGTGTGGGCCTGGATCTGTTCCTTCACACGCTATTAGTATTCGATCAGGAAAAGCATAAATCTAGCATACAGTCTCTGGACTGTAACCAGCCTAAGTTTCACTGGGTCTTCAAAAATATTGACTTCAAGCAATGGAGCACCGCTGGTTGTTCCCAGGTGATTTGGTTGTCTGGGCGACCTGAATGCAACATTAATCAAGTTTCGTCATACATTGTGGACCTGGAAAACAGAACCTTGGAAAAACAGCGTTCTGTTCTATACTTCTTCTGTTCAACTGCAATTGGGGCAAAATCGATTGTTGCTGTTTTCGTTCATACGCTGCTTTCTCAAATTATTAACCGTTCACCGATGGATAAGAAGATGGTGATGGTTAAAGTTTTTCTTCATGCACTGCTCGAAGGGATCTTTAAAAGAGAAGAAGGTGTTAAGAAACTGCTACTATTTAAAAAGGGGGATTCTCAAGATGAAACGATAAAGAACATCATAAAGAAAATCCTCGATACTTCTTCGAAGCATGAACTTTGGGCAGCTTTAATGGCAGTGCTAGCGATTGAACACGATCAGGCATTGCTGATTGTCGTTGATGGATTAGAAGAAGTTAAACAATCGACAATAGAGAAAGTCGAATTCAGTAAGGGACTTCGTGAATTTGTCGCACATCTAGAGAAGAGAATCTCGAAAGTTAAGACTTTACTTACAAGCGGAGTGGATGGCGAGATCAAAGAAGTATTTGAGGGGCTACCATGCATTGAATATGATAAGGAAAGAAAAGGTTCGGCTTCCACCCATGTCATAAAACTAAATTAAGCTCACAGTAATGAATAAAGAGTGCCTCGCTAGTCTTTACTTCGATAATGCACGCTATGACAAGATCTCGAAAGAGCATAAAGGTTCCTTGGAATGGATCTGGACGCATGAAGAGTTTCAAAACTGGTCAACGCCAGACGCCTCCCGACTTCTGTACATTCAAGGAAAACCTGGCAGCGGAAAAAGTACTCTTACCAAATATTTCAATGATAATCTTCTGGAGCGGGAGCCACGTGCAATGTCAGCTATTGTAGCCAAGTTTTTTTATAGTTACCGGGAGGGTGAGCCTCAAAAGAGTCACTACAACATGCTTCGGTCGATTCTCTTTGATATTCTCAACCAGAACGAGGCCTTCTTTTACCACCGCTTTCAAATCGAGCATCGGCGTCAGGTAATATTGCAAAATCGTGGCAACGGTAATTTCATTGCTCAGCATTATGAGTTGTTGAAGGAAGTTCTCTTATCATTGCGGGATCACTCTCATGCAGAACGACTTTATCTAATTATTGATGCAGTAGATGAGTCTGAAGACGATGATAGGCGCGCAATTCTCAATTTATTATTCGACCTTTGTTCGAATACGAAATATTGCGTTTTAAAGATATTTGTTGCAAGCCGGCCGTTAGGACTACTTGATAGTCAGAGGAGCAAATTTCACAGTTTTATAAGGATGCAAGACCAAACGAAATCCGATATTGCCAATTTCGCTACTTCCCTCCTAAAACGCCTCGAATTTACTAGTTTTCTTGAACAAGCAACTGAATACATAGTTGAACACGCTCAAGGGGTATTTCTGTGGGTACATCTAGTTGAGGATGAACTGTTGTCCCTTGAGGAAGAAGGACGTCCCGAGGAAGATATCTTTGAATTCTTGAAGAGCCTTCCAACTGAGCTTGAAGATTTTTATGCAAATATGCTTAGAAAAGTGGGAAGGAAACCAACAGATGTACGGGATGGGATAAAGATGTTTCAATTTGTTCTCTTCACATACCGCCCTCTTACAGTTAGCGAACTACTCCATGCTCTTGGAATCCCGGATAATCTTGACCGAGAATTCACGCTCTCAGATGAGTCTTTTCAGAAGAGGATTCCTCGCGAGCAACGTATCATTCATTGTGGAGGGAACATCTTAGAAATTAGCCAGCATCATGGTACTACTACATCTTACGAGAATTCTTCAACTTTTGAACTAACAAAACTGCAGGAAACAGAAGTGTTCAATTTATACATCAAACACTTCGCGAGTTCTTTCTTCGATCCGATGGATATGTAGCGAACTCCGAATTTAGGATGAGCGAGAAAAATGCCCACACTTACATATCTGTGACTTGCATCCGGTATCTCATGCTTTGTTCAGCAAACATGGTGAAGATCCCGGATGCTAAACCTTGGACCTCAGTGCACTTCGAATATTGCGCCCAATACCTCAATGAAAGGCCATTCGCAAAATATGCTCTCTGCTATCTCAAAGACCACAAAGATGGCTGCCATGGAGATGCAAATGTTGTGCGCCTTGCTTCCCAGTTTATTGACGGATTGACTTGTATTTGGACCGTTTACTTGCTAGAAAGATGGGTTCGTTTCAACTTGAACAAAGTTTTACTAAACAGTAAAGAGGCTGGTACTGCAGAGAGCTTTAGAAACAAACTTCTAAATGCTGCAGTTATGAAGGGGTTTTCTCAAGCAACTGAGATATTGTTGATAGTTGGAGCCAACTCAAACTCGAGAGACAAGTATGGAATAGCGCCGTTGTCATGGGCGGTGTGGAGAGGACACGAGGCGGTAGTGAATGTGCTATTAGCGTCCGGGAAGGTGGAAGTAGAGGCGAAGGACTCGATTGAATGGAAGCCGTTATCGTGCGCGGCAATAAGAGGACACGAGGCAGTCGTAAAGGTGCTACTAGCAATGGGCAGGGTAGACGCGGATGCAACAGACAAGGATGGACGGACGCCGCTGTCGTGGGCAGCAGAGAGAGGACACGATACAGTAGTAAAGGCACTACTAGCGACAGGCAAGGCAGACGCGGACAAAAAAGACGAAAAGAAACGGACGCCATTATCGTGGGCAGCGGAGAGAGGACATGAAGCAGTAGTAAAGACGCTACTGGCAACGGGCAAGGTAGAGGCAGACGCTGAGGAAAACGATGGATGGACACCACTATCGTGGGCTGCGGTAAAGGGACATGAGGCAGTAGTAAAGATACTACTTGCGACAGGCAATGTAAAGCCAGACGGAAAGGAGTCGAATGGACGGACACCACTGTCGTGGGCAGCGCTAAGAGGACATGATGCAGTAGTAGAGATGCTGTTAGAGACTGGTGGGGTAGAGGCAGACGTAGAGAACTGGGACGGACGGACGCCACTGTCGTTGGCGGCGCTAGGAGGACACAAGGTAGTAATAGAGATGCTGCTAGCGACAGGCAAAGTAGAGGCTGATACAAAAGACAAGTGGAATGAACGAACGCCACTATCGTGGGCAGCAGAGAGGGGACACGAGGCAGTAGTAAAGGTGCTTCTAGCGACGGGCAAGGTAGAGGTGGACGCAAAGGACTGGGAGGGACGAACGCCGCTATCGTGGGCAGCAGAGAAGGGACATAAGGCAGTAGTTGAGATGCTGCTAGCAACAGGCAAAGCAGAGGCTGATACAAAGGACAAATGGAATGGACGAACACCACTATCTTGGGCAGCGGAGGGGGGACACGAGGCAGTAGTAAAGGCGCTTCTAGCGACGGGCAAGGTAGAGGTGGACGCAAAGGACTGGATGGGGCGAACGCCATTATCGTTGGCAACGGAAGGAGGACACGATACGGTAGTAAAGATGCTTCAGGCGACTGGCAACGTAGAGGCGGATACACAGGCCGAAGTGGCTAAGATAGGCACCAAACGGAAGGCAGAGGTGTTTATCCAAATTGAAGTGGATTCTTCTAATATTATGCCTGGAAAGAGACCGCGAATAGCGATAGATTAGGATCCAGGTGGAATCTGGGCGGTTTTAGGTGATATTTCATTGATCTCCTTGGTTATGGATGCTATTCAGGGAGATTCGATGGTTTCTGTTGAAAGAGAGAAAGAGCAAGCTTGGCTTGACTACTCGATAGGATGCCTGCTATTTATGCTTCTAGACTAGTGCGTGTAATGTCAAATTCACTGGAAGTGCCCGAGGCTGAAGATTGCTCGAATATTCACTTCAACAGTTTCAGTGGTTACTGACGCCGTTGGTTATGAACGTTGTTTTAATGCATTATGGGGGCAAACAGCTCCTTAGAGGGCTTCGCACCGGAGCATCAACCCGCGTATCGGAGAGATTATGTGCGGCATTTCTAGAAGACTCCTTCTCCTCCTTCCATAGCCAATCTCCCTGGCAGTGAGCATCCATTACAGATTTTTTGAGGGTGGGGGTTGTCCGTGCATACATGGTCAGTAGTGGGCGCCCACAACCTAGAGAAGATTCAGAGGAGCTTTGCTCTCAGCTCTGCTTTCAATGCTGCTCCTGGATCTGCTCCTGGCTCTGGTCCTAGCTCTGCTCCCGGCTCTGGTCTCAGCTCTGCTTTCAATACTGCTCTGGACTCTAGGCCCTGCTCCTAGCTTTGCTCCCAGCTTTGCTCCCAGCTCTGCTCCCAGCTCTGCTTTCAATACTGCTCCCAGCTATATTCCTAGCTCTGTCCCCAGCTCTGATTTCGGCTCTACTCCTAACTCTTAACTCTCCTTTGATCTCTGCTCCCAACTCTGCTCCCAACTCTGCTCCCAACTCTGCTTACGGCTTTACTCACAGCTCTGCTTTAGGCTCTGCTTTCAGCTGTTACTACTATTGTATTGCAGTTCTTGCCTAAAATATTAGGTTCACTAGCGACCACAATAACAATCAGCATCCACCACAACTACTTCCTTCGAGAAAGATATTTAACTGTTAAGAAGCTAAAAGCTGAAAGTTTGACAGCGGTTATTCTTTACGTCAGCATTCGAAGAATTGTATAATGCCTCACCAACATTATTACCACTGGACGGTGTTACGGACCGCTTGCAGACTAGTCAAACCCTAAACGGGCAGGTTTACGGGCAGGTTTACGGACCGTTAGCGAACCGTTAGCTAACCTGTTAGGTAACGC
>Ga0335075_10007825_pt1 | contig 16411 bp, 19 predicted proteins | sample Lox_Sample_24_FD_206723 | JGI IMG/M metagenome (GOLD analysis project Ga0335075, IMG submission 206723) | Soil microbial communities from Loxahatchee National Wildlife Refuge, Florida, United States - Lox_Sample_2.4 | ecosystem: Environmental > Terrestrial > Soil > Wetlands | place: USA... | reverse complement strand
CTCGCCGACAGTTCGGTAACCTGGTATTTACCCGTCGCGGGGTGGAGCAGCTCGGTAGCTCGCTGGGCTCATAACCCAGAGGTCGCAGGTTCGAATCCTGTCCCCGCTACTAGGCAAAACGGCCCTCGGAGAGTTCTCCGGGGGCCGTTTTCATGCCATGTGGGAACACTTTTGGGAACATTAGCGTCGCTAATGAGTGCTTGTCGGCTTTGGCGGAAAAGCGGCGGCGCCCACGGTTTGCTTGGCGAATCCACTAGACGAAAGGGCACTCCCGCTCAGGCGCAACTGCGCTCGTTCGGCGAAAGGCCCAGAGACGCGAACCATCGTTGCCGAAACCGAGCAGACCCAGTCACCGGCGCAGCGATTTGGGTAGCTCCTGGGCAAGCCGCATCGTGATCGCCTGCACATGAACCAGGCATTGGTCCACTAGATCGAGGTAACCAGCTGTCGAGATGTCTGTGCGGCCTTTGAGCACGTTGAAAGAATCGTGGTGGATCTGCGTCAACCCGATCTTCCGGTCACGCGTGGCACCCGTTTTAGGGCCGACGTAGCCGTAGTAGCAAAAAATCGACACCGCACCGGTCGCTCCAATCGTCGGCCTCGTTCGCTGCGCTGATCGCACGCGGCATCGGATGAAGGCCGTCCATTTGTTGGATGAGCCGAAGCATTAGGCCGAACCTCGGGAACTCGACGGGATTACCGATGTCCAACTGCATTGGCAGAAGTCCTCGTTGGGTGACAGCCGGCAGTGCCGCACGTGCATCACTCAACGCGCCTTCGAGCCCTGAGAGAGTCCACGGCTGGAGTTCCGGTGGGTCGCCGATCGGCCCGGGCACCATCGCTAGCGACACCTCCACTCCCAGCATGTCGCAGGCTTGCTGGGCCGTTTGGATGCCGGACCGAGCTACGCGAACCACCTCGTGGAGCAGGGGTTCGATTCGTGTTCTCGCCCTTGCGGCCCGTACGCGCACCACGATGACGTTTGACAGGAGGAGGGCTGGGCCGATAAGAGCCAGGTCGGCGAGGAGGTTCACACTGAACCCGGTTGAGTCCCAAGGCTTGGCCCACCACCCCCACCCCATGCCCAGAGCGGCCAGGCTGATCAAGACTCCGGAAGCAGTCAGCGCCGCTGGAACGGGGTCATTCTGCCTGCTTGTCACCCAGTTTCGCGCTCGCTTCCACGGCGAATGGGCGGCGCGGCACATCAGCCGCTCTCGCTGTCGGCATCGTCGGGCTCGGGCGGCGACGGGGCCGCGCAGGCCTGATGAAAGAGATTCATCGCGGCGATATGGAGATTGATCGCTGCTTTGAGCGTGCGGAAGACGAACTTGGGGTCCGGCCGGGTCCAGAAAACGAACTCGCCGTCGATCTCCTCAGACTCATTGATAGAGCTGCCGAATGACCTGTGGAACGACGGATGGGTCAGCCCGCTAACGAACATCCACCCGCCCGCACATGATCTGCCCCGCCACGGGCCGTCGATGCGCCGCTCAGCACCAGCCTGCCGAAGTAAGGCCTCGTAGCCGCCTGGAACGCCGTGTTCGAACTCGGCCTGGTCGATCCCTAAATTTGCGGCTGTCTCAAGGATCCACTGCCAGCGCGTTCGTCGTCTGGGAGCGGCGTCGCGGCGGAAAGCCTGCACTTGAGCGCGCATGTTCGGAGGGTCATCGTCGAAAGGGCGGGTTTGGACATCAACGGTCTTACCGTCGTAGTCAAGCTCGGCCTTCAGTATTTGCAGCAGCCGTAAAACGCGGTCACGCTGCTGCTCGGGTCCCAGCACCCAGGCAGTCTGACCGCTCGACTCCATCACGCCTCGGATCAACGGGTAAAGCGAGAACCGAAGTAGCTGCAACTCCTTCGGACGCGGAAGCATCAATTGGTGCAGGGACCCCAGCAGCTCCGCCGAGCTGTCTAGGTAGTGCGCGCAGGCTACCGGCATGTTGAGACGGAGGCTTTGTGTAGCGGCTTGATCGGCGGCCATGCGGCTGCCGTGGTTGATCTTGGGCATCTCCACCCCAACGAAGAACCTGGGAATCCCCTCAAGCATTGAGACAATCAAATCCTTGAGGGCATCCTCGGACTCCGGTTCCTCGTCGCCGGTTACCAAAGGGCCTCGGTCCCAACACCACCCACGCTGCCGACCATAGCGCGATAATCGCAGAGCGCTACGAATCTGGGACGTCCGTCTCGGTCGTCGTCGCGTCAGCCATTCAGTTCCACAGTGCTCTCATCGAACTTGGCGATAATCCGCAGACTTCCCCCAAGTGCGGCTACGTACGACTGCAGCGTGCCGAGTTCAGTGTGCGACAGGTCCCCGCTCTCCAGCTTCGACACACGCGCTTGAGAGACACCCATCAGGAGGGCGACGTCGGCCTGACGCGCGTGGCCTTGGGCCTTGCGGATCTCGGCGAGGCGCTGCGCCTGGACGGCGTCGTGCATATCCTTGCGAGCTGCATCGGCGCGGGCTGGGTCAAGGCGCCCTTGTGCGATGGCCTCCGCACGAATGTCACGCCAGTTGCGCGCCATGGTCATTCACCTCCCTCGGTTGCGAGCCAGTTCTCGTAGCGTCGCTCTGCTATCGGAATGTTTTTGTCGTACCAGCTTTTCCAGTCACCCGCCTTGTCACCGCCGAGCAGCAGAATCGCCTGCCGTCGCGGGTCGAAAATGAACAGGATCCGGATGCTGGTGCCTGCGGGCCGCAGCTCCTTCATGCTGTGGAACTTCGATCCCTTGACCTTGTCCACCGTCGGCCGGCCCAGCGTTGGTCCTTCCATCTCGAGCAAGTCGATGGCCCCGGTGACCGCGGTCATCACGGCGTCGTCGAGGGCGAAGTACCAGTGTTCGACCTCCTTCAGCAGGAGTATTTCCCAAGACATATTAATATAACTTCAGAGTTATATGCAAGATCTTCGGTAGGTCAGGCCGACGTCTGGCCATCCGAGTCCCAGGCATCACCGAGCAGGAATTCGGCGGCCTGTTCTGCCGCCTCGCGGTCGTCGTTTTCCAGCACATGGGCGTAGGTCTCCAGGAAGAAGCCGACGTTGGCGTGGCCGATCCTCTCACTGATCACTTTCGGGCTCACGCCAGCTCGCAGCGCACCAGTGGCGTAGGAGTGGCGAAGATCGTGGAAGGTAATGCGCGACAGGCCCGCTGCGGCCGCCAGGCGGTCGAAGCGCTGGCGGATCGTGTCGGGATGTGGTGGCCGACCGTCCGGGTACGTGAAGAGATAACCGCCGGGGTGGTATGCGTCGCCGAAGAATTCGCGTTCGCTGTCTTGAAGCCCGCGCCAACGGTGCAACGCCGCCACGGTCGCGCGGTCGATGGAGATCGTCTGGTCGGCATTGCGAGTCTTGCCGCCGGCTTTGTCGAGCGCCTGGCCACCGACCACCACACGATTGTCGTGCACGGTGATCACGCCGGCGTCGAGATCGACGTCGGACCACTTGAGGCCGCACACCTGGCCGCGGCGGATACCCGTGGTGAGTTCCAGCAGGAACAGCGCTGCGAACCGATCGTCGCGGATCGATGTTAGAAAAGTGCGGATCTCCTCGGGCTTCCACACTGTTCGCCGGGTTCGCGCCCGGCGTGGTGGTTTGATGTTGCTGGCCGGGTTGTCGCTGATGTATTTCCATGCCACCGCGTCCACCAGTGCGCGATGGATGAAGGCGTGGATGTTGCGGACCGTCTTGGGCGCCAGGCCCGGCAAGACCGGTTTAGGCACAATGCCTGCGCGGTATCGGCGGACCGCGGTGCGGGCAGCGTGGATAGTTGTGTTGCACGCCTCAGACACCTGATGCGGCGTGGGTTGTTCACCGGCGGCCGTGCGTTCTGACCAGTAGGCGTACATCAGCGAGTCGTTGTCAGGCTTGATGCGGCCCTCGACGAGCAGCTTCGCGTACAGCTTCAGCACCTGGGGCTCGTCGAGTCGCTGCAAGCGTTCGGCGCCCACGTGGGGGATGACGTAACAGCGGGCGTAGTCGCTCCAACTCTGCCACGTTGTGGCGTCCAGCGCGGGCTTCACAGCCACGAGCCAATCGGTGAGGAACTGGGCCACTGTCCGGGTCGACGGTTTGACGACTCGGCCGCGGTCCGCGTCGCGCATTGCGTCTCGGCACGCCTTCCAGGCCTCGCGTTCGGTATCAAAGCCGCCCTTGGTGATCCAGGGATATCGACCGGTTGAGGGGTCCCGCTCGGGCAGGCGAAACTTGTAGTACCACACCGACCCGCGCTGGTGCACAGTGCCTTTCACGATGCCACCAGCTCGCGGAGGCCTGCGGTCAAGACGTAAACGCGACCGCCGAGTCGACGCACTGGCAGCTCGCCGGAGGCGACCAGTCGATACGCCGCGGCGCGGCTGATCCCTAGTAGCTGCGCCGCGCGCGGGACCGCCAGCAGGAGGGGGAGTTCGTTAAGCATGTTGTTCTCCAAGGTAATTCACCACCTCTCAGCATGTTGAAGGAATTTGTCACCAGATGCGCCTGCCCTGTGGGCTTGTGGGCTGCACCGAGGACAAAACTGCGCAGCCTCGGTTCCGTCGGGCTCGGTAAGTGTGATAGTGCGTGAATGCGCATCCTCGCATTCACCACACCACGGAACGGTCGCCGGATGCAGGTCGCGCAACTGTGGGAGATCGGTAAGCCGCCGGGCGAGCACCCGCACCGGATCGCGCGCCCCCTTGGGGTTTCGGATCAGGTGGCTGGTGAGATCTGTCGCCGGCCATCCGCTCGCCAGGGCGGACTCGATGGCCGTTTGGAGACTACGAGCGTCGCGGGTGCTCAACTTCCAAGCTTCGGTCACTGCACCCAAGATCTGAGTCGCGGCGTCGCTCGGTTCGGATGAGGATTCAATTGATGGATTCAAGGAGTCCCGCTCTGGGACCCCCGGGGGGTGCTGTTCTGACACCGTCCCTGTCCCGGAGCGGGACGGGGGCCGTCTCGAATCGAGACTGGGGGGTCTCATATCGGGACGGGGGGGTCCCGGATCGGAACGGGGTGAAAAATGGGGTGCAAGAGGGTGATTCAGGTAATAGCGCGTCGAGCGTCGCGCCCCTGAGTCGTGGAACTGCGGACGCCGGCTGATGAAGCCACGCGTTTCCAGGTCTCTGAGTGCCCGCATGACTGTGCTTCTGCCGGCATTGGATTCGGCCATCAGGGTGCGAATTGAGGGGTAACAGGAAAAGTTCTCATCCGCCTTATTCGCTAGAAGGATGAGGATGAACTTCGCCGCTGACGAACCGACATCTGAATCCGTCGCCCAGGCGAGCGCGCTCCAACTCACCCGGACGCCAGGGGCGAGGATTGCGAGTCGCGGCGAGGGCCGGCGCGCTCGTCTTTGCGCGCATCGTGCACCCGCCGTTTCATGTATTGAACGATAGAACCACGAGTTGCGCTGCGCGACGGTCAGTTACGGAATCTTTTGCGAGATTCCGCTTCGTCCGGCATCCAATTACCGAGATGCGGGAATTAGCGTGAATTGCAGTGCGACGTAACTATATTAGGCTTTGGGCGATTATTCCGCTGACTTCATGTGTCTCTAGCTGGAGATTTGCTATCGGTAACATGTAACCGACTGCCATGCCGTTGCGATGGTGCGTCCATGGCCCGCGTGACATGGCCCGCGGTCTACTCTGATTCCATGTCCGAGGCGCCGCGCGGCACGAATGGTGGTTTCTCAAACTTCGTGGCGAATGGCGCCCGCCGGACCTGCGACGTTGCAGGATTCTCACCAAGATGGCGAACGCGTTTTCTCATTTTCGCGGCGAATCCTAGAACGGTACGGTCGTGCAGAAACCTGCGAGGTCATGTAGCGCTACTTATGACCCGGCTACCCGCCGATTGCTGAAGCTTGCGCGGATTTCCGCTCGCCGTTGACGACGGCCGCGGTCGGTACAGTTGAGTAGGTGGTCGCCCGATCCGTGAAGTCCCGCACAGCCACGACGCGGCCCGCCTGCACGAACTGCTCCGTGCCATCAACGACCACCAACTGTAGGAGGGATGCGGCGGGGCCTAGCGTCTTTCAGCAGGCGCGGCCAATTAATCTGCGAGTCGACTGGCAGAGCAGCGCCCCGTAAAAGCTTCTGTGCCGCAACCGAAATAGCCCTCGATTGTTGTCGGCGGGGCGCCGGTATTGGGAGTTGCCCGCTGCAGCCCCTGATGGCTGATCGGGGTCGAGCTGGTGTTCGCGCCTCTGCGCACTTCCATCCCTACAGGTTCCCGGGATCAAATCTAGGCTTGAGGACGACCGGGGCGGCGAGTTGAGCGCCAACGTGCGGTCCAGAAATGATGGTGTCTGTCGTCGTGCCCCGGAAACCGCCACGGCCGTCTGCGTAAAGGACTGTTTCGGATTCGTCTACACCATCACCATCTGGCACGGGGTTCTCGCGGCTCGACCACTCTCCGGAGGCCCAGACGAGCGTTTCCACAGTGTTTCCCGACTCGGGCGCGATCGGGTCACTCGGCGGGGTTGATGTGGCGACGCAAACGGAGCCCGTGCATTGGGTGGAAAACTGGATGTAGCCCACGTGGTCTACCGATCCCGACGACCATTGGGTTGCGGAGCTGTCCACGAATTTTGACTGGCTGTCCTCCAAGGTCAGCTGGTACTGGCCGTTGAGGATCGCATCGTACGGAATCGATGGTTTCGATCTGACCGGCGCCGGCGCCGGCTTGACGATGGCCGGTGCTGACTCGGCCCCGTGGTGTGGTTCGAGTCTCCAGCCGCTAAGTTCCGCACCGGTTGCAACGACGCCCAACATTGCAAGGATGAGTGCGGCTATGCCAGCGACTCGCCGCAACGCCCAATGGCCATCGTTTTCCAAGTCGTGGTTCATCATTGACGGTCCTTTTCACTTGGGTAGCAAACATCACGTCTCCCCCCATTCGGGTCACTGGATACGACGATGGCGCTGACGGGCGTCGTGTTGGGTCGTGCTGGGTCGGCCCGTCGCGTTTCCCGCAGTGGGAGCCTCGCCGCCGATCGCCTGTCGCGCACCGGAAACCACCGTGCGGGACGGGGCAGTTCGCCGATTCGTTCGCCATAGCTATTGTTGTACTTGGCAACGGCTCATTTTTGCTCGTAGCAATCTCGTAAATTGCTGAGATCTAGGTGTGAATACTGAGGCCAACCAGCAGAAACGGCTTGCTCGGCATCGAAAACGCGTAAGTGACGGTGTATTTGGCCCTGTGGTCGCCCAGCCCGGGCACACGTTGGTGACGGGCCTGCGGTGCGGAGGCTTCGGCGAGGTTGTCCGCGCCACGACGTAACCACGCGTTCGTCGCCGCGGCGTGAAGACTGCGATCGCCGGCGACCCGGCTAGCGCCGCCCAAGCGACTCCCGCGTGCTACTGACCCAGGCTCCTAGCTGTCTCCTAGCTGTACTGTCGGGCTGCCTCGGTAGGCGTTGCATTCCACGGTGAAACCTGCGATCTCTGCGCGGTGGTGAACTGCCATGGCGCCCTTCACCATTGCTTGACCGTCGGCCAATAGGGGACGCCATAATAGTTGCCCTCGGATACATTGTGGCACATGCCGCTGAAATCTTCCGGCAGAAGCTGTTTGAGGAAATCGATCGCATCCTGTATCGATGACCATTTGATGTTACTGCAATGCGGGTAAAACAGTGTCGCGATTTGCGTCAATGGCTCGTCTGCGGCAAGACATTTCGTATAGCGTAGCAATCAGGAGCGTTCCCGACGGACCTTCCAGCGCAACCCCTTATCGGTTTTACCATTGTCGCAACCCCACCGATTGTGTTGGGTGATCAGCCAGTGCCCATGCTGCTCCACCAACACAATCGATGAGGCTGCGACGCCCACTGGGAACGGCCACTGTTGCACCGGCAAAGCATTGGGCGCGGTACGCAGAACCAGAACCTCCACCATCTCCCACTCCCGGCTAGCAGATGCCTATGCCGTTGCCGCCCGGCACACAATGGGCACCGCCGGGTGTCGAGATCTACTGCCCGAACTTAGTTTGGGTTCACCGCTGTCACCAATGTCTGGGAGACCCGTCGCATCAGTGCTGGGACCGCTAAACGGTTTTGGCTCGGTCTGATTCGTCATCGCTCACTGCTGCTACGCACGAAATGCGCGTACAGATCGTTGACAGCCGAAACAAGACCGCCGCCGCAACGACGGATAGCGATGCGGTTGGAGGCGAGCGCGGGGCGACTCATCTGTCACCTATGTCGTGAACTCACACATCCTTAGCCCCACAGAGCCTGAGCAGGTCAGGGATTAACCCACGGCTATCCGTTTCCGGGCCGTCTGCAGCAGCCAAGGGTGCTACGGCAGCAAGCTACCCAGGTCCACCGCATCGGCAGCGGCTGATGGGGCGATGCCGAGGTAGTCATCGAACAGCGTCATCGCGTTGGTCCAGTCCGCTGCATTGCCTGTGAATATTGCGTCGGAGAGGTCGTTGAGCAGTGCCCCGTCTTGCGGCGATGCCAGTTCAACCCCGCCTACGTCAATCGGGCCGGTGGCGTCCGGGTTGAACAGCGGCGCAGCATCACCAAAACTGAAGTTGAACAGGTCGACAACCTGTTTGCCGTCGAGGGTAGGCACGAGAAACGCCTGGACATTGTCGTTGCCGGCTTGAACCGAGGCCGACTCGATTCCGGGAAACCACAGGTCTTGGATGAAAAGGTTGTCCGGCGAACCGGTGGTCGACTGCGGCGCGAAAAAGACTTCATTCGTTCCGATGTCGCTGAGCGGCGGTGTGCTTTCAAATCCGCTTTCAAAGCCGCCCGCTATCGGTGCGGTGCCCAGCCCCAGCGAATCGCTGGGGTCTGACAGCGTAGCCGGGGGCAGCAGGTCGTCGACATCACTTCCGCTCGTCGGTGTGACCGTCCAACTGTTGATCTCGTCAGTGCCGTCGTCGGCACGGGCGGCACCCATCCCGAACAGTGCGGCAGCTATCACGGCTCCACCAGTGAAACCCACAGCGGCAACCCCTCGCCGGACACTGCTGGTCATCCTGACCCCCATCGTTGATTGCGGCGCAGCAAACCTTAGCCGCACATGAGGCGTTACTAAGGTTCACTAATCGTAGATTCAGGCAGTCAGAAGTCAAGGTGACTTGGTTGTCTTCCAAGCAAATTCCCAGCCGCGGAAAGCAGGCTTATACAGCGGGTACAACTTCTTCCGACAAGCAGAGCCACGGTGTCTCACATAACTGGAGAAATGAGGCATCCTCTCGCGCCACCACTCCCCACCGAAGGCCCGATGTCGGTGCGTGTCTCTTTGCTTGTCGCGCACTGCGTGCTTCGCATCGACGCTGAACCCATGCCCGGGCCGCTTCAGTTTGGATTCGGATGCGAACTGGCGCGAATCGACAAGCCCACCACCTAACAGCATTCTCACCTTTGTGGCGGACTCGCCAGGCGTTCGCCATTACTGTGAGAAGTTCGCCACCAAGTTTGAGAACCTGATATGTGGGCGAAGTTGTCAAGAGGTAGGTGAAAGCCGCCCCGGTGCGAGCCGGGGCGGCTTTCGTTTTGACTGATCTGATGTCGGTATCGGCGGTCGTTGCTCACGACGGTGGTGTCAGGCTGATATGCGCGGGTTGGGTACCGCAGGACGATGATTCGGATGTGAACGGTACTGCTGTCTACAGCCGAGCGTCACTCGGCGATCGTTATTCGAATCGCCTTGTGGCTCATAGGTTCTTTGCAGGTTTGTCCACGCACCGCGCCGACAGCCGGGCCATCAGGGCAGTCAAGTATTCGATGCCTGGCGACTTATTGCATGGTGGCCAGCGACCAGCACCAGCCGGCCAATTCGCGGGCGATCGCGACGTTGGCCACTAGGGGGTTCTTGCCGCGTTCAGTGAAACTGCGCCACCGCTTGTTGAGGCGGCGGTTAGCGGCATGCCCGCGAGCCCGAAGAGCGGGATCGACCTTGGCCCAGCGGGCCCGCAGGGTGGGCCCCGAGGTGCTGTAGGACTTGCGGTGATGCCAGGCTGATTCGATCAGTAGCCGTCGGACATGGGTGTTGCCTGCCTTGGTGATTGACCCCTGTGCCCGCGAGTTGCCCGAGGAATATTCGGAGGGCACGAGCCCGACGTAGGCGCCGATCGAGGATCCGCTGAATCGCGACCAGTCGCCGATCTCGACCGTTAAGGCCAGACCGGTGAGGGCGGAGATGCCGCGTAGACAGCCCAGTCGGTTGACCGGGTCGGCGAACCGCGGCGATGCCGCTACTTCCAGGATCTGCTCATCGAGGCGGTCACGTGCTGCGGTGGCCGCCAGCACGGCGTCGAAACCGTGATCGAAGGCGGCTTTGAGGTGAATGTTGTCGAAGCGCTGCCGGCGTAGCCACTGTTCGTGGGCGAACGTCCAGGATGTGCCGCCGAAGTAGACGATCCCTTGCCGTAGAAGCAGTTTCGATAACCGGTGTCGCACTCGCATCAGATCGGCGCGGGCATCTTCCCGGGCCCGCACAAGATCGCGCACCGCCTCGACCTCCCGATCGGGCACCCTGACCGCGGTGATCTCACCCAGGCGCAGCAGCCGAGCTAAGTGTGCGGCATCACGGGCGTCGGTCTTGACCCGATCTCCCGACGGGCGGTGCAGCTTTGATGGCGCGGCCACCACACATTCGACCCCGGCGTCGTCGAGCGCTCGAGCTAGCCCGAACCCTGTCGGGCCGGCTTCATAGACCACCCGCAGTGGCGCGCGCAATTGACTCAGCCAATACAAAATCTCGCCGTGATCCGGACACAACCGTGCCCGGGCGATCTCGCCTGTTTCCTCGTCGACGGCGTGCGCCACCACCGAAAGTGCATGCACGTCCAACCCGACACTCGTACCCTGAACAATCACCGGAGGCCTCCTGATCTGCAAATGTGGCTCTACCAGCGTGAGTGTTCACCCATGCCGGCAACCCACGAATCGTCTTGCAGCACGAGGCCTTCGGCCTCAGCTAGCCCCCATACCGTCTACAAATGGCGATGAGGTCGACCTTGGCGCGTTGCTGGTGTTGCTGAACGGTGCTGCCAACTCGTTTCGGACGGTTCAAGTGACCTACCGCACCTGGCGCCACGGACAGCGCCTGGGGGAGGCGTTCCGCATCCACCATGCCGAGCAGGTGCGTCGCGGTCTATCGACCGGCATCGTCGCCTCCGCGGTCCGCAGTGGCGATCCTGGGCCAGCTGAGACCGAAGAGACGGTGCGCATCTGGCGCGAGGGTCAGCGAGCTCGCCACGAGCGCCACGGAGGCGGGCTAGACGGCTCCTACGGCGTCGTCGACGGTCCACTGTGGTGGTCCTGGAGCGAGCAGATGGGCGCCATCAGCAACCAGGACGATCCCAGGGTCGGCGGCGGCATCAACCAAGAGCTTCAAGTCATGCTCAACCCCAGATCACTACTAAGCGTGCTGGGCTTTCGGGTGGCTGGGCATTCCCAGGTTGCGGGTCGAGCCACCGTCACCGCTCACGCCACCCCCCGACAAGAGGCTCTCAGCGGCGAGAGGTTGCCCAGCGACCTCTACGCACGTCGCGATCTGCATGCACTAGGCGTCGGCGCCAATAGCTACCAGCTCGAGGTCGACCAGGAACGCGGCGTCCTACTGGCTGCCACCGCGGTCCACAACGAACAGCCCTTCTACAAGATCACCACGCTCGCAATCCGCTTTGATGAGCCGATCCCACCCGACACCTTCCAATTCAGGCCCCCGGAAGGCGAACAGATCCAGTCCCCCCGAACAGTTCGCAACCGTCCGCAGCTCGTTTCGCTCACCGAGGCGCAGCGGCGCGCCGCATTCACCGTTCTCATCCCAGATCGCATGCCCACCGGCTGGCAGATGTATTGCATGTTTGATGAAGCCTCTCAGCACCCACCATCACAGGCACCACACGTGTTGTTGAACTACCGCTCCGATGACGGGCGTCAGAGCGTGTCGATCTCGCAAGTCGCCGCGGCTGACGCTTCCCAGCACTACGGCAACATAAGGGACGACGAGAGCTGGCAAGAGGTTGCCCGCGATGGGACGTCGATCAAGATCAGATCAGCCGCCGAGTTTCGTTCGGCCCAAGCACATCTCACACGCAACGGAACGTCTGTACGCCTCAGCTCACACAGCCTCGCCGCCGACGAACTCGCCACGATCGCGGGCAGCCTCAGACCCGCACCAAGCACTGGCAGCATCTAACGAGCAGCCACCGCCACGGCTCGCCACCCAACCGCCAAGCCGGCAACGATGGCCGCCAGATCCGACGAACAAGCCCGCACATGCGAAGCCGGCCGTGCCGCCCTCAACGATGCCGGGCACGCCGATACTCGCGCTCAAGCCATCCGGCGCGCCCGCCTCGGCGCCCAGCGCCGTACCGCGGTCGCGGCCGCCGAGTCAGCCAACCATCGACGCCGCGATCCGCCGGGCCAGATGTTATCAGTAGCTAAAGCCGAATCGGCGTCCGTAGCCACTACGTCCCATGGCCATTCGTCGTGGGATACGTGTATCTCACGACGATGCGCCCAGCTGGTCTGCCTGATTTTGCAGTGGCCGACTTAGGCAACGCGGCCGGTGTTGCTACGCGCTGAGGAATAAACTCGCTGCGGTGCCGAGGTATTGGTCGAAGCCTTGCGCGATGTCTGGTGCGAGCTGGCTCAGCTCCGTACCGAGATCGCCCGTGCCGTTCAGGATGTCCCCGAGGTCTTGAGCCACAGGAAAAAAGTCGAGGGCAAACGTGGCCGACAGGGTGCTTTCATCTATGCCGTTGATCAGATTAAACAGTTCGATGAAGGCGGTCGTGGAAAACCAGCTTCCGATGCTCTCGGTTGGGGGGTCGGTCTCCAGGAGGAAGTCATTGTTGGTGACTAGGCTGCCTAGCCCGATGTCTTGAAGGAAGCTGTCCAGGTCAGCTACGTCGAGCCCGGACGGGTCAGCAGCCGCAGGGGTCAACAACACCGACGGGTCGGACGCCGCTGAATCCACCGCTGCCGAGCCGGTGTCTGCCGCAGCGAGCCAGGGCGTTGCGCCCAGCCAAGCGCCGATACCTAACGCGACCGCCAGCCCGCCGAGCCGGCCGACATATGTTGCAGGTCCTTGCAAGGTTTCTCCTTGTCAGGCCAGTGCCCAATCCCAGGGGACAGGGCAATTAATGTGCCGGCGCCAAGCCGGAAAGCACTTCCGCGCCTGAGATTAGCCTAAGCATGGCTGAGAAGGCCAAACGAATACAAGCTCATCTGCCTCAGCAGTCTCGGACGCCAATAGCCCCAGAACGCCCAGATCGCGAGACACACGGGATCATCAGATACAGCCCTACAAATAACCCGTCCCCGACGATTACCAGAGGCACAAACCAGATCGTGAGTCACAGTCGGATACACCCCTGCACGACTTACAGATAACGCGGGAACCGTGGATAGGCTGCAGTGGTGGTTGAGCACGCGCTAATCGAGGCGTTGGCCGCGCTGGACCCGGTGCCGCTTTCGGTCGTCCACTGGATCGTCACCGGAAACTGGGCGACCACGACGCCGAATGCACCCCTTGACGTGTCGTATCCGGGGTGGGCTGACTTGGCATGATTCCGGCTGGCGTGGGTGCACCGGCCCGGCCGCGGTGCCGGTCAACTGCCGCCGCCTCTGTCAATCGAATCTCTTGCCGCACAATTGACCACGATCGGGCTTGCTCTACTAGGCTTGCCCTACAACCGTTTTCCCGCCAATTCTCGCCGCTTCTTCCTTCTCCGTTACTTATCCGCCGACATCACTGCCGCTGCACAGCAATTCACCAAAACTGACCGCCATTGACCGTGGCACATTTGCACAAGGTGATGCAAGTATGGGTGTGGCGAACCTTCGGTTCGCCACACCGGCCCTCGCCCGAGCGGGCCGGTCGCGTTGGACAGGTGGTCGGCGATGCTGACGATTGCGCCGCTCAAGCAGCGGTCTATCAACTACTACAACGACACGGCGCGGGCGGCTGTCTCGGCGACCGCCGACCGCCAAAAGGCCGGCGGCGGCCTGGGCGAGTACTACACCGAGAGCGAGACCCGCGCGCCGGTGTGGATCTGTGCTGGCGACACCGAAAAGGCCCCCAAGCTAGTCGGTTTGAGCCGCGCGGATCGCACCGGCGGGCAAGCCGACATGGACGTAGTGGCGCGCTGGCTCGATGACGGCATCGCGCCTAATGGGGCAGCAGGACGCAACTTTAATAAGCGTTCCAATCACGGTTTTGATCTGACGTTTTGCGCACCGAAAAGTGTGTCGCTGCTACGTGCCCTGGGCGGTGATGAGGTGTTGTCTAAAGCGGTCATCGACAGTCACAACACTGCCGTGCGCGAGGCCTTGGAGTATCTGCATACCCACGCCGGATACACCCGCGTGCACAACCGGGTGACCGGCATGAAAGATCTTGTGCGCCTGCCCGGTTTGGTCATGGCGGCCTACCAGCACGAGACCAGCCGAACGGGCGATCCCCACCTACACACCCACGTGTTGTTGCCCAACAAACAGGCCCGCGCCGATGGGAAATTGGTTGCCATCGACAGCGATTCACTGTGGCATGAAGCCAAGGCTGCCGGGATCGTCTACCAGACCACGCTGCGCCACGAACTACACCAATCGGTGGCCCTGGAATGGGGTCCGATCGACCCCCACACCGGCATGGCCGAGGTCGCCGGCGTGACCGGCGAAACGATCACCGCCTGGTCGCAACGCGCCACCCAACTGCGCCAGTGGGCCGCCCAAAATCTGGTCATTGACGACCAGGCCGGACCCACTGGCGAGCAGTTGGCGGCCGCGCAGAAAGCCACCCGACCGGCCAAGCCCGAGCACCTGGCCTGGGGCGAGTTAAAGCGGATGTGGGCCGCTGACGAACGTGGCTTCGCGATCGATGAAACCGCCCAAGTTGAAGCCCGGCGACAGCGGCGCCACACGCCCGCCAACGTGCTCACCGTGGCTAGGCAGGCTGCGGCCGGCATCGACAAATCGGCGTTCACGCGGGCCGATCTGGTGGAGGCTGTCGGGGCACGGCTACCGGTGGCGGTCGATGGCGCACCTGGCACGCCGCGCACCCTCATCGAGGCCGTCGTCGACCGTATCGGCCTGCGGATCACCGAACAGCGGCACGCCCACGAGCGGGAAGGGCATGAACGGTTCACCGTCGCACCGGTGATCACCGAAGAAGCCGCGGTGCTGGCTCTGATGGGTGCCCGCGACGATCGTGCTGCGATCGCCGAGGCTGCCGTGGACGCGGCTGGTCTGTCGTCGGATCAGGGCCGCGCGATCACCGCGATCGCGGTGTCCCCGTGGTTGATTCAACCGCTGTCCGCGCCGGCTGGGGCGGGCAAAACGACTTCACTCAAAGCGCTGCGAGCCGCTGCCCATCGGGCCGGGAATCGGCGCGTCGTGGTGTTGGCGCCCACCGGTAAAGCCGTCGACGTAGCCGTGCGTGAGGGTGCCGGCGACGTCGGCTACACCATCGCCAAAGCGGTCAAAGACCTACGCGCCCAGCAGCTCATATTCGATCCCCGAACGCTGGTCGTCGTCGATGAGGCCGGCATGGTTGGCACCCCAGATTTACGGGAATTACTGACTGCCACCACCGGAGCGGGAGCCAAAACCGTGCTCGTCGGCGACGCCCACCAGCTGGCCCCAGTCAAGGCCCGCGGGGGCATGTTCGCCCAACTCGTCACCGATCTGCCCTGGGCGCAACGCCTCTCGGAAGTCTGGCGCATGCGCGACCCCGGCGAACGCCGCGCATCCCTGGCGCTGCGCACCGGCGGACCCAAACCCATACGCCGCGCCGTGGATTGGTACCGAACCCACGAGCGGCTGCATACCGGCGACGCGCTGACCATGGCCCACGACGCCCTCACCCGCTACCAGGCCGACATCGCCGCGGGCAAAGACGCGCTGTTGATGACCGACAGCTGGGAAGTCTGCGATGCCCTCAACACACGCCTACACATCCAAACAGTGGCAACAAATGCGCCGACCGTGATCGGGGCGCGTGGGCATCACATCGGCAAAGCCGACGTGATCATTACCCGGCTCAACGATCCAACTGTGCCAGTATTCGATGCCACGGACACCAAGAGGATCGCCGATCCGGTGCGCAACGGGCACCGCTGGCACGTCTACGCCATCGACACCAACACCAACCGCATCGCGGCGCGCCGCATCGGTGACAACGCCCGCGCGGTATTTTCCGGCGACTACCTGTCCCAGCACGTCCACCACGGCTATGCGGTGACCGTGCACGCCTCCCAGGGCGCCACCGTCGGCGACGCCCTCACCGCCGGCACCGCCCACGCACTGCTCAATGACCGCGCCACCCGTGCGCTGGCCTACGTCGCCCTGACCCGCGGCCGCGATGAAAACCACGCCTACATCTATGAGAAGACCGCCGGCGAAGGCGATCACGAACACACCGAGCTCACCGGGGGAGTCCATGTCGCCAGTCGCGGCACCA
>Ga0335075_10007823_pt1 | contig 16411 bp, 19 predicted proteins | sample Lox_Sample_24_FD_206723 | JGI IMG/M metagenome (GOLD analysis project Ga0335075, IMG submission 206723) | Soil microbial communities from Loxahatchee National Wildlife Refuge, Florida, United States - Lox_Sample_2.4 | ecosystem: Environmental > Terrestrial > Soil > Wetlands | place: USA... | reverse complement strand
TGGGCGAGCGCGGCCGCCGCCAGACGTTCCAGATCGGCCGGCGCATAACGCGCCAGGTCTTCGCGGGCAGAGCGGCGGAACAGTGTGTCGGCGAACTCGGCCGGTGTCGTGTCGGAAAGGAGGTCGATAGCCAGAGCGTGGCGATCCGTGTCGTCCGGCGACATTGGGCGTCCTCCCGCTCCATCGTCGCCGGGAAGCTTAGCACTACCAGGCGCCAGGGGTGAGGAAACCCGGAATCACGCCCATCGGGACGCGCCGGAACGGCTTCGGCAACCGCAACTCGACATCCTCCCGGGTCAAGCCAATGTCACGGAGCAGGTGGTCGTCCAGTTCGGCGAGCGTCCGACCGCCCGCGAAGCGCCCTTGCCACACCGACAAGACGCGCAGAACGTGGCGCATCACATTGAACAGCACGGCCGCGCCGTTCGTCGGTCGAGCGATCCGGTCAGGTTGCGTCGCGCGCGGCAAAGTCAGCAGGACACTACGCCCTGCGCTTACAGGTAACATTGCTTGATCCTCCATGAGTGGTATCAATCGCCGCCTGTCGCAGCGCTATGCGCTGGCCATCGCCGCTGCGTGTTCCGGGCTCCGAACCTGCCTCTCGGCCAACCAGTCGCGAATTGTTTCCGCGGAGCGAACCCGTTGCCACTGCCGCTCGGGACAATTGAAATTGTCGTAGTACTCATCGGCCAATTGCCCATCGCGGCTCATCGCGACTATCAGTTCCATCCTGGCCTCATCAGGCGGCTGCAGGAATACATTGGTCCACCGTGCCGCACCGAGTATGCGTGCCGACCGACTGCGCTCGACCTCACGGCAGAACGCCAGATCGAACGCGCGCGCCTCCGCGATCGCATCCGCCAGGACGAATGCACTGTACGACCCGATATTGGCGCCTTGAGCCAGCAATGGATCCACGGTGACATGCACATCGCCCAATGCGATGGCATACGTTCCACTGCCGAGGTCGACATATGGGCGACGAACCACTGGCGTGATCGCCGCCTGCGCCAGATCACCGGGGCCCTGCATACTGAAACGGGCGGTATCGATCCGGTCGTAGATAGTGGGATGATGCCGCTCTAGCTCGTGCAGCAGGGCCGAGCAATAGCCCGCTTGATCTGCACTGCCTGACAATACGCGCAGCATTGCCAGTTCGTCGGGCTGATACGCCACAATGGCCAGCGCATTCACGAGCCCGGTCCGGCTCAATAACGGAAAGGTCATTGCCTCGCCATGGTCAGGAGCGATCGACATTGCCGCTGTGTGCGCCTGAACAGGGCGGAATCCGTGGTATAAGCCTGCCAGCACAAATCGCTGTGGCCTGTCGTACGGCGAGTTTGCGTCGTCGCGCGCAAACAGATCGCGGAAACCATTGCCCGGCATGGCGACGACGACAAGATCGAACCGCTCCGCAATATCGCCGATGTCCCTCGCATTGAGTGAGCGCACTTCCAGCCTGCCGCGCCGTGCGACGAAATCCTCCATCAATTGCGGCAGGTAGATCCGATAATCCACCGCACGTGCCGGGTGCGCGGCATGGAAGTGTATGTCGATCGGTTCCGGTGTTTGGATCGCGTTGTGAAACGAGCTGAACCCGAACTCCTCGACCGGCCAGTGATGGACACCGAGGACCCGTTCGCGACGGAGAGTCGCCGGCCAATGCACGACCATGTTGGTCAGTTGTGCCGCGGCAACCTGCTCTGGCGTGCGATCGGTGATGATCGTGCAGTCAATTCCCAAACGTTGCAGGCGCAGCCCCAGATGCAGGCCGGCGATGCCCGCACCGATGATGCCGATGTGCCTGTCGGCATAGTGTCGAGTGCTCATGTCACGCTCCGTTGCTATAGCCGCGTGATGCGGCGAGGCGCGTGATCGGTCGGTTCACTGATCGGCCGCCAGATCGGAATTTGCTCATTCGTTGTCGGTCGGGCGGATAACGTCGTATTGGAGATCATCGGGGTTCGAGTATCCGTGAACCGCCGCGCCGTACATGGCGGCGCCATCGAGAAGTGCACCCCAGACCACGCGCAGCAACCGCACGGCGAGTCCCAGAGAGACGGACGCATCCCGGGCCATTGTCGCGTCGTCGTGCTCTATATTTACGCCAGTCATCACACGCTCCTTTGGTCAAGCCAAAGGGCGTGTCGGCCAACCCCCTGGTCAGCCGCCAGACCGAATTCTGCTCATTCGCTGATCAGATTACCGCTCGGGCATGCCGGCGCGGCGCAGTCCTTCCAGAATTCGCTCGTTGCCGCGCAAATAGACGGGACTGACGGCGTCCAGCGGAACGGAATTGCGTTCCTCGGCAAAGCGCCGGATGGTCATGCCAGGGTCGAGTTCGTCGTATTTCGCCAGATGCAGCTTCGCACGATCGAGGTTGCCGGCCAATGCCTCGGCGGCTGCCAGAAACGCCCGTCCCAACGCGAAATGAGGATTGTTGTGCAGTGCCAGGGTCAGGGCCTCGGCTGCCTCATCATCCTCGCCCAGGTGGATCAGTGCGCGGCCAAGACCCTGAAGCCAGGTCCAACGGATGCGATCGCGCGGCGCGATATTGTCGGCGCGGCGGAACCAGTCTGCGGCCTCCTGGGGCTGCCCGAGGTAGAGGTGGTTCAGCCCCAATTCGCGATAAGCCATCGGTTCACCGGGATTGAGGGCAATGAGCGACTCGTCGGCAATGATGGCGTCGGCGAACCGTCCGCGCGCGCGCAGGAGCACCGCACGCGCCTTCATCACGCCAATATGGTCCGCCACCAGGTCCATCGCCCGAGAGATCAGCGCCTCGGCTTCGTCCAGTAGCGTCTCCCGCTCGGCGGTCTGGTACTGGTTCACGACCTGATAAGTGCAGGTGGAGGCAATGCCGATCATCGCATCCACATTGTCCGGATCGCGTTCCAGCGCCCGTGTGAAAAGCGCTACGGCCTCGGCCGCCCTCTCTTTCTTACTCAGGTCGGTGGCCAGTGCGCGGCCGCGCATGACGAGATCAACCGCATCCTCGTTGCCTTGGTAACGACTGCGTTCACCTTCATGGCGCACCATCTCGACCCCGACGCTATGCGACAACCGGGCAACGATTTCATCCTGCACCTCCAGGATGTCCCTACGTTCCTTGTCGAAGCGCTCCGCCCACAAGTGCTCGTCGGTCCGGGCATCGACCAACTGGCTGTTGACTCGGACCCGGGTTGCATCGGCCAGCACGCTGCCTTCCAGCACGTAACGCACTTGCAGGTCCTCGCCGATCTGACGGACCGGGACCTGGCGGTCCTTGTAGGTGAAGGCGGTGGAACGCGAGATGACGAAGCTGCCGGGCAGGGCTCGGGACAGATCGGTCATCAGATTGTCCACGATGCCGTCCACCAGGTAGTCAAGGCTTGAGTCCTGTGACAGGTTCAGAAACGGCAGCACAACGACGGACAGGCGCGGCCGCGCATCAGGTGGCCCGGCGGTATCAGCCTGAGCGGATGTCGCGACTGCTTCGACGGGCGGCTCGTTGTTCCGCAGTGCTTCCTGCTCCTGGTGCCAGAGCCACTCGGCAATTCGCTCGACTCCGGCTGTCAGGTGACGACGATAAGTGCTGAAGGGAAGGCCCAGCCTCTCGGCCACGGCCTCCTGTTTGGGTGCGGGTTGGAAGTAGGTGAGTTCCAGAACGCGATGCAACCTCTGATCGCGCTCGTTGACAAATATCGCCTCAGCCGCCTCAGCCAACACTTGCCGCAGATGCGCCACGCCCGCCGTCTTTGCCCCATGCGCGGTTACAATCCGCATCTGCAACAAGGGGTTTCCAAGCAAAAGATCAGCGCGCGTGTAATAGCGCAGAGCGTCCTTCACGGCAACGTGAAAGTCCGATCGTGTCAGCATAGTAGAAGTCCCAGGTTGGGCGGCACCGCCAACCCTCGCGGACGCTGTATACAACTCCATTTCCGGCTCCAACACTGCCCGGACGGCGCGTCTATGCTTCACCGCGCGGCAGGGCTGTGATCAGGGTCACAGGCGCCAATCGACTTGGCCCTGCTCCGCAGCAAGTGTGGTTCGATCACGAGGAATTTAGATGCCGGCGTCCCAATACCGCAGCCGGCCGAAGCATCGGAGGAGGTGATCGACGAATGCACGGACTTTCATCAACATCGGTCTATTGCCGGGATAGATCACGTAAATCGTGCTGGCCGGAGGCTTCCAGGGACCAGGCACGCGTCGCATCGCGCCAGTACGCAGCGGCTCCGACACCGGCAGGTCGGTAGCAGGAGTCATGTGGAATATGCCAACGTCTGATCTTGCAACAGCATCACAAGAGCCGAACCCAGGCGAGTTTCTGGACGTGCTGGGCCCACGCATTCAACACCTCACGGCGTTGTCGGGCGCCGATGATGGATATTGCCTCTTCAGGGGGATCTTTCCCGCCGGCGCTATCGTCCCGATCCACAGCCATGCCGATCGGGAGACCTTCTACATCCTTGATGGAGAGCTCCAGGGACTGCGAGGGGATTGCTGGGTCAGGCTTGTCGGCGGCGACGTTTTCGATGTGCCCGGGGACCTTCGGCACGGATTTCGAAACCTGTCCGGCGCACCGGTGTCATTGCTGTTTGTAACGACCATGCGGATGGGCCGGTTCTTTCGCGATATCGGCCGTCCGGCAGCGACAGTGCCGGCGGGTCCGCCGACGCCGGCGGATCTCCAGCGCCTGTTTGAGATCGCGCATCGCTACGGCCACTGGCTCGGCAGCCCCGCGGACAATGAGGCCGTAGGCATAACCCTCGGCTGAGGCGCCAACCCTGAGTCCCACAACCGGGACGACTCCCTCAATCGTCCCGGTGCACCCGCTCCATTCGCTCGTGGCGCTCCTGCGCTTCGATCGACAGCGTGGCGATCGGCCGAGCCTCCAGCCGCTTCAGGCCGATCGGCTCCCCGGTCTCCTCGCAGAACCCGTATGTGCCGTTCTCGATGCGATGCATCGCCTGATCGATCTTGGAGATCAGCTTCCGCGCCCGATCGCGGGTCCGCAGCTCCAGAGCCCGGTCGGTTTCGACGCTGGCGCGGTCGGTGATGTCGGCCTCGTGGATGCCGCCCTCCGACAGGCTCGCCAAGGTCCCGTCGGCCTCCTTCAGCAACTCCGCCCGCCAGCGCAGCAGCTTCTGCCGGAAATACTCGACTTGGATCGGGTTCATGAACTCTTCGTCATCCGTGGGCCGGTAGTCGGGCGGAAGCGTCACCATCATGCCTGCTTGATCCTGCCTTTGCGCCGGGCCTGTCCCGAGATCACGAACGCGCGGGCTTATAGCTGCGCGTAACAGCTCCGCCAAGCGCTTAGGTGCAAGGTTCAACAGGCTGACACGAAACGGTTTCAGCCGGCGCCCGGCCCCGACGATCGCGATTCATGCCGGGCAAGCTCGACCCGCGCCCGCAGGACCAGCTCCGCCACCACCTCCCGCAGGCGCGGATCCGCCGCCTCCGGCACCTCGGCCGCCAGCCTCGCCAAGTCGGCGAGCGGCCCGGGGTCAGCGCGGTCCGCCAGCAAAGCCCGATGCAGGGCGCGGAGTCCTGCCAGCAGATCGTAGCCGCGGCGTCTGGCGGCGCGGTCCTGCGGCGCCTCGCCGCCAAATTCCTGCAGCGCCAGCGCGCCGACCAGCATCGCCGGTACGGCCGGCATGGGCCCTGTCATGGCGACAGAGGCGGAAGCAGCGGGCGACGACACCGCAAAGCCCGACGAGCCGCCTCGCACGGGTCCTGTCTGGCCGCCCACCGGCGTCCCTGTCCGCACCTCCGACACGCCTGGCATTGCCCGGCTCCTCCGTCCGAATTTTCCATGCCGCCCGGCAGCTTCTGCCGGGCGATTCGCCGGCCCTGAGCGCGGTTTCCGGCGCCGCTCCCGTGGCACACCCCTTGCGGGGATGGGCGCAGAATGGTGGCAATTCCTTACGACCGTCCTACCGAACGCCCTGGCCGCTCGCGGTTGCGCCGGCTGGTGCTCGCCCTGCTGCTGGCGCTTCCGGCCGGCCAGGCCGCCGCCCAGGTGCGGATCAAGGACATCGCCGACGTCCAGGGCGTGCGCGAGAACCAGCTCGTCGGCTACGGCCTCGTCGTCGGCCTGAACAACACTGGCGATAAGCTTGATAATGCGATCTTCACCCGCGAATCGCTGATCGGCATGCTGGAGCGGCTCGGCGTCAACACCGAGGACCAGGCCTCGAAGGTCGAAACCAAGAACGTCGCGGCGGTGATGGTGACCAGCGAGCTGCCGCCCTTCGCCCGCGAGGGCAGCCGAATCGACGTCGGCGTCTCGGCGCTCGGCGACGCCACCGACCTCACCGGGGGCACCCTGCTCGTCACTCCGCTGATGGCGGCGGACGGCGAGGTGTATGCGGTGGCGCAGGGGGCGCTCGTCACCGGCGCGATCGCCGCCAAGGGGCAGGGTGCTTCGGTCACCCGCGGCGTGCCTACGTCGGGCCGTATCGCCAATGGGGCGACCGTCGAACGCGAGGTGGCCTTTCAGCTCGCCCGCACCCCCATCATCAATCTGTCGCTGCGAAACCCGGACCTGACGACCGCGGGCCGGGTCGCCGCCGCGATCAACCGCGCGCTCGGTCCCATCGCGCACGCAACCGACCCGAGGACGGTCGCGGTCGAGATGGCGGGACGCGATCCGATCCCGACGCTGGAGACGATCGAGGACCTGCGCGTGGTTCCGGACAGCCCGGCCGTGGTGGTGATCGACGAGGCCAGCGGGACCGTGGTGATGGGCGCCAACGTCCGCATCAGCACGGTTGCGATCGCGCAGGGCAATCTGACCGTGCGCGTCACCGAGACGCCGGAGGTCAGCCAGCCCGGCCCGCTTTCCAACGGCACCACCACGACCGTGCCGCGCACCCAGATACAGGTGGACAATCAGCACGACCGGAAGCTGGGCATCGTGGAGGGCAGCGTGACGCTGCGCGATCTGGTGGCAAGCCTCAATGCGCTGGGCGTGGGCCCGCGCGACCTGATCACCATCCTGCAGTCGATCAAGGCGGCCGGGGCCCTGCAGGCCGACCTGGTGGTGCAGTGATGGGCCCGGTGCTGCTGGCGTCCGCCGGGCCGCCGCCGACGGATCTGCCGCCCGCTCGGGCCGCCAAACTGTGGAAGGCCGCCAAGGATTTCGAGGCGATGGCAATCGGCGAGCTGCTGGCGCCGATGTTCGACACGGTGGATACCGCGCACGGCCTGTTTGGCGGCGGCGACGCCGAGGCCGCATGGCGCCCGATGCTGGTGCGGGAGATCGGCAAGCAGATCGAAGCGAAGGGCGGGCTCGGGCTCGCCGTACCGGTGTTCGAAGCGCTGCTGCGCAAGCAGGAGGGTGCACGCCATGACGGATGATGTGGTAGCGACGGCGACGCGGCTCGCCGACGCGATCGCGGCGGAGAACGCCGCGCTCGCGGCATTCAACCTGCGGGCCGCGATCGCAGCGGGCGCTGGGAAACAACGCGCTGCGGAGGCATTCGAGGCGGCACTGCGGACGCAGACCGGGCCTATCGAGCCGAGCCGTCGCCAACGGGCGGAGACGATCGGACGGCACCTTGCCGTGCTGGCAAAGGAGAATCGGCGGCTGCTGGAGCGCGCGATCACGGCACAGCGGCGCGTGATGCAGATTATCGCCCGCGCCGGTCGGCGCGAGGTTGCCGCCCGGACGACCTGCTACGGCGCCTACGGCGCGCCGATCGCGGCGGCACGGCCACGGCCCATGGCGATCTCGGCCCGCGCGTGATCGATTGAGTCCCTTCCGCCGTCGGCGGAAGACCCGGGCTTGGGTGTCAATCCGCCCGAGAATTATCGGCAGGGGCCTTTCCGCTTGATATGACGGGCGCATATATTGCCGTGAATTTGGGTCAAATGGTGAGGCAAATGGCGGCCGCGCAGCACACGTTCCTCGACGAGGTCATGACGCGCGAAGGCTTTGTCGAGCCCGACCTGCTCAGCGGCATGTTGCGTATCACCAAGGGCGAATTGGCTGCGGCCTCGGGCCTGTCTCGGGACGCTGTATCGAAAGTCCGACGGTTGCACGCGCCGGCAACTCAGGCACGCTTGCGGGAGGTTGCCGAGATCATCAACCGCATTCTCCCCTGGTGCGGCTCGGTGCCACAGGCTTTTGCCTGGTATCGGTCGCAACCTATTCCGGCATTCGGCGATCAGACCGCTGAGGAATTGGTCCGAGCAGGGCGGTCGGAACATGTGAAGAGCTACTTGGCCGGAATCGCCGTCGGCGGTTACGCGTGAGATTAACCGGGCTCGTTTATCGAGCCCATAATCCCAAATGGGCCTTCAGGCCGGACTCAGGCCAAGGGGCGGCCTTCCACGGAGGCCGGTTCAATCCACCCGGAACCGCGGCACTCTATACCTCGCTCAGGTTCGAGACTGCCTGGCTCGAGGCGCAGCAGGCATTCCCGTTCAAGGCACAGCCGCTGACGCTGTGCGCTTATGAGGTGGACTGCGAGGACATTCTCGATCTGACCGACGCAACCACTCTGGCGGCGCATGCCGTCGCAATGGCGGACCTTGCTTGTCCTTGGAAAGACCTGTCCACCCGTGGCATCGAGCCGCCATCCTGGAAAATTGCAAAGCGCCTGGTTGCGTCCGGAACCGCAGGGATTATCGTCCCCAGCTTTGCCACGGGCGCTGCCTCGACAAACTGCAACGTCGTGTTCTGGGACTGGGCTGCGGAGCCGCCGCACCAGGTGCGGGTGATCGATGACGAGCATCGGCTACCCAGGGACCCGCGCTCATGGCGATAGGGGCTGGGGCTGAGCGTTGCCGTCGCACAGCGCGGCAGGTGAGAGGTGCGGCGAGGCCCTCACCCGGTTGGCTGCGCGAACCGACCTCTCCCGCAAAGCGCGAGAGGTGGAGTAACGTGCCGGGATGCAAATTAGCCTGATCGTCCCCGCTCCTTTCAGCTCGCTCTCCGGCGGCTATGCGTACGATCGCCGCATGGTGAGCGGGCTTCGCGCCGCCGGAAACGCCGTTGCCGTCATCGAGCTGCCCGGCACGCATCCGGTCACCGACGAGACGGCACGCAGCGCCGCGCGCGGTGCCTGGGGCTCGTTGCCGCGTGACGTGCTGCCGGTGATCGACGGGCTGGCGCTGCCAGCATTCGCCGGTCAGGGCGATGCTCTGGCCTCCCGACCGGCGGCAGCGCTGATTCATCACCCGACCGCACTCGAGACCAGCCTGAGTGACAGCGACCGTGCAACATTGCGCAACACCGAGCTGCGGTTGCTGCCGCGGTTTGCTCGCGTCATCGCCACCAGCGGCCCGACAGCCGACCGGCTTGTGGCCGATTTCGGCGTGGACCGCGGGCGGTTGCATGTGGTCGTGCCTGGCACCGACGATACGCCCCGCAGCACCGGCTCCGGCGGTCCGTGCTGCACGATCCTGTCAATCGGTGCGCTGATCCCCCGCAAGGGTCACGACGTGCTGATCCGTGCGCTCGCCCGCCTGTTCGACCTCGATTGGCGGCTGACCATCGTCGGCTCGGCAACGCGCGACCCGACGCACGCGCGGGAACTTGCCATACTGGTTCAACAGCTTGGAGTCGCCGATCAGGTGCGTTTCGCCGGTGAAGTGGACGATGCGGCGCTGGACGAGCTGTGGGGCCGCACCGATCTGTTCGCGCTGGCGTCGCATTGGGAAGGTTATGGCATCGCAGTCGCCGAGGCATTGAAGCGCGGCGTGCCGGTCGCGATAACGACAGGCGCCGCCGCCGCGCTGGTTCCGCCCGACGCCGGGGTGGTCTGTCCGCCGGGGGACCACAATCAGTTGTCGAAAGCGATGCGGCGCATGATCTTCGGCACCGCGTTGCGGCAACAGATGGCAGAGGCCGCCTGGCACGCCGGTCGAGCGTTGCCGTCGTGGCAGACGCAGATCGACGCCTTCGCCGCTGCCCTGATCGTCTGAAGGAGACAGCCATGCTGCTCGGCGCCATCGCCGACGACTTTACCGGCGCAACCGACCTGGCTTCCATGCTGGTGCGCAATGGCATGCGTTCGGTGCAGCTCATCGGCGTGCCACGCCAGTCCGATCCGACGCCCGACGCCGATGCCGTGATCGTCGCCCTGAAGTCGCGCACGGCACCGGTGCGGCAGGCGGTGACCGAGAGTCTCGCTGCCCTGGCGTGGTTGCGCGACGCGGGGTGTCGCCAGTTCTTCTTCAAATACTGCTCGACGTTCGACAGCACGGATCAGGGCAACATAGGCCCGGTCGCGGACGCGCTGCTGAAGGCGCTCGACTCCGACTTCACCCTCGCCTGCCCCGCCTTCCCGGCCAACGGGCGCAGCGTTTATCAGGGCCATCTCTTCGTCGGGTCTGTCCTGCTCAACGAAAGCGGCATGGAGAACCATCCGTTGACGCCGATGAAGGACGCCAACCTCGTGCGCGTGCTCGGTCATCAGACCGACGGCACGGTCGGGTTGGTGCCATACGCAGTGGTAGCGAACGGCGCCGAGGCAATCGCCGACGCCATGACGGCGCTGCGGGAACAAGGCCGGCGCTATGCCATCGTCGATGCCGTGAGCGACGAGCATTTGGTGGCGATCGGAACCGCGGCTCAACGACACGCACTGATCACCGGGGGCTCCGGCGTGGCGATGGGCCTGCCGGAGAATTTCCGTCGTGACGGCCTGCTGGCAACGCGCGGTGATCCCGGCGCGTTGCCGATGATCGAGGGATACGCCGCGGTGCTTGCCGGATCCTGTTCACGTGCCACGCTCGGCCAGGTGGAAGCAGCGGCCGGGCACGTCCCGATACTGCAGCTCGATCCGTTGGAGACTCCGGATGCGGGAACGCTAAGTTTGCAGGCGCTCGAATGGATCGATGGCAAGCTGGGTGCCGCGCCGGTGGTGATCGCCGCGTCCGCGCCACCCGACAAGGTCGCGGCATTGCAGCAGCGGCTGGGACGCGATGCGGCTGGCGCGCTGGTCGAACATGCGCTGGCGATGATCGCTGACGGATTGTTCGCGCGCGGTGTGCGGCGGCTGGTGGTCGCCGGCGGCGAGACAGCGGGAGCGGTGGTGTCGCAACTTGGCGTGCGCAGCCTGCGCATCGGCGCCGAGATCGACCCTGGCGTGCCGTGGACCTATGCCGAGGGCGCGCGCACGCCGCTGCTGCTGGCGTTGAAGTCGGGCAATTTCGGCGCTCGCGACTTCTTCCTGAAAGCCTTCAAGGTGCTCGCATGACTGAAGACGACACCAGGCATCTGCTCGTCGAGCTAGCCGCCAGCCTCTTCGCCCGCGGCTTCTCGGTGGGCTCCGCCGGCAATATCAGTGTGCGTCTGGACGACGGCTTCCTGATTACGCCGACCAACTCCTGCCTCGGCCGGCTGGATCCGACACGGCTGTCGCGTCTCGATGCGGGATTCCGGCATATCGGCGGCGACAAGCCGTCGAAGGAGGTGTTCATGCACCGCGCCTTCTACACGGCGCGGGCGGATGCCGGCGCTGTGGTCCACCTGCATTCGACGATGGCGACGGCGGTCGCGTGTCTGCCTGACGTCGATGCGGACAACCCGATCCCGCCGCTGACGCCGTATTTCGTCATGCGCGTCGGGCGACGCATGCCGATCGTGCAGTACTACCGGCCCGGCGATCCGGCGATGGAACCGGCAATCGAAGCGGGTGCGCGAGACGCGAGAGCCGTGCTGCTGGCCAACCACGGGCCGGTGGTATCGGGGAAGACTCTGACGGATGCGGTCTATGCAGCCGAAGAGCTGGAAGAAGCTGCGCGCCTGTATCTGCTGCTGCGCACCGCCACGCCGCGCTTACTGACATCGGCGCAGATCGAGGATCTGCTGGCCACATTCGGCTGAGTAGCGCTGCCGTGTCTGGTTGCGACACAGGCTGCGCTAGTACAGCGATCCCGTGAAACCACTCTTATCATCGGGTGACAGTGTCAGTCGCGACGGGACGGGAGCGGCTCGCGATAGAAGTTCGCTTCAGGGAAACCTTGGGCTGACCTGCACAGGCGACTTGATGCGGTCTGACGCGACGAAAAAGCAATCAAGTGGACACGGAGTTGCACTGAGATCGCACGGAGTTTCACGGAGCAGGAATCTGCGTGCTTCGCACGAATCGACGGGGCGGAGCTAATTGCCATTGCACTTTTCGGCTGCATTCTCGCGATTCAACTCCGCGAAGCTCCGCGTGGTCTCCGTGCAACTCCGTGTCCACTTGATTGCTTACGAACGCCGCAAGCGGCACAGCCGGCGGCATAAGAGTCGGTCCACGGAAACGCTGTACTAGGTGACAAACGGCGCGCCCCACCGGTCGGCAAATGCCACTTCGCCGACCGGCCGCCGGTTCACTGGGCCGAATTTGCCGATGGGCCAGCCGATCGGCATCAGCGCGCACGGAAACATCTCCTCCGGAATACCAAGCACGCTCCGCAGCTCGGCCTCGTAATAAAGATGATTGGTCGTGATCAGCGTCGCGAGCCCCAGAGCGCGGCAGGCCAGGATGATGTTCTGCACCGCCGGATAGATGCTGGCACCGCGGATAAGCTGCTGATAAGCGGCCAGGTCGTCGTAGCGTACCCGGATGGCGGGAGGGAACGCCTCCCTGGGCGGCAGTGTGTTGCTCTCTATGCACGGCACGAGCAGCACGGGCGCCTCTCCCATGTGATCCCACAGATGCGCTCCGGCGGTCATCATCTTTTGAAACTGTTCCTCGCTCAGGTGCGGCGGACGGCCCCTCCGGGCATAGACCTCGGCGGAGATATCGGACCCACGCCGGTAGATCTCCCCGAGCTTGCGTCGCTGCGCCGCGTCGCGCACGACGATGAACGCCCAGCGCTGCGCGTTGCCGCCCGATCCGGCGCGCGTGCCTGCCTCCAGGACACGGAAAATGAGCTCCTCCGGGACCGGGTCCGGCTTCAGCTTCCGCAGCGCCCTGGCGGTGTACATAGCTTCGAACAGACCGATCTCGCTCATCTTCGTCTCCGTGCAGCGCCGCCGCCCCACTTTCGTTGCCGTCACCGCCGGCCGCAACTACGCTGATCCATCATTCAGGAGGAAACCGCCATGAAGCTGTCGCTCGACGGCCATCACATCGCCTATGACCTGCTCGGGCCCGACGCTGCACCGGTGGTCTGCTTCACCCACTCGCTGGCGGCCGACGGCGGGATGTGGGCCGAGCAGATACCGCCCCTGCTCGCTGCCGGCTTTCGCGCCCTCCGGCTCGACATGCGCGGCCACGGCGGCAGCGATCCCATGCCCCGGCCGTACACCATGCGCCAGCTTGCCGACGACGTGGCCGGCGCGCTCGCGGCGCTGGAGATCCCACGCGTGCACTTCATCGGGCTCTCCATCGGCGGGATGCTCGGCCAGGCCTTCGCACTGGCACATCCGCAGCGGCTGATCTCGGCCATGTGGTGCGACACGCTGCCCACCAGCCCGCAGGGCGGCCGCGACGCCTGGGACCAGCGCATCGCCACGGTACGCCAGGCCAACTCGCTGGCGCCGCTGGCCGACGCCACGGTGGAACGCTGGCTGACGGATGGTTTCAAAAGCCGCAACCCGGCGCGATGGAAGCAGATCCGTGATACCGTCGCGGCCACCACGCCCGATGGCTATCTTGGCTGCTGCGACGCCATCCTGGATTTCGACTTCAGCACGCGGCTTGCATCGCTCATCCTGCCGCTATTGGTCGTGTGCGGCGCCCAGGACCCCGGCACGCCGCCCGAGCAGAACCGGCGGATCGCAGAACTGGTACCCGGCGCGCGCTACCAGGAGATCACCGACGCCAGGCATTTCCCGAATGTCGAGCATCCCGACGCGTTCAACCGAATCATGCTGGACTGGCTCAGCTCGCACCGGCATCGGTCGTGAAGGAGGCAACCATGCGTCTGGCCGGCAAGATCGGCGTCGTTACCGCGGCCGCGTCCGGCATGGGCCGGGCCGGCGCCCTGCGCTTCGCCATCGAGGGCGCCGCCGTCACCGTGGTGGATATTGACGAAACAGGCGCCCGCGAAGTCGCGGACAACATCACCCATTCTGGCGGGCGCGCCATCGCCCTGGCCGGCGATTTGCGCGACGACGCCTTCGCGTGCGAAATCGTGCGGCGCACCGCGCGCGAATGGAGCGGACTCGATTTCGTCTGGAACCATGTCGGTCATCCCGGCCCGGCTGCCGTCGAGGGCATCGACTGGAAGGATTACGAGCTGGCGATGGACCTCAATCTCCGCACCGTGCTGGTCACCACCGAAGCCGCGATCCCGGAGCTGCGCGCCCGCGGCGGCGGGGCGCTGCTGTTCACCGCCTCCACGTCCGGCCTTGTCGGCTCGCAGTTCAGCCCTGTGTACAACATCGCCAAGTTCGGCGTGGTCGGACTGGTGCACGGGCTGGCCAAACGCTACGCGCGCGAGCGCATCCGGGTGAACGCGGTCTGTCCCGGCCCCACCGACACACCGATGCTGCGCGTCTTCGTCGCCCGTCCGGACAGCCAGTTGCCGCCCGGGGAGACGCCTGAGTCGCTCGTGCTCAAGCGCGGCGGCCAGGTGCCCATGGGCCGCCCGGCACGCCCCGAGGAAGTGGCGAATGCCGCCCTGTTCCTGATTTCCGACGAGGCGTCCTATATCACCGGCGTCGCCCTGCCGGTGGATGGCGGCGCGACGGCGTAAGCCGATCGCCACCGGCGTGGCCGGCAGGTTCCCCCGCGCACAGGCGTCTCTTTTGTGGTATTGAGTCGAGATGGAACGCCCGGAAGTCATCAACCGCTTGGCTCGACCGCGGTGCCGGCGCATCGGCTGGTTCGAGGCGCCGGGCCGCAGCTCGCGACGGCGAAGCGCCGCAGGAGCTTCAGATGAGGGGCGCACGGACGGTGGACGCAATGGTCTCAAGTGTGCCGTGAAAGGGGCGTCCGATGGCTGATCTCTACGAAGACGACGTGCTGCTGTGGTCGGAGCGCCAGAGCGAGCTGTTGCGCCGCCGTGCCGCCGGCGAGCCGGTGAATGAGGCCGAGCTGGACTGGCCAAACATCGCCGAGGAGATCGAAAGTGTGGGACGCGAACAGTTGCATTCGGTCCAATCGCTGTTGATGCAGGCGCTCGTGCACATGCTGAAAGCTCAGGCGTGGCCATTGTCGCGTGATGCCCCGAGCTGGAACGCCGACGCGATCAGGTTCCGCACCGATGCCGCGCGTCGGTTCGTGCCCTCCATGCGGCAGAGGATCGATGTCGCGCGACTGTATCGGCAGGCGCTTCGTGCGTTGCCTGAGGCGATTGACGGCCAGCCGCGGCTGCCGATCCAAACCGAGATGCCGACGCTCGATGAGCTGCTGAGCGATGATGACTGATCGACGGCCGTGCCGCGCATAAGGCGCTGCGCACCTGCATTGAAGCGAGCGCAGTGCCGGTATGCTGATGCCGAAGCGCTCGGGCATATAATGACTGCGACACGACCCAGGCGGCCGAGCGCGTTCGTGCGGTGCATCACGGACACGAAGACATCCCGGCACCCATTCTGTGTAAACTTGTGTGTGAGGACCCCCGAAGTTGGAAAAAAGTGTGCCGAGACGAGCACAAACATGCGCACGAATGATGGTGTTCCGGCAGCCGCATTTGGCAATCCGCGGCAGGTGCTGGAGTCACTTCACAGACGCGTTGATTTAATCCGACTTTGCCCCGATTTCATTTGCTGCACTACTTGATGTATTGAAGATGCGGATCACCTCGTCGGCGGCTTCGTCCTGGCAAAGTTCGTCCTGGCAAAGATTGTGCGTCGGTCCTGTTGAACAACGTACCGTATTGCGTTATAATAGCAATGCCTGGTTACGCCCTGGAAACCTTGTGAGGGTATTTGCGTGAGTGATGTGCGTGAGTCGATCCTGAGCGAGCCAGTTGAATCGCGAGCAGATTCGCCGGCGCGGAAGGAAGCTGTTGCTGCTTTGCAGCACAGCGTGCTGGACAAGCTGAAGTATTCCATCGGCAAAGATCCCGCGCTCGCCGGCGATCGTGACTGGTTCGTGGCAACAGCGCTAGCAGTGCGTGACAGGATCGTTGACCGGTGGATGGAATCGACCCGGCTCACCAACACGCAGCGTCGGAAGCGCGTGTACTACCTGTCGCTGGAATTCCTCATCGGTCAATTGCTGATGGATGCCCTGAACAACCTCGGCCTGACCGAGCCGATGCGTGCCGCCCTGGGGGAGTTGGGGGTAGAGCTCGACACATTGCGCGGCTTCGAACCGGACGCTGCATTGGGAAATGGCGGTCTCGGCCGGCTTGCCGCGTGCTTCATGGAAAGCATGGCGACGCTCTCGGTCGCCGCATATGGCTACGGCATCCGCTACAATCATGGCTTGTTCCGCCAGGTCATTGCCGATGGCTGGCAACACGAACACCCCGAGACCTGGCTCGCCTGCGGAAACCCGTGGGAGTTCGAACGATCGGACGCGGGGTG
>Ga0335075_10007822_pt1 | contig 16412 bp, 15 predicted proteins | sample Lox_Sample_24_FD_206723 | JGI IMG/M metagenome (GOLD analysis project Ga0335075, IMG submission 206723) | Soil microbial communities from Loxahatchee National Wildlife Refuge, Florida, United States - Lox_Sample_2.4 | ecosystem: Environmental > Terrestrial > Soil > Wetlands | place: USA... | reverse complement strand
TCGCTGGAGTCGCCCGGAAGCGCTGTGCTCACGATCGCGATCAGGCGCGTGGCCGACGACGTGCTGCGGCTGCTGCCGGACGCGCCCGCTGGCGGATAGGCTGGGCAACCGATGCGCGCCGTCACCATTCGCGAGCAGCAGATCGTGATCGAGGAGCACCCGGACCCCGTGCCGGGGGCCGGCGAGGCGCTGGTGCGCGTGCGCGCCGCGGGGCTCAACGGCGCCGACATGATGCAGCGCCGCGGCCTGTACCCCGCGCCGCCCGGCTCGCCGCAGGACATCCCCGGGATGGAGCTGGCCGGCGAGGTCGTCGCTCTCGGCCCCGGCGCCGAACGCTTCGAGGTGGGGGCGCGGGTGATGGCGATCGTCGGCGGCGGCGCCCAGGCGGAGCTGGTGACGGTCCACGAGCGGGTGCTGATGCCGGTGCCGGCCGCGCTCGACTGGCCGGCGGCGGGCGGCCTGCCCGAGGTCTTCACCACCGCCCACGACGCGCTGTTCACGCAGGCGCAGCTGCGCAGCGGCGAGCAGCTGCTCGTGCACGGCGGCGCCGGCGGCGTGGGCACCGCGGCGATCCAGCTCGGGCGCGCGGTCGGCGCGCGCGTCACCGCGACGGTGCGCAGCGAGGGCCACCGCGACGCGGTCGCCGCGCTGGGCGCCGAGGCGATCGCGCCGGAGGGCTTCGCCGAGCGCGGGCCCTTCGACGTGATCCTCGAGCTGGTGGGGGCGCCCAACCTCGCCGGGAACCTCGACGCGCTCGCGAGCGGCGGCAGGATCAGCGTGATCGGCGTGGCGGCCGGCGCCAAGGCCGAGGTCAACCTGCTCGCGTTGATGGGCAAGCGCGCGCGCATCCACGGCTCCACGCTGCGCGCACGCCCGCTCGAGCAGAAAGCGCTCGCCGCACGCCTGGTCGAGCACGAGGTGCTGCCGCTGTTCGACGCGGGCGCGCTGAGCGTGCCGATCGCCGACACCTTCGCCCTGGGCGACGCGGCCGCTGCCTACGAGCGCTTCGCCGCCGGCGGCAAGCTCGGCAAGATCGTGCTCAGCGTCTAATACGGCGGCTGCGCCGCGTACCACTCGCCGAGCACGCGGAACGCCGCCCAGAACTCGCGCTTGGCGTCCTGCTCGTCGAGCGAGTCGTCGATGCTGGGCACGTACAGCGCGTCGATCGTGGGGGTCAGCTGCTGGATCTCGCCGACGCCGTCGTGCAGCTCGCGCGCGAGCGGGATGTCCATCTCGCCGAGCGCCGCCAGCGCCTCCGCGCCCATCACCACGACGATCTTCGGCTGCACGATCGCGATCTCCTCGACCACGCGCGAGACGCACGCGAAGTCCGCCAGCGAGGCGTCGCTGAGCGGGCACTTCACGCACAGCGTCCCGTACACGGCCAGCGGGTCGATCGACAGGCGCTTCAGCGACTTCATCAGCGCGCTGCCCGCGCGGCCGTAGAAGGCGACGCCCTCCTCGATCTCCGACGGCAGCGCGGAGTGCTTGAGCAGCATGATGTCCGCCTGCGGGTGCCCCGAGCCGAGCACCGGCATCAGGTTGCCGCGCGGGCAGTGAGGGCAGGCCTGCAGCTCGCGCGTGAGCGCGTTCAGCTCACGGATCGCACGCTCCAGGTACTTCTCGCGGATCTCGTCATCGGTGACGGGCATCGACCCCGAGGGATTTGACGGGCCGTCCGCTTGTCCTTGACCGTGCATCAGTAGTTGCGGTTCAGGCGCTTCAGACGCCTGGCCCTGCTCGCGCGCCGCGCGGACCGCGGCGTGGCGCGCGTCTGCAGGAACTTCAGCGCCTGCACGTACAGCAGCGAGGACGGGCGCGTGATGATCTCGGCGTCGCGCAGCGACTGCAGGAACTCCGACGGCCCGTCGAAGTCGCGCATCCGCACGCGCACCGAGCCGAGGCCCTGGGCTACGTGCGAGTCCGAGCCCGCGCCCGCCGCAAGCCGGTACTTGGCGGCGAAGCGCGCGGCCTCGTCGTTGAACGCGCTGATCGCCACGCGCGGGTTGAACACCTCGAGCGCGTCGACGTCGCCCAGGATCTCCAGCAGGTGCTCGTAGTCGGGCACCGCGTGCATGCGGTCGAACGGATGCGGCACGTACACGATCCCGCCCTGGCGCTTGATCTCCGCCACCGTTTCCTTGAGGCTCAGCCCGCGCGGGATCTTCTCCTCGATGAACAGGCCGATGACCTCCCCCTCCGTCGCCGTCTTGACCTCCTCGCCGACGATCACCTTGGGTGGGTGGGGACCGAGTTCCGCCGCCTGCGCGCGCGCCTCCAGCGCGCCGGATATCTCGTTGTGGTCGGTCACCGCGATCGCGCCCAGCCCCTGCTCGCGCGCGCTCGCGAGCAGCACCTCGACGGGCGTGGCGCAGTCGGGGGAGTGGTCGGTGTGCATGTGCAGGTCGACGTCCACCAGCGGGCGCGTGGACAGCCGCCGCGCGATCTGTGGGTCCCCGTCGGGCGAATGCCGCCTGTCGGCGAGCGCCGCGTAGATCTCCTCCAGCTGCCCAGTCGCCTCGTTCCCGTCCGCAACCATGCGGTAGTCGCCGGGGAAGTAGTGGCGCATCAGCTCCGCGGTCGCGGGCGTGCTGGCGGTGCGCGCGTCCAGGCGGCCGAAGAAGCTCTCCACGAAGCGGCGCGCGAGCAGCGTCGAGAGCAGCCGTTCGCTGGAGGCGTGGAAGGACCCCACGTTCAGCGCGCGCGAGTGGCGCAGGGCGGTGGCCGACGTGCTCGGCGCGAACGGCTCGTGCACGTGCACGAAGTCCAGCGGCACCGCGCTCAGCAGTTCCTCCAGCGTTCGTGCCACGTCGATCGGCAGCGCCGAAGGACGCCTGCGGCCCGCCGGGCGCGTGGGGCTGAGGAAGTCGAACACCTCGCCGACGGCGATCACCCGCGGCGCGCCGTGATCGGTGCCGTCGAGCAGCGACGCGGCGCTGCCGGTGGCGCTGCGGGCGGCGCGCAGCTGCCTGCGCGAGGCCCGCACACGCTCCTGCGAGCGTGACGGCGCGAGCACGAGCACGCGGTGGCCGCGCCGGGACAGCTCCGCGGCGACCCGCCCGACGTGCGCGTTGACCTCGTTGTCCTCCGCCTCCCACGGATACGGCGTCACGTGGGCGATCGAGAACCGGCGGGCCATGGCTCTCGCCATTATCCCGTGTGCTGCAACACCTTTCGCGGCTTGGACCGCGGCGGGGCGGGCGGGCCTCCATATCTGGCGATGAACGCCTCGGTATCCGCGCGCGCCTGCTCGTCGGGGCGCTGGCGGTGGGGCGACTTCATCAGGTAGGAGGACGGGCCGTCGAGCTGGCCGCCGAGCCCGTGGTTGAGCGCGAGCTTGCAGCAGCGCACCGCGTCGATCACGATCCCCGCCGAGTTCGGCGAGTCCCACACCTCGAGCTTCAGCTCCACGTTCAGCGGCACGTCGCCGAACGCCTGCCCCTCCACGCGGATGTGCGCCCACTTGCGGTCGGTCAGCCAGGGCACGTAGTCGGACGGTCCCACGTGGACGTCGCTGGACGGCAGCTCGTGGTCCATGATCGAGGTCACGGCGTTGGTCTTGGAGATCTTCTTGGACTCCAGGCGCTCGCGCTCGAGCATGTTGTAGAAGTCCATGTTGCCGCCCACGTTCAGCTGCGAGGTGCGCTCGATCTCCACCCCGCGCTCGGCGAACAGCCGCGCGAGCGTGCGGTGCACGATCGTCGCCCCCACCTGCGACTTGATGTCGTCGCCCACGATCGGCAACCCGGCGTCTTTGAAGCGACGGTCCCAGTAGTCCTCGCGGGCGATGAACACGGGGATGCAGTTGACGAAGCCGCACCCCGCCTCCAGCACCTGCTCCACGTACCACTTGGTCGCCTGCTCTGAGCCCACCGGCAGGTAGGAGACGACCACGTCGGTGTGCGTGTCCCTGAGGATGCGCACGATGTCCGCGGTCTCCCCCGGCGCCTTCGTGATCTTCTCCTTCAGGTATTTGCCGAGGCCGTCGTGGGTCATGCCGCGGTGCACGGGCACGCCCAGCTTCCTGGGCACCGCGTGGCGGCCGGTGGCGAACTTGATCGTGTTGTTCTGCCCCGCCCAGATCGCGCTGCCCAGGTCCTTGCCGACCTTCGCGGCGTCAACGTCGAACGCGGCGGTGAACTCGATGTCGCGCACGTGATAGCCGCCGAGGTCCACGTGCATGAGGCCCGGAACCCGCTGCGCGGGGTCGGCGTCGCGGTAGTAGTGCACGCCCTGCACGAACGCCGACGCGCAGTTGCCGACGCCGATGATCGCCACGCGCACCTTCTCGGACTGGTAGCGCGCACGGCCGTTGCCGGCGGCGCCGTTGCGCGCGGCGGGACGGCTGTGGGAGGCGGCGCCGTTGCCGGCGGCGCGGCCGTTGGCTGTCTTGCTGTGTGTGCTCACGAGGGGATTCCTTCCTGAAGTTCCAGCTGAATACTCCGCCGCGCGCGCCAGGTCACACCGACAGCTCGCGGCGCACGTGCCAGATGCGCTGCACGACCGTGACGACGCTCAGCGCCGCCAGCACGTACACCGCCGGCTGCAGCAGCTCGAAGTCGCCGAGCGACGCGCCCCGGGCGAAAAGCAGCCCGATCGCGAGGATCACCACGCGCACGGGCCGCGTGGCGATGCCCACCTTGCACTCCACCCCCAGCGCCTCCGCGCGCGCGCGGGTGTAGCTGACCATCAGCGACGCCAGCACCGCGACGACCACCGCCGCGGCGGCCACGCGGTTGCCGTGCAGCGCGAAGTAGCCGGCCACGGCCGTCAGCACGATGCCCTCCTCGATGCGGTCGAGCGTGGAGTCCAGGAACGCGCCGAAGGGCGTGCCCTTGCCCGACATGCGCGAGTAGCGCCCGTCGAGCGTGTCCATGATCGAGCCGACCACGAACGCGACGCCGCCCAGGAAGAACAGCCGCTCCCACACGAGCGCCGCGGCCACCAGGTTGAGGGCGAAGCCGGTGAGCGAGATCGCGTTGGGGGTCAGGCGCGACTCGATCAGCCGGTTGCGGACCAGCTCGCGTCGTTCGCCCGCGCCGATCGGCGCGCGCGTGCGCGCTCGGCGCGCGCGATGCGCGCCGCGGGCGCTGCGGCGCGGTTGCGTGCGTTGCCGGGGAGCCACGCCGGCCGCTACCCGCTCGCGGTGACGCCCGCGGGGGCCTTGAACGAGAAGCGCCACACGGTCGGCCGGGCGCGCGCCAGCCAGCTGGCGGCGTACGCGGACACGCCGGCGGTCACCGCGCCCAGGAACGCGTCGACGACGAAGTGGTTGGCGGTGACGATCGTGACGAACACGATCAACGGCGGGTACAGCAGCCACAGCACGCGCGCGATCCGCCAGCGCGCCAGGCGCGCGAGCGGCAGCCCCGCCATCAGCGCGAACGCCACGTGCATCGACGGCACCGCCGCGTACAGGTTGGTCACGTCGCTCAGCGACGCGCTCGTGTGGTTGATGTGCACGCCGGTGAAGTCCGCGACGGTGTCGTAGAAGCCCCACTCCGGCAGGAAGCGCGGGGGCGCGGTGGGGAACAGCGCGTAGCCGACGAGCGCGATCCCCATCCCCACCATGAACATGTTGCGCACGAAGTAGAAGCTGCGGTTGTGGCGCAGGTACAGGTACACGAGCGTGCCGATGATGACCGTCGTCTGCGCGTTCACGTAGATCCAGCTGCACGCGACCATCACGAAGTGGCTGCCCGACGCCCACGCCTGGATCGAGGGCTCGACGAACACGTGCAACTGCTGCTCGATGCGGATCACGTCACGCGCGTGCGCGAACGCCGCGTTGGCGTCCCCCTCGACCAGCCCGCGCACCAGCCGGTAGGCGAGCAGCGCGGCGGCGAACAGCGAGACCTGCCGGAGCGCGTCCAGCCATCCGTGAGGCAAGGCGCGCGCCTGCAGCGAACGGGCGCGGGCGAGCATCGGCGAGAAAGCCTAGACGATGCTCGGTCGCGACGAGCAGCCGCACTCGCCGCGTCGCTCTCGGCGCGCCGCCTCGTCAGTCGCAACGCGCGCCGTGCGCGAACACGCGCGACAGCGAGAAGCGGATGACCACGTGCAGCTCGCCCGCGCGCGCGGCCGTCAGCTTCGTCCAGTCGCCGCGAGAGCGGCTGACGCACCCCTCGCCGCCGGTCACGGCCCAGTACGGGGTGAAGCGCACGCGCACGGTGTAGGCCCCCGCGCGCGGCGCGTACAGCGTGAGCGAGTCGCTGCTCGCCGCGCGCAGGACGCCCGGCGCGCTGGCGAGCGGCGTGGCGTGGCCGACGGCGAACAGGCGCCAGCGCGCCGAGCGCCACACTTCGCGCAGGTACGGGACGCCCCCGCGCACCACGCGCGCCTCGGCCTTGGCGGAGTAGTCCAGCGGCGCGTCGGGCAGCGCCACGTAGGAGATCGCGTTGCGCGACAGCCACGCGCGATAGCGCGCGGCGGTGAGCGGCTCGGATTCTTCGTAGAAGAGGCCGTTGCGGTAGACGTCGAGCTGGCGCTCCCAGCCGCGCGCCAGCATCACGTGCGGGGCCAGCCAGCGCGCCTCCCAGTGGTCGGCGGTGGCCACCACCTCGATCCGCGCGGGGCGTGCGCCGTAGCCGACGCCCAGCGCGCGCAGCTCGTGCAGCAGCGGGCGATAGAACGAGGAGTTGACGGACGGGTCGGACGCTGCCGCGGCGAAGTCGGCGACGGGCGCGTTGGCCTGCCAGTAGAGCAGCGCCGGCGCGAGCGCCACCAGCGCCCAGCGCCGCCGGCGCGAGGCCCCCGCGAGCGCGCACGCGGCGATCGGGCCGGCGGCCAGCGCGCCGAGGCGGTCGGCGTTGCCGCCGACGGCCGTCGGCAGCAGGTACGAGCCGATGAGCGCCAGCGCGTACAGCGCGGAACCGATCCGCAGCAGGCGCAGGCTCGCGGCGGTCGCGCTCGCGCTGCGATCGCGTTCGATCAGCGCCCAGATCGCCACCACCCCGGCGAGCGCCGGGAAGAACGCCGAGCCCACGAACGGCTGCGTGCCGCCTTCCGGGAAGGCGAGCGACAGCAGCGCGATCGGGGCGAGCGCCGCCACGGTCAGAGCCCACGGCCACGCCCGCCGCGGACCCGCCAGCGCCCATGTCAGGAACGCCAGCGCCAGGAACGCGCCGGCGACGGGGCTGGCGAGCGCCGTGAGCACGCTCAGCGCGAGCGCGCCCGCTGGCGCGCCCCGCCGCGCCAGCAGCAGCGCGCCGAGGCCGATCGCCAGGCCGAGGTCGAACGGCACGCGGCTGGACAGCAGCGCGACGGAGGCGCCCACGGCGAACCACGCGGCGGCGATGCGCGTTGCGCGCGGCGCGAAGCAGCCGTCGATCGCCAGCGCGAACAGGGCGGTCGCGATCACCATCGAGATCGCCGCCAGCGGCTGCGGCCCGACCAGCGCGCCCAGCGCCGGCGCCAGCACCGAGTAGGCGAGCAGGTGATGGCCGCCGTACCAGGAGTTGTCCCACAGCGTGAAGCCCACGCGCGAGAACAGGTCGCTGCGGTAGCTCGCCGCCGCCAGGTCCGGGCTGGGGGGCGCGGCGACCAGGTAGGCGAGCGCGAACGCGGCGGTGATCGCCCACGCCGGCGCGGCCCCCGCGAGCCGCCTCGCACGCCCGCGCCCGCGCGGCCGGGGACGGAGCCGGGGCACGGGGGCGAGCGTGCTCACGGCGCGCTCAGGAAGCCCAGCACGCGCTCGATCACGTCGGGGCGGTCGAGCCACGGCCAGTGTCCGGCGTCGGGCAGCTCCAGCAGCTCGGCCTGCGGCAGGGCGCGCGCGTACGCCTCTGCGAAGCGCGCGGGGATGTAGGGGTCGCGCATGCCCCACACGACCAGCGCGGGCACGTCCAGCGTGCCCAGGCGCGCGCCGGCCGCAGCCAGCACGTCGGGCGGGGAGCTGCGGTACAGGCGCAGGATCGCGCGCTGGGTGCCCTGGTCGAAGTGCGCCAGCGTGCTGTCCAGCCACGCCTCGGGCATCGGCCCGGGCGCGACGTTGGACTCGCGCGAGGCCAGGCGCAGCGTGAAGCGGCCCGTGGCTCCCATCGCCAGCTCGCCCAGCCCCGGCGTTCGCCAGACGCGCGCGGTGCGATGCCAGCGGTAGCCGGGCAGGAAGGGCACCGCGTTGACGATCACCAGCCGCTCCACGCGCTCGGGCAGCCGCTGCGCGAACGCCAGCCCGACCGCGCCCCAGTCGTGCACGACCAGGCGCACGCGCTCGGCGCCCACCAGCCCCAGGAAGCGCTCGATGAAGCGGTCGTACTCGTCGATCGTGTAGCGCAGGAAGGCGGGCTTGCCCGAGCGCCCGAAGCCGGGAAGGTCGGGCGCGAGCCCGCCGCCGCGGCGCAGGAACTCGACCCATTCGTCGCTGCTGGTGGGCACGCCGTGCAGGTACAGCGGCACCGCCGCGCTCGCGTCGCCCGCCGCGTCCTCGCCCGCCGGCGGTGCCGCTCGCCAGAACACCGGCTGGCCGTCGATCTCCTCGGTGTGCTCGCTGAGGTCTGGCACCGGGCGAGGATATACGCGCGCACGCGGGCGGCTACGGTGCAGCGGTGCCCACCAAGACGAGCGCGAGCGCCTGGACGCCGCCGACGCGAGCGCGCGTGGTGCGCGTGCGCGAACGCCTGCGCGAGGTCTACGGCATCCCGCTGATGCGCCCCCACGGGCATCCGATCGCGGAGCTGGTGCTGACGGTGCTCTCGCAGTCGACCAACGACCGCAACCGCGACGTCGCCTACCTGCGCCTGCGCGAGCGCTTCGGCGGCGCGCGCTTCAGGTGGGAGCGGGTGCGCGACGCGCCGCTGGCGCAGGTCGAGGAGGCGATCCGCCCGGGAGGCATCTCCAAGGTGAAGTCCGCGCGCATCCAGGCGATCCTGCGGGCGATCTCGGAGCGCCCGCGCGGCGCCGGCCTGTCACTGGACTGGCTCGCGGACGCGCCCGTGGCGGAGGGTCGCGACTACCTCGTGGCGCTGCCGGGCGTCGGGCGCAAGACCGCCGCCTGCGTGCTGCTGTTCGCGTACGGGCTGCGCGAGGTGCCCGTGGACACGCACGTCTCGCGCGTGGGCATGCGCCTGCACCTGCTGCGACCGGGCGCCCCGTTCGAGGAGCTGCACGACCAGATGCTCGCGCTGACGCCCCCCGGGCAGGAGCTTGAGCTGCACGTCAACCTGCTGCGCCACGGCCGGCGCACGTGCCACGCGCGCGTGCCGGCATGCGGGGAGTGCGCGCTCGCGAGGATGTGCCCGAGCCGCCGGTCATAGAGTCGGGCGGTCGCATGCTCGGCCTCGCGCTCGCGGCCGGCGTCGACCAGCTACTACAGCGCGGGCGAGCGCGGCGAGTCAACATCACCTTCAACGCGCTACTGACGATCGCCCACGCACTCAGCGCACGCGCCTGGGAATTGCTCGAACAAGCCGAGCTATAGCCGGCCAGCAAGGCTACGGCAGGGGACGCGGTGCTCGCGAGGCCATGCTTGGGGCCCCTGCATCCCGGTTGACCGAACTGTTATATTCACCGCGCCAAATAGCCGGCCTACCAATGGAGAGCCGATGTGGAAGATGCGGTGTCAGTGGTGTTTGAGGCAGGGCGATGAGCCTACGAACATCCCGGTAAGCGCCACCATTAGCAGCAGCGTCGCGATGCCGGTCTGGCGCCGGAACAGTCTGATGTCCGTCTGGCTGCTGGTCTGCTTGATCCTGCTTGCATGCGCGGCGTGTACTGTGAGCATCGCTCGCGCGGATGTCGACATGACGGGGAGGCTCGTGCCTGGTCCCGCCCCGAAGTCTAGTCTCAGCTCCTCCGGGCTCGAGGCCGAACCACTGGTGAACTCAGAACACGACGGCGTATATCACTGTGGTGACCCGTATTCGACGATCGCAAATGTTGCAGGCGGCCTTGCTATCGGGAACTGCCCCTCGAACGAAGAATTTGACGTAGAGGACTATGGATACGGTGGGGAAAAATCGGGATACTTCTATGGTGGCTACTTCGCTAATCTCGGCGCATGTGCGTGGGCGAAGGTCTCAGAAGTGCTCAATAAAGAAAAATCGGGGAACACAGGCCACTGCTCAGGCGGGATTGGTTATGAATACGGGACGTTCTACAAAGAAATCAATAGTAACTCAGCGCAGGACGGCTTCTATGTTGTGAACCGAGTCGCGTGTGAGGAGTATGCGAACGTCCGCCCGTGGGGCAATGACACCGCGGTCGGGCCGATTAGGAATGTTCCCGCATACACCGCTGAAAGTGATGGAGCGGTCAACCCGGCTTTGAAGTGGCGATACGTGACTAATAATGGAAAATACGTTATGGTCCGCGATACGCGTATCGGCGGGGGTGAAGGCAACTGGGTTTTCGTCGAACGATCGTGTCTGCCAGGGACGCTGCCGGCAAGCGAAGGCGAACACCTTCCACCGGCGCCGACGGCAATTACCGCCGGGTACACCAACGTAACCACGACATCGGCCACTCTAAACGCCGAAGTCAACCCAAACAGCGTAGAAACCAAATACTTCTTCGAGTACGGGACAACAACGGGTTATGGCAGCGAAACGCCACTCGGCAACGCAGGTGCGGGCACTACAGGCGTGCCCGTCGACGCGGAGATCACTAACCTAGCACCCAACACGACCTATTACTATCGAATCGTCGCCAGCAGCGCGATAGGGGAGACAGTAGGCGGGCCGGTGTCGTTTACTACACCGCCATTGCCTCCAACCGTAACGACCGGAACCGCGACCGAAATCAAAGACACGCAGGCCACGTTGCACGGCACTGTCAATCCCAACGGTGCGGAAACCAGCTACTATCTCCAGTATGGCGAAACCACGGCCTACGGAAAACAAATCCCTCTCACGCCGGCTGATATCGGATCGGGCAGTGGCAACGTAGAAGTCGCACAGAATCTCACCGAACTGGCACCCACCACGACCTACCACTATCGGCTGGTCGCGGCCAACGCCGGAGGAACCAGCATAGGTGAAGACGCGACCTTTAGGACAGCTACGGAGGTAGGGGTCTTCTACCAGGGCAGCAGCAACAAGCTGTGGGAGACCTACTATGCGTACGGAAGCTGGGCAGCACGAGAACTCAGTGGTGAAATGAAGATCGCCGCCGACACCAGTCCCAGTGCGCTGTTCACCGAACCGGGAGAGGTGGGAGTCTTCTATCAGGGCAGCAACAACGAGCTGTCAGAGACCTATTACACACCAGAAAAATGGCCCACGCGTGAACTCAGTGGCGAAGTGAAGATGGCCGCTGGCACCAGTCCCAGTGCGATTGTCACCGAACCGGGAGTAGTGGGTGTCTTCTACCAGGGCAGCAACAACGAGCTGTCAGAGACCTATTACGCGTCGGGCAAATGGACTACACGGGAACTCGGCGGCAAAATGGCGGCTAAAACCAGCCCCAGCGCGATTCTCACTGAACCAGGAGAGGTGGGAGTCTTCTATCAGGGCAGCAACCACGAGCTGTCAGAGACCTACTACACGCCAGAAAAATGGCCCATACGGGAACTTCTCGGCAAAATGGCAGAAGGAACCAGCCCTAGTGCGCTGATCACGGAACCGGGAGTAGTGGGGGTGTTCTACCAGGGCAGCAACAATGAGATGTCGGAGACCTACTATGCTTACGGAAGCTGGGCAGAACGGGAACTTGGAGGCAAAATGGCGGCTAAAACCAGCCCCAGCGCGATTCTCACCGAACCGGGAGAGGTGGGAGTCTTCTACCAAGGCAGCAATAACGTGATGTCGGAGACCTATTACGCGCCAGAAAAATGGCCCACGCGGGAACTTGGTGGCAAAATGGCAGAAGGAACCAGCCCTAGCGCGCTGTCTCTCTGATGTCGTGAATTGGGATCACTATCCCGGTAATCGGGGCACTGCGGCCGGACTTCAGTCTCGGGCCTCCGAGCGCGTTGTCGCGAGGGAGTCGCTGCACTTCGTCATGTGGCGCTGCGTCGATCGTCAGGCGTAGGCGGTGTGCCCTCTAGCAAGACCTCCGGAGGATCGCCGCCGAATACCTGCTCCCAGCCGCCACGCGTGTCCATGTACTCGCGAATCGCCGTAACCCGGCCGTCGGCCACCTCGTAGGCGAAGCAGTAGTCGTTGACGTAAGGGCGACCGTTGGGAAGCGTCGCCGACATCCTGTGCTCGGCGATCACGACGTCCCCCTCGCCAACCATCGACCGGGGCTCGAACGCCACGTTTGTGAAGAAGCGCGGATAGTCATAGGCCATGAACGCCACGATTGCGTCACGGTCGAGATCGTTGAGACCCCGCGGCGGCCCTGCGTCGTCGGCGCTTCCGAGCCCCAGAGCGATCTGTGTTGCATTGCCTGCAGGAGCCACCCAGATGACGTCGGGATGCAGGAACGCAGCGATGCGATCCGGGTCTCCCGTGGCGTAGGCCGCGTAGAGCGCCTGCACTGTCTCCTTCGCGGTCACTGATTTCAGCTTATAGCCCAGCCAGACGCAGGAGACTCGCGGGATTCGGACGACGTAGCTGATGGCAGACCGGCTCAAGCACAGCCGTACGGCCTGCGTTCACGCACGCGCTATCCCCGCGGCAGCACCGCGAACGCGATCACCGCGTACTGCATCGCCGCGGCCGCCAGCACGAGCGTGTGAAAGACCTCGTGGTAGCCGAACACCTTCGGCCACGGGTTGGGCCAGCCGCTCGCGTACACGACCGCCCCCACCGCGTACAGCAGGCCGCCGAGGGCGAGCCCGGCGGCGCCCAGCCAGCCGATCGCCGCCGGCAGCTCGCCGACGACCGCGGCGGTGACCAGGCCAAGCGCCACGTACACGGCCGCGAACAGCCACTTCGGCGCGTCGATCCACAGCAGCTTGAACACCACGCCCCCCATCGCGCCGAGCCACATCACGATCAGGATCGTGCTCGCGAGCGTCCCCTTCAGCGCGAGCAGCGCCACGGGCGTGTACGTGCCGGCGATCAGCACGAAGATCATCGAGTGGTCCAACCGCCGCATCCAGCGGCGCGCCTTCGGCCGCCACGTGACGCGGTGATAAAGGGCGCTGGTGCCGAGCAGGCCCGACACGGCAGCCGCGTAGATCGCCGCGGCCACGCGCGCGCGCCCGTCGGAGGCCGCGAGGATCAGCGCCACGCCGCACACGAGCGACACGAAGAACGCGTACTCGTGCAGCACGCCGCGGAGCCGCGGCTTGACGGGAGCCAGCGCGTCCCCCGCCGAGACAATGTTCATGCTCGGAAGGTAGCGCTCCTCGGCACGGAGCGCCAGGCTCAGCCGGGGGCGGAGGCGGCGTCGCGCGCCACCGGCGCAGCGCTGCCGGCGAGCTTCGCGCGGGCGCGCTCGGGCGTGACCGTCACGACGTCCCACGCGAGCCCCACGCGCGCGAGCGCGAGGATCAGCCAGCCGGAGGGGTCCAGCTCGTACCAGCGCAGCCCGTGGAACGCCGACTGGGGGAAGGCGTGGTGGTTGTGGTGCCACGCCTCGCCGAGCGACGGCAGCGCCAGCCAGAAGACGTTGGTGGACTCGTCGTCGATGTCGAAGCGCCGGCGCCCGAAGAAGTGGCAGATGGAGTTGATGCTCCAGGTGACGTGGTGCACGAGGAAGATCCGCACGAGGCCAGCCCACAGCAGCGCCGACAGGCCGCCGTCCACCAGCGAGCCGCCGCTGATGGCGAAGCCGAGCAGGAACGGCAGCGCCAGGCTGCCGAGCGCGATCAGCGGGAAGCTCTTGTTGATGCGGCGCATCGTCGGGTCCTCGACGAGGTCGCGCGCGAAGCGTTTGGAGGACGCCTGGCCGTGGGTCACGAACAGCCAGCCGACGTGCGCGTGCCACAGGCCCGCGACCATCCCGCGCAGGCCCGCGCCGTGCCCGGCGTGCGGGCTGTGCGGGTCGCCCTCTTCGTCTGTGAACGTGTGGTGCTTGCGGTGGTCGGCCACCCAGTCGATCACCGGGCCCTGCAGCGACATCGAGCCGAGCACCGCCAGCGTGTAGCGCAGCCACGGATGCGTCTGGAACGCGCGGTGGGTGAGCAGGCGATGGAAGCCCACGGTGATGCCCAGCGCGGTCAGCAGGTACATCGCCGCGAAGATCGCCAGGTCGCGCGGTCCCAGGAAGCGGTTCCACATCAGCGTCGCCGCCGCGACCACGCCCAGGAACGGGATCACGACCGCCGCGATGTTGACGTTGCGCTCGAGGCGGGTCATCTGCATCGAGCCTACCCACGCTGGCGCCCGCCGTTACCTCCAGCGGCCGCAGGACCCCCGATTTGGGGGGTGCGGCGTCCGGTGTCCGTAGCGACGCCCGCCGCCCTTGAAGCCCCTCAGCAAATCTGCCATACTCTGACTCAGATTTTTCCAACCGCTTAGAAGGAGCTAGTCCCCAATGGCAAAGACCATAGGCATCGACCTCGGCACGACCAACTCGTGCATGGCCGTGCTCGAGGGTGGCGAGCCGACCGTCATCGAGAACGCCGAGGGCGGCCGCACGACGCCGTCGGTCGTCGCGTTCACGGCGTCGGGCGAGCGCCTCGTCGGCACCGTCGCCAAGCGCCAGGCCGTCACCAACCCGCAGAACACCGTCTTCTCGATCAAGCGCTTCATGGGCCGCAAGGAGGCCGAAGTCAAGGAGGAGGAGTCGATCGTCCCGTACAAGGTCGTCTCCGGCCCCAACGGCGACGCGCGCGTGGAGGCCGGCGGCGAGCAGCACTCGCCGCCCGAGATCAGCGCGATGATCCTGCAGAAGCTGAAGTCCGACGCGGAAGCGTACCTTGGCGAGGCCGTCGACTCCGCGGTCATCACCGTGCCCGCGTACTTCAACGACGACCAGCGCCAGGCGACCAAGGACGCCGGCAAGATCGCCGGCCTGGACGTCAAGCGCATCATCAACGAGCCCACCGCCGCGTCGCTGGCGTACGGCCTGGACAAGGAGTCCGACCAGACGATCCTCGTGTTCGACCTCGGCGGCGGCACCTTCGACGTGTCCGTGCTGGAGATCGGCGACGGCGTGTTCGAGGTCAAGTCCACCGCCGGCGACAACCACCTCGGCGGCGACAACTTCGACAAGGCGATCGTCGACTGGCTCGTCGCCGAATTCCGCAAGTCCCAGGGCATCGACCTGTCCGCCGACCCGATGGCGCTACAGCGTCTCTACGAGGCCTCCGAGAAGGCCAAGATCGAGCTGTCCACCACCCAGGAGACGCAGATCAACCTGCCGTTCATCACCGCCGACGCCTCCGGGCCCAAGCACCTCGACACGCGCCTCACGCGCGCCAAGCTCTCCGAACTGACCAGCGACCTGCTCGACCGCGTCGTCGCCCCCGTCCGCCAGGCGCTCGACGACGCCAAAGGCAAGGGCGTCAAGGACGTCGAGCACGTCGTGCTCGTCGGCGGCATGACGCGCATGCCCGCCGTCCAGGAGAAGGTCAAAGAGCTCACCGGCAAGGAGCCCCACCGCGGGGTCAACCCCGACGAGGTGGTCGCCGTCGGCGCCGCCATCCAGGCGGGCGTGCTCGGCGGCGAAGTCAAGGACGTGCTGCTGCTCGACGTCACCCCCCTGACCCTCGGCATCGAGACCAAGGGCGGCGTCATGACCAAGCTCATCGAGCGCAACACCACCATCCCCACCCGCAAGGGCGAGGTCTTCTCCACCGCCGAGGACAACCAGCCGTCGGTGGAGATCCACGTGCTGCAGGGCGAGCGCGAGATGGCGCAGTACAACAAGTCGCTCGGCAAGTTCCAATTGACAGGCATCCCGCCCGCGCCGCGCGGCATCCCGCAGATCGAGGTCGCCTTCGACATCGACGCCAACGGCATCCTCAACGTGTCCGCCAAGGACCTCGGCACCGGCAAGGAGCAGAAGATCGAGATCAAGGCCGGCTCCGGTCTCTCCGAGGACGAAATCAAGCACATGGTCTCCGACGCCGAGTCCCACGCCGAGGAGGACCGCAAGGCGCGCGAGCTCGCCGAGGCGCGCAACACCGCCGAGAACGCCGCCTACCAGGCCGAGCGCCAGCTCGCCGACCTCGGCGACCAGGTCGACGCCGACTCCAAGTCGCGCATCGAAGACGCCATCAAAGACGTCCGCGAGGTGCTCGAGTCCGAGGACCCCAACGCCATCAACGCCAAGGCCGAGGCCCTGCAGACCGCCTTCCACGCGGTCTCCGAGGCCATGTACCAGCGGGCGCAGGAGCAGGCAGCGGCCGCCGGCAACGGCGGGGCGCCGACCGACGGCGCCGCCGGCGAGGCTGCCCCCGAAGAGGAGGAAGTCGTTGACGCCGAGGTAGTCGAAGAGCCGAAGGCTTAGGGCGTCTGATGACGGAGATCAAGGTCACTGTTAATGGGGTCGCTGGTGGGCGGTCCGAGTCTGTGCGGGCTGATGGGGCGTCCGAGCCTTCGTGGGGGGGTTTTGGCCCCGGCCCCGGCGGAAACCCC
>Ga0335075_10007821_pt1 | contig 16414 bp, 6 predicted proteins | sample Lox_Sample_24_FD_206723 | JGI IMG/M metagenome (GOLD analysis project Ga0335075, IMG submission 206723) | Soil microbial communities from Loxahatchee National Wildlife Refuge, Florida, United States - Lox_Sample_2.4 | ecosystem: Environmental > Terrestrial > Soil > Wetlands | place: USA: Florida... | reverse complement strand
GAGCGGCAGACGCACGATGAACGTCGCGCCCTGATCCTGGCCGGCACTCTCGGCGCGAATCGACCCGCCGTGCAGTTCCACCAGGTTGCGGACGATCGACAGTCCCAACCCGAGCCCGCCGACCCGACGTGTGGACGAGGCATCGGCCTGCCGGAAGCGCTCGAAGACGTGCGGCAGGAAGTCGGCCCGGATGCCTTCGCCAGTGTCGACGACCTTCAGTTCGGCGTGCAGGTCGTGCTCGGTGACCTCGACGCGCACCAGACCATCGCGTGGCGTGAACTTGATCGCATTGACGAGCAGGTTCCAGATCACCTGCTGCAGGCGACTGGCATCACCCATCACCATCGTCGGTGACGAGGACGCGGGCGCTTCGAGGCGCACGCCACGTGCGTCAGCGGTCGGCTGCACCGTCTCGATCGCCGCGCGCACGACCTCGGCGAGCGCCACTGGCCGGCGCTCGAGCCGCAGCTTGCCCGAGATGATGCGGCTCATGTCGAGCAGGTCGTCGACGATCTGCGCCTGGGCCCGTGCATTGCGAGCGATCACCGCCAGACCATCGTCGAGAGACCGCCCGGCGGCGGCTTCGAGGCCCAGGAGTTGCGTCCAGCCGAGGATGGCGTTGAGCGGCGTCCGCAGTTCGTGCGAGAGCGTTGCGAGGAATTCGTCCTTCAGGCGAGCGTTGCGCTCGGCCTCGGCGCGCGCCGCCCGCTCGGAGTCGAGCAGTTCAGCCAGCCGATCGGCCGTGCGCTTGCGCGCGGTGACGTCGGCCACCATGCCCGTCACGCTCACCGTCCCGTCGTCGCGATTGACGACGGAGGTGCCGCGGTCTTCGAGCCATGCCGCGGCGCCGTCGACCGGCCGGGTGATGCGGAACTGACTGACGTACGCGCCGCGCCGGGTGGCCGCATCGCTCACGAGCCCGATGTGCCCGTCGCGGTCGTCCGGATGAATCAGCGGCAACACGTCGGCCGACGATTGCAGCGTCTGCCCCTCACGGAGGCCGAACACGTCAGCGAGGTTGCGCGACATGCCGATGTGGTCCGCCACCGGGTCCCACTCCCACAACGCGATGCGCGCCTCGCGGAGCGCCTCGTCGAGCAGGTGCTGGGTGACCTCCAGCGCACTCGCAAAGGCCGCACGCTCGACCTGTGCCCGCACGCGGACGCGCAGTTCGCGGGCACTGAACGGTTTCACCAGGTAGTCGTCGGCGCCAGCTTCGATCGCGTCGACCGTCGCCTCGTCGCCAGCCCTGGCCGACACCAGGATGATCGGGACGCGGCGCAGCCCATCGTCGGCCCGTAGCTCCCGCATCAATCCGAGGCCATCCAGCTTCGGCATCATGATGTCGCTCACCACCAGCGCGGGGCGACGCTGCTTCGCGAGGTCGAGCGCCGCTTCGCCGTCGGGCGCCAGGATCACGTCGTAGTCGGGCGCCAGCAGCCGGCCGATGTACGCACGCATGTCGGCGTTGTCGTCCGCCACCAGCACGCGAGGCCGCTCCGCTCCCGTGACGTCGGCAGCGCGCGACGTCTCGGTCATCACCGGCAACGACGAGAACGACGTGCGCTCGTCGTCGCCGGGCAGCCAGCGCATCGCCTCCTCGACGTAGCCGCTGGCCCGACCGTCGCCGGTAAGGCTGCTTGCCGCGTCGACCGATCGTCCGAGCAGCTGCGGGTCGCCAAGCGGCACTTCAACCGTGAAGGTGCTGCCGCGTCCTTCCTCGCTGACGACGCTCACGGTGCCGCCGTGCAATCGCACCAGTTCCTGCACCAGGGCCAGGCCGATGCCCGTGCCTTCGTGGCTGCGTCCACGCGAGCCCTCGATGCGTCGGAAGCGCTCGAAGACGCGCTCGACGTCAGCGGCGGGGATGCCGACACCCGTGTCGGCGACCGTCAGCACCGCGCGGCCGTCACGTTCCTCGAGCCGGACGAGCACCTGGCCGGCCAGCGTGAACTTGAACGCGTTGGCGACCAGGTTGAGGACGACCTTCTCCCACATCTCCGCGTCGACCAGCGCCAGCCGCGAGAACGGCCGGCAGTCGATCACATAGGTCAGCTCCGCCTTCTCCATCGCGGAGCGAAAGGCACTTGCGATGTCGAGCGTGAGCCGCGGCAGGTCGATCGGCTGGTACTGCGCCTGGACCCGACCGGCCTCGATGCGCGAGAAGTCGAGGAGCGCGTTCACCAGCTTCAACAGGCGCAGGCTGTTGCGCTGCAGCAGCGTGAGGCGTTCGTGCTGGGCCGACCCCGACTCGGCGTCGCGAATCAGGTCCTCCACCGGCCCGAGCATCAACGTGAGCGGCGTGCGGAACTCGTGACTGACATTGGAGAAGAACGTCGTCTTGGCCCGATCGATCTCGGCCAGCGCTTCTGCCCGTCGGCGCTCGGCCTCGTACGCACGGGCACTCGCCACCGCGGCAGCGATCTGGCCAACGAGGAGTTCGAGGAAACTGCGGTAGGCCTGGTCGAAGGGCCGCGTCGGATTGAGTCCGGCGACGAACACCCCGACCGGCCGCGCCTGCCCGGCCTGCGCCAGCGGCAGCACGATGGCCTGGGTCGGCCGGCCGGGCCACGGACTCGCGCCCTCCCACGCCTCTTCGCCGACGATGCCGAGGTCGACCTGGCGGACGTGACCAGCCAGCGCGTCGAACAGCGGCCAGGGCGTGGTGTCCCGCGGCCCGACACTGTCCGGCGCGAGCGCGTGGTCGACGCGCACGCCGGTGCGCGTCCGGCGCGCGCAACACGCGCCGTCCTCGTTCACGAGGTACGTCAGCGAGAACGGCACGTCACGCGGATCGCGCGCGAGGCTGCGTTCGACGGCGGCAAACACGTCGGCCTCGGTGTGAGCCTCCGCCAGGCCACCCGCCAGTTCTCGCAGCGTGGCCAGGCGCCGCTCACCGATCTGCCGCTCGGTCTCCTCGGTGACCACGCACAGCATCCCGGCGATGATGCCGTCGTCATCGTGCAGCGGACTGTAGGAGAACGTGTGGAACGTCTCCTCGAGATAGCCGCTGCGCACGAGGAACAGGCGCAGGCCTTCGTCCCACGTCGCCTCACCGGTGGTGAAGACATGGTCGATGCGTGGGCCGATGTCGGGCCAGATCTCGGCCCAGACCTTGCGCGCACTCGCGCCCAGCGCCCACGGCTGCTTCACCCCGAGCGTCGGACGGTAGGCGTCGTTGCAGAAGAACGTGAGGTCGGGCCCCCAGCACATCCACATCGCGTAGCGAGACGTGAGGACGATGCGGATGGCGGTGCGCAGGCTCTGAGGCCAGCCATCGACCGGGCCGACGGACGTCTCGGCCCACGGGTGGGCACGCATGGCGGCGGCCATGGTGCCGCCCGTGTCGAAGAGATCGTCGCTGTGCGCCACGCCAGGTTCAGGGCCAGGCGTCCTTGCCGCGCCGAAGCCCAAACGGCGAAGGCGGGCTGATCAGGGCGCGTGGGACGGACGAGAGTGTCCCGCGATCAGGTACCGCGTCAACACTTCGACCTGGTCACCAGCTCGACCTTGTACCCATCTGTCAGGTAACGAGACACATACATGTCCGCCAACGTCACCGAACTGTGCAAGAATCGAGCAGCGCCCCCTTCGGACCGTGTCCACGTTCGCGCCATTTCCGTTCTCGTTCACAGGCGGGCCTGATCGCCCGAGGGTCCTCATTGCGGAGGACGAAGGGCTGCTTGCCGAGGAGCTGAAACACCGGCTCACGCGGCTCGGTGCCGAGGTCGTCGGCACGGTCGCCACCGGCGAAGACGCCATCGCGCTCGCGGGCCTCACCGCCCCGCAGGTGGCGTTCATGGACATCCGCCTCAAGGGCGACATGGACGGCATCGAGGCCGCCGCGGCCATCGGCGATCGCTTCGAGGTGCCGGTGGTCTTCCTCACCGCGCATGCCGACGATGGGACCATCTCGCGCGCCAAGCGCGTCCGCCCGTACGGCTACCTGCTGAAACCGATCAACGAACGCGAGCTGAAGGTGACGCTCGCGATGGTGCTCCACAAGCACACCCTCGAGCGGCAACTGCGCACCAGCGAGATCCGCTACGAGACGACGCTCATGAGCATCGGCGACGGCGTCGTCGCCACCGATGCCGAAGGCAAGGTCACCTTCATCAACCCGGTGGCCGAGACGCTCACCCGCTGGCCACACACCGAGGCGATGGGCCGGCCGGCCGGCGAGGTGTTCGTCCTCCGCAATGGCCAGACCGGCGAAGCGATTCCAGACCCGATCTCGCGTGCGCTGAACGAGCAGGCCATCGTCCTGTTGCCGCCGCAGACGGTGCTCGTCTCGCGCGACGGCACGACGCTGCCGATCGACGACAGCGTGGCACCGATCCGCGATCACGACGGCTCCGTGCGGGGCGCCGTCGCCGTCTTCCGCGTCGAGACGCAGGACGCACGGACGATGGAACGGCTTCGGCACGCCGAGGAACGGCTGCGTCAGGCGGAGAAGCTCGAAGCCCTCGGACGCCTGGCGGGCGGCGTGGCACACGACATCAACAACATGATGACGGTCATCGTCGGCTGCGCCGACCTGGTGCTGGAGAAGCTGCCGCCCACCGAGCCCAGTCGCGCGCTGCTGCGTGAGCTGAAGGCGGCCGCCGACCGCAGCACGTCGATGGTGCGGCAACTCCTGGCGTTCAGCCGCACGCAGGTCCTGTCGCCGGTGGTCCTCGACGTGCGCGACGTGGTCATCGACCTGCAGACGATGCTGCGCCGGCTGATCGAGTCGCACGTCGAGATCGTCTACACGCTGCGCGACGGCGCCACCCTGGTGCGGGCCGACCGCAGCCAGCTCGAACAGGTCCTCATCAACCTGGCGCTCAACGCCCGCGATGCGATGCCGCAGGGCGGCCGCCTGACGATCGAGTGCGGCAGCGTCGACGTCGACCCGACCTACGCGGTCGGCTCGCCTGAACTGGTGCCCGGGCCGTACGTGATGCTCTCTGTCGGCGACACCGGCTTCGGCATGGACCCGGTGACGCGGTCGCGCGTCTTCGAGCCGTTCTTCACGACCAAGGACGCCGGCAAGGGCACCGGGCTCGGCCTGGCGACGGTATATGGCGTCGTCAAGCAGTCGGGCGGCCATATCCACGTGTACAGCGAGATTGGCGAGGGGACGCTGTTCAAGGTCTACCTGCCACGCGAACAGGCTCCGCTGCTGCCCGAGCCGGTGCCACTGGCGGTCGAGGACACGGCGGCGCCGGGCGGCACCATCCTGCTCGTCGAGGACGAGGACGCGGTGCGGCAGCTGGTCGCCACCTACCTGACGACGGCCGGCTATACCGTACTCTCGGCGGCCGACGGACGCGAGGCGCTGCAGCGTCTCGACGTGGAACATCCGACGGTCGATCTGCTGCTCACCGACGTGGTGATGCCCAACATGGGCGGCCGCGCCCTGGCCAGCGCGCTGCGCCCGCGCTTTCCAGCGATGCGCGTGCTGTTCATGTCCGGCTACACCGAGGACCGCATCCTCCGGCAGGGCATCGCCCACGAGGACGTCGCGTACATCCAGAAGCCGTTCTCGGCGACTGGCCTGCTGGACCGCGTTCGCCAGACGCTCACCCAATCGCCGTCGCGCGACGCGTAAGCGGCCGCCGTCCTGATCGAACGGCGCCGTTCGATGGGCACGTCGCCCTTCGACGATGCTCAAGGCGTCCCGAGTGCAGTCGAGGGACGGGGACATGCCGCTACCCGCCAGATCCAGAACGGCGACTGACTTCGGTCGCCGGGGTGTGCATATCCATCTGGTCAGGGGCGCCTCCCCGAGGCGCCCGTCCGCGATCTGGTTCCCTAGAGCGGGAACTGCAATGTGGCCCGCGTTCCGGCCTCCGTGCGCACGATGTCGCAGGTGCCGTCGATCTGGCTGGCCAATGTGCGAATCAGCAGCATGCCGAGCGAGCGTCCCCCCGCGAGGTCGGCGCCCTGGATCCCGACGCCGTCGTCCTCCACCACGAGCTCACACGAACGTTCCTGCGGCCGCACCGCGATCGTGACCTGCCCCTCACCTCGGCCCGGGTAGGCGTGCTTGAGGGCATTGGTCAGCAGTTCGTTGAGGATGAGCGCACAGGGCACCGCCTTGTCGATGCCGAGCGCCACCGGGGCGAGGTCGAACACGGCCTGGATGCGGACGCCGGTGCTCATGCCCTGCAGCAGCGCAGTGCTCAGCTGACGCACGTACTCGGAGAAGTCGATCGCCGCCAGGTTGCTGGTCCGGTACAACTGCTCGTGCACGAGCGCCATCGACTGGACGCGGTTGCGGCAGTCTTCGAGCAGCGTGACCACGCTCGCGTCGTCGGTGATGGTGGACTGGAGATACAGCAGGCTCGAGATCACCGCCAGGTTGTTCTTGACGCGGTGGTGAATCTCCTTGAGCAGCACTTCCTTCTCCCGCAGTGACTCGAGGATCTGCTCCTCGTCCTGCTTGCGCGGCGTGATGTCGTGCATCGTGCCCATCATCCGCCGCGTCGCGCTCGTAGACGCGCCCGTGCGAGTTCACCCACAGCACGGTGCCGTCGTCGCTCCGCACGGCCTTGTAGTCGACGTCGTAGGGCTGGTCGTCGGATTCGAGCGAATGCTGGAGCCGATCGAGGACGCGCGCGCGGCTGTCGGCATGCAGCGTGGCCGCCCAGACGTCGTCGACGTGGCCGATTCGCTCGAGCGGCCCGAGGCCCATCAGCGCGGCGTAGCGCGCGTCGACGTAGACCTGCCCGGTCTTGACGTTCCAGTCCCAGAGGCCGTGCTGTGCGTTGTCGAGCACGAGTTGCAGCCGCGCCTGGCTCGCCTCGAGCGCCAGCGTCGCCAGTTTCCGATCGGTGATGACCTCGGTGAGCATGATGACGCCGCCGATCGCGCCGGCATCGTCGTACCACGGGCGCACTTCCCAGCGAATCCATTCCGCCTTGCCATCGTGACGGGTGAAGCGCTCCTCCTCGCGCTGCTCGACGGCGCCGCGCAGGGCCCGCTGGTGGATGTCGTGCCACTGCGTCATGGCGCGAATCTCCGGAAACACGTCGTAGTGGTGCTGGCCCTTGAGGTCGCGCGCGCCGAGCCGGTAGTCCTGCACCCAACGGCGGCTCCAGGCGAGATAGCGCAGGTCGCGATCGAACATGGCGACCGCTGCCGGCGCATGCTCGACGAATGCGCTCAACAGGCCGTAACTGGTAGCGGCGTCGGCCCGCAGTTGTTCGAGGGTGCGGGCCGTCGCTTCCGACGCGAGCAGACGTTCCTGCGACCGCTGCGCTTCCCGCATCGCATAGAAGACCAGCGTCCCAATCAGCACCGACAGCGCCGTCGCGAGCGCCAGCACCAGGCGCGGGCCGCGAGGCTGGCCCTCAGCCAGCCACACTTCGAGCAGCAGGACCAGCAGCACGAGGACCGAGACGCCGGCGCCGAGCGGCGCCCACATCGGCAGCGGTCGCCGGCCCGGCCCGGGCCAGCCGGTCACGACCAGCGCCCAGGCCGTGAGCAGCATCGCGACCGACGTGTGGATGGCGAGCCCGGCGATGGCCGAGAAGGGCTCGATGGTGGCTACGCCCAGCGCGGCATTGAGCAGGCTCGCGATCGCTCCGGCGCTGAGTGCGAGGGCGGCAACGCCGAACGTCGGCCCGCGATGCCGCGTCGGCGCCGTCACGAAGGCGACGCCGAGCACGGTCCATCCGATCGCGGCCAGCATGGCGAGCCGGCCGGCCGGCAGGCCCGGTGTCTGGACGAACGGCGCCACCAACAACGTGTCGATGCCCAGCGGCCTGCCCAGGAGATGCTCGGCAAGCGTAACGACACCAATCACGATGAGCGGCACGCCGGTCAGCACCGCCAGCCGATTCCACTGCCGCGTCGCCGCCCAGAGCCCGAGTCCAGAAAGCACGAGGCCGATCGCGGAGTTGGGCTGCATCGGAGGCAGTGCCGGATGCAGCCGGACCAGCAACGCCGACTCGACCACCCAGCCGGCGAGCACGGTCACGCCGGTGAGCAGGATCAGGATGGCGACGACGATCACCGACGATGGCGGCGGATCGGGGACGATCGCCGGCGGCGCGACGATCCGCACGGCGCCGGACCCTGGCCCATCGATGCGGGTGATGTCCACGGCCGTCTCAGGGTGCCGTCGGGCGATCGGCGCGGGCGGCGACGACCGCGGCGACGTCGCCGACAGGCGCCAGCCAGATGCCGTTGGCCGGATTGGCGGCGTAGGCGAGCAACTCGTCGAGCATGGCGACACGCGTCGTCTGACGCCCGTCGGCGCCAATCTCGTGGCCGGCCAGCACCAGCCACGCGCCGCGGGCGCGCGCGTCGTCGAGCAGCGACTTGATCTGCGCGAAGTCCTTGCCGTCCATCTCGACGCCCAGCGTCTGCGCCAGATCGACGAACGCGGGGTCGTTGGCAGCCTCGTCGAGCCAGCCGCGACCAGCGAGGAACAGTTCGGCGACGACCGGGACGTAACTGCGCGTCTCGCGCCCACGGCCGACGAACGTCTGGCCACACGGATAGGCGAAGGTGCGCGGTCGGACACCGAGCAGCGCCTCGATGCGCCCGTTGGCCTCGACGAGTTCCGCACGCATGCGCTCGATCGTGTGCGCCTCGAGGGCCTTCTCACGCGCGAACGGGAAGTTGCCGCTGCACGAATGAGTCAGCGAATGGTTGCCGATCTCGTGCCCGGCGGCGGCCGCCTGCTTCCAGCCGTCGACCCGGCGCTCCACGGCCGACGGCACGACGAAGAGCGTGACGCGACTGCGGTGGCGCGCAAAGACCGGCAGGCCCGCCGTGACCTGGCTTTCTCGCCCATCGTCGAAGCTGAGGCTGAGCGCCATGCGCGCCCCGCCGGGCCAGCCGGGCGCGGTGGCAGGCGACTGCATCGACGCCGTGGGTGAGGCGAGTGGTGACACGGCCAGCGTGGTCCACGCCACGAGCGCGAGGGCAAAGGCGATACGCATGCGGAGGCTCCGGCGCCATGATGCCGGTCGTCGGGCCGGCTGTCCACGACGAGCAGTCTTTCGCCTACACTTGGGCTCTCGTTGCCGATCCTGCCGCGGTGCCGGACCATCGTCCACGCGCGCCCTTCGCGCGTCGGGCTGCAGCGAACGGGGTGAATTCGACGTGGCTACTCGCAAGGTCCTCGCGGTCGGCGCCGTGGCGCTGGTCGTCCTACTCGGCGGACGCGCCCTGATCGGGCAGTCAGGTCCCGCCGGTCCCCCGTACGCGCCGGCCCGTTCGATGGCCGAGATCGTGCTCGAGCCCGGCCTGCGCATCGAGCTGGTCGCCAGCGAACCGGACGTGCAGAGCCCGGTGGCCATGGACATCGACGAAGACGGGCGGATGTTCGTCGTCGAGATGCCGGGCTACCCGCTCGACGTCTCGCCGACCGGCCGCGTGAAGCTGCTCGAGGACACCAATGGCGACGGCCGCGTCGACCGCAGCACGGTGTTTGCCGACGGCCTGCGGTTGCCGAGCGGAGTGATGCGTCACAAGCGCGGCATCCTGGTGACCAGCCCGCCCGACCTCATCTACTTCGAGGACGTCAACGGTGATGGCAAAGCCGACGTGCGCGAGGTGGTGCTCACCGGCTTTGCGCGCACCAATCCGCAGCACGCCGTCAATCACCCGGTGTACGGCCTCGACAACTGGATCTATCTCGCGCATTCCGGCGGATCGCAGCCGGTCATCTACGCCGACCTGTTCGGCGATCAGGGCAAGGACCTCACGTTTCCCGGCCGGCCCGAGATCAAGGGGCTGGACTCGCGTGGTCGTGGTGTCCGCCTGAAGCCCGACGCCTTCAAGGTCGAGGGGCTGTCGAGTCGCACGCAGTACGGCAACGCGTTCGACGTCTACGGCCGCTTCTTCGCGCACAACAACTCGATCCATCAGCGGCACGAGGTGCTGGCGGCGCGTTACGCCGAGCGCAACCCGCACCTGCTGCTGCCGTCGGCGATGGCCGAGATCTCGGACCACGGCAACAACAACATCCTGCCGATCACGCATGGCGCCCGCTTCGACCTGCTCACCGAGCCCGGGCAGTTCACCTCCGCCTGCGGCCTCACGGTCTACAGCGGTGGCGCGCTGCCGCCGGAGTTCGAGGGGACGACGCTGGTGGCCGAACCGGTGCACAACCTCGTGCACCGCGACGTGCTCACACCGAAGGGGTCGACGTTCGTGGCGAGCCGGGCCCGCGCCGATCGGGAGTTTCTCGCGTCGAAGGACGCCTGGTTCCGGCCGGTGAACTTCTACATCGGGCCCGATGGCGCGCTGTACGTGATCGACTACTACCGGCCGTACATCGAGCATCCGGAATGGGCGTCGAGCGACCTGCAGAAGTCGCCGGCGGTGCTGTCGACCGGCAAGGACCGCGGCCGCATCTATCGCATCACGGCCGCCACCCCGCGTCCCGGCGCCACACCTGCGCGCCGGCCGGCATTGGGAGCGGCCAGCGACGCCGACCTCGTCGCGGCACTTGCGAGCCCCAACGTGTGGTGGCGCCGTACGGCACAGCGCCTGCTCGTCTCCGGCAACCGGCACGATGCGGCACCGGCGATCGAGGCACTCGCCCGGACGCGGCCGACCGCGCTCGGGCGGCTGCACGCCCTGTGGACGCTCGAGGGACTCGACCGCCTCCCGGCCTCGCTCGTGACGCAGGCCTTCACCGACCCCGACGCCGGCGTGCGCGAGAACGCGATCATCCTGGCCGAACGGCATCTCGGCGACGCGCCGACTGTGGATGCGCTGCTGCGTCTGACCGACGACCCGGATGCCCGCGTGCGATTCCAGTTGCTGGCGACGCTCGGCTTCATCGATTCGACGGCGTCGCGGACCGCGCAGGATCGTCTGCTGCTGCGCGACATCGAGGACGAGTGGGTCCAGATCGCGGCGCTGAGCGCCTCGTCCGATCGCGCCCTGGCGTGGTTCGAGCGGGCTCTCGATCCGGCAGCCGGCCTGATCACGCAAGAGTCACCCGGGCGTGCCCGCTTCCTCGATCGACTGGGCGGCGTCGTGGCTGCCCGACAGCGCAGTGCCGAACTGGCGCGTGCGGTGTCGGTCGTGACCGACCCGAGCGCACCGGCCGGCGACTGGTGGCGTGCGGCGCTGCTCGAGGGGCTGGCGCGTGGTACCACGGGCGTCGCGGGCCGGAAGGCGCTGGCAGCAAGTCAGCCGACCCTGCTCACGCTGGCCACTGGCGATCAGGCGCGATTGCGTCGCGCCGCCGTGGCGCTGCTGGTGGTGAGCGATGTGACGCCGGGCGAGGCCGCCAGCCTGGCCGGGACACGGGCCGCGGCGATTGCCATCGACGGCACCGCGACGGTGGCGGCGCGGGTCGACGCGCTCACGCTGCTCGCGCTCGTCGACGCGCCGGCCCATCGGCCGACCTTCGAGCGGGTGATCGGTGGCACCGAGCCCGAGGCGGTGCAGGTGGCCGCGGTCAACGCGCTCGGGCGCGTGACGAGCCACGACGTGCCGACGTTCCTGCTGACGAAGTGGCCGACGCTGCCATCGCAGGTGCGCAGCGCCGCGGCCACCACGGTGCTGGCCCGCCGCGAAGGCGCCGTCGCCATGCTCGCGGCGCTCAAGGCGGGCAGCGTCAAGGTGTGGATGCTGAACTTCGGGCAGAAGCGCAGCCTCATCATGCATCGCGACGAGGCGATTCGGGCCGACGCCCGCACCGTGCTCGAGGAGTCGCCGGCGGCGCGAGCCCAGCGGGTCGCACGCTATGGCGCCGCACTGGGCGGCCGCGGCGATGCGAAACGGGGCGCTGACGTGTTCACGCGCAACTGCGCCATGTGCCACCAGATCGACGGCGCCAACGGCGTCGAGGTCGGTCCGGACCTCTCGACGGTGCGCCATCAGCCGATGCCGGTGCTGCTCGCCAACATCCTCGAGCCCAGCCGCTCGATTGCGCAGCACTACGAGACCTACCAGGTCGAACGTACGTCGGGCGAGGGGCTGGTCGGCGTGATCGGCGAGCAGTCGCCAACGTCGATCACGTTCAGGCAGGGCCCCGGGCACACCGCGACGCTGAAGCGCAGCGACATTCGCCAGATGACGGTGGTGCCGCAGTCGCTGATGCCGGAGTCGTTCGACCAGCAGATCACGCCGGCCGACATGGCCCATCTGCTCGCCTACCTCACCGCAGCGCCACGGAGCGCCGCCCGATGACGTATCCGGCCCGCTCGGCGAGCGGGCCCTACCGAGTTGCGGGAACGACGTGCCCGCCGAGGCGTCCGATCTCGGATCGCTCGACGATCGGGCCCTGCTTGCCACTGAGGATTGACGCTCGATGATGTGCATGTGTGTCTTGATGACGGCCTTTCTCTGCGCGGATGGCGCCTGGCCGGGCGTACCGACGATGACCGATCTCGGTGGGGACGCCTCGCCGAGGCGTCCGCTCTCGGCCCGCTCGGCGAGCGGGCTCGACCGAATGGCCGTCGACATTCCCGCATTCACGCATTCCCGCCTTGCCAGTGCACAAGCCGCCCCCTCACCGCGCGAGACCGCGGCGATGCTGCTCGACGACACGCGCGACCAGAAGGTGCGGGAGGAACTGGCGCGCCTGGCCGCGCCGCACGCGGCCGACGTCGTGCGTGCGCTGGTCGACGGCATGCCCGACGAGGAGAAGGAGGAGTACCGGCGGATCCCGTGGATCTGGCGCGTGGCCGTCACCGCTGGACGCGCGAAGGACGAGCGTGCCCTGCAGGCCCTGCTCGATGCGTCGATGCCCAACGCCGGTGAACCGCTGCGCGACTGGCAGGCCGTGGTGCTCGGTGGCGGCGTCGTGATGGGGCTGTCGCAGGCTGGCGCCTGGCCTGGCGACGTGATGACGCCCTGGCTTGCCGCCGATGCCGCTCGCGCGACGCGCTGGCGGGCCGCGCTCGATCGGGCGCTGTTGATGTCGGACGAGCCGACCGTGCGCAACGGCACGCGGTACGACGCACTGCGGATGATCGCGGTGCTGCCGTGGGACGCCGCCGGGGCGACGCTCACCCGCTATCTCGCCCGCGACGTCGATGCCGAACTGCAGATGGGCGCGATCGGTGGCCTGTCGGATCTGCAGGACGAGCGCGCCACGAGGGCGCTCGTGCGCCATTTCCCCATGTATCACGAGGCCAACCGGCGGCACGCCATCAACGCGCTCCTTCGCACCGATGCGCGTCGTGCGCAGTTGCGCGACGCCATCACGCGCGGCGTCGTGAAGGACGAATGGCTGACGCCGGAGCAGCGTCAGCGCTTGTAGGTGTCGGTTCGGATCGGCTCGACCGTCATCAGTGAACGTCGAGCTTCAGAACTCGACGCCGACGTCGGTGAGCCGAAGCCTCAGGCGCGGGCGATGGCCGTCAGTTCGTCCGACACGGCACGCAGCAGTTGATCGGGCGTGAACGGCTTGGGCAGCAGCCCGCTGCCGTGGCTCTGCGCGGGCAGCGCCTGCTCGGAATAGCCGGACATGAACAGGAACGGCGGCGCGAGGCACTCGGCACGGGCCGCCGCGAACAGCTCCTGGCCGGTCATCCGCGGCATCACCAGGTCCGACAGCACCAGGTCGAACGCACCCCGACGCGATCGCAGGCACTCGAGCGCCTCGGCGCCGTCACGCGCGTCGGTCACGTCGTAGCCGGCCGTGCGCAACACGCCGATCACCAGGGCGCGGACGTGGTCCTGATCCTCGGCGACGAGCACCGATGGCGATCCAGCAACGCGCGACGCGACAGCAGGCACGGGATGCGTGGCGGGGGCAGGCGTCGGCGGCGCGAACGCGACCACCTTGGCGGGAGCCGCGTACGGCTGCAGCAGCGGCAGCGTGATGTCGAAGCGCGACCCCTTGCCAGGCTCACTCGACACGTCGATCGTGCCGCCTGACTGCGTGACCACGCCATGGACGGTCGACAGGCCGAGCCCGGTGCCGTAGCCAACCGGCTTGGTGGTGAAGAACGGCTCGAACATTCGAGCCTGGACGTCGCGTGGAATGCCGACCCCCTGGTCCGAAACCGACAGGCGCACCTGCCGTGGCCGTCCTCCCGCCGCGTCGACGTTGCTGGTCGCCATCCGGATCGTGCCGCCGGCCGGCATCGCATCGCAGGCGTTCACCACCAGGTTGATCACCACGCGCGACAACTGGCCCTCGTCGATCAGGATGCGGTCCTCGTCGGCCGCCAGCGCCAGTTCGATGTGCACGTCCTCCCGGAGCAGGCGCCCGAGCATCGGCTGCAGCCCTTCGAGCTGATGGTGCAGCCGGAGTGCCTGCGGCTCGACGAGCTGGTGACGGCTGAACATCATCAGCTGGCGCACGAGATCGCTGGCCCGCTCGCCCGCCCGTCGTATCTCGCGCAGCGATTCGGACAGGCGCGACGAACCGCGCACCTCCTCGGCGGCGAGTGCGGCGTACCCGATGATGATCGTCGCGAGATTGTTGAAATCGTGGGCGATGCCGCCGGCCAGTTGCCCGAGCAATTCGAGCCGGTGCGACGCGTGCAGCTTCTCTTCGAGCGCGAACTTCTCGACGAGCGCCCGCTTGGCCTGCTGGTCGGCCCGGTAGAGCGCCGCCGACAGCGCCAGTGTCGCCACCAGGGCCACGGTCACGACGAGCAGGCCGTACCCGAAGTAGCGGGTCTGGCTGCGGGCCCGCAGCAGTTCGTAGACCGCGAGCACCTCCGACGCCGCGTAGACCGAGTGCGGCAGCACGATCGGCCGAATCGAGCCATCGCTGGCCATGCCATCGATCGCCGCGCGCAGGCGCTCGGCGGTGGCCGCATAGGCCGGCACCGATCCGACCGCCAGTTTCAGCTTCGAGCCCGGCACGATATGCGAACGCAGCCGGGCGCCGCGACAGTCGGCGTACGACGTGGCGGCTTCGCCGAGGTCGCTGGCCGCCAGCAGGGCGACGGTCAGCTCGCCACTACAGATCGCGTGCGCGAGGTGCGTGCCGTCGGCGTAGTAGACCTGAGTCGCCTGCGGGAAGTACTGCCTGACCAGATGCTGAGCGACCGGCAGGGGCGCCAGGCCGACGCGTCCCGTGAAGCCGTGATCGGGCAGGCCGCCGCCATCGCGCGCGACGATCCAGAGCTCGGTCTGCAGCCAGGGGTCGGTGAAGTGGAACTCGGGCTGCCGGTGCGGCAGCACCGCGAACAGTGGCCAGAGGTCGACCACGCCGCTGCGCAGGGCGGTGTCGGCATTGGCCGGTGCCTCGATGCGCACCCACTCGACGGTGACGCCGGCGCGACGCGCCGCCTCGTTCAGGACGTCGACGGCGGCGCCCGACGGTTGCCCATCGTCGCGGCGGAACATGTACGGCGGGTCGTGCACGTAGCCGGCGCGGATGTGCGTGTGGATCGGCGCGCGGCCGAGGAACATCCAGCCGAGGCCGCCCAGGCAGAGCACGACCCAGGCGCCGATGGCAAGGTGCCAGGCGCGAATCGAGATGGCGGAAGACCGCCGGCGCTCGGGAGTACTGTCGGACACGAAGGGCTGCCGCGATCACAATCGGCATGCGCCTCGCCCCGGCACAGTGGCCGACGCCATCGTCAAACCCTCCCTGTCTTCGGTGAGGACGCGGGGGGCGTTCAGCGAGCTGCCGCCCCCGGAGCGCGCCGCATCGACTTCATGCGGCACACAGGTCATCGGGAGTCTGCGCGGCGGCCGGGGTGACCAGTGTCTGCAGCGTACCGAGACCGGCGACGACGGGTCGCCATGGGCACGACAGACGGCGCGAACGATGCGCGCGACGCTCAGCGAACGTCCACCAGGCGCGGCGGCTGGCCGTTCGATGTGCGGGCGTCGGCGGTGGCGGCAACGGCCGGAGCGGTCGCACGCGCACGGGTGCCGACGGGCACCGCGGCGAGCACGTCGACCCCGATCGCGTGCGCCAGGTCGGCCTCGAGAGCCAGGACGTCGCCGCCCTCGCGATCGTAGGTGCGCGCCCAGACGTGCGTGTCCGTGCCGGCATCGATCAACTGCACCGTTGCCCGCATCCGGCGCTCCTGGCGGACGATCGAGCCTTCCACCACGTAGGCGACGTCGAGCGCCGCCGCGATCGCGGGCAGCGCCTCGGGGGTGTCCTTGTAGTGCATCGCCGAGGTCCGCGAGACCACCGGCAGGCGGCCGTGGCGGGCCAGGGCGGCGGTGAGGCCCTCGGTCAGTGCATCGGCGAAGCGGTCGCGGGCGGTCGAGGCCGAAAAGTCCTGGAACGGCAGCACGACCAGCGCGCCGCGACGACGGGCCCCGGCCTGCGCGGCGGTGACGTGCGGTTGGTTGGCGGCGGCAGCCGCCGACGGCTTCGGCTCAGCGGCGCGGGCGCGGCCGGCATAGCCCTGCACGACGAACACCCCGAGGAGCACGGTCGCGGCGGCGCCAATCAGCTGCGCCACGATGCGGCCGGCAAAGGAAATCCAGGCCGAGCGGACCTTGTCCTTCGGCTTGCGGGCGGGGGCGGTGG
>Ga0335075_10007820_pt1 | contig 16414 bp, 17 predicted proteins | sample Lox_Sample_24_FD_206723 | JGI IMG/M metagenome (GOLD analysis project Ga0335075, IMG submission 206723) | Soil microbial communities from Loxahatchee National Wildlife Refuge, Florida, United States - Lox_Sample_2.4 | ecosystem: Environmental > Terrestrial > Soil > Wetlands | place: USA... | reverse complement strand
ATCCACAACGGCCCCCAATCCTCCCGAGACGGTAGAGGTACTCACCCCCGCCCAGGCAGCGGGCAAAGTGGGGCAGAAGGTCACGGTGCAGTTCTTCGTTCAGCAATGGGGGGGCGCCGCGGATTTCGTTGGACTATACTCCGAACCAGACTGGAGGCGACCTGGAAATTTCATGATCTTCTTCCCCAAGTCCAGCCGTGAGAAGTTCCAGGAACTCGGCATCCGCGATGTCGGCCGCCATTTCCACCGCAAGACGATCCGCGTCACGGGAACCGTGACCACACTCCGATTCCAGGCGGGATCCTGTCCCGGTATCGTGATCGACGAGCCTAAGCAGATCGTGATTCCCGATCCTCCCAAGCCTCGGACAGATGGCGAGGCCAAGTCTCGAAAGATTGAGGACAAGGCGCCTCCAACTCCCCGCGTCCGTGAGGAAAAACGATTCGTGCCCCTGTTCAACGGTAAGGATCTCACCGGCTGGAAGACGCAGCCCGAACTGGAGGAAGGCTGGCGCATCGAAAACGGAGTCCTCTTTTGGAGCCGCGGCGATCGCGGTTTCCTGAGGACAAAGCGCGATGATTTCACCGACTTCCACCTGCGGCTCGAGTTACGGATTAGGGACAGACTATATGCCCAACTTTATGTCCCCGGTGGCTATGTTCTCGCACTCAACAGCACCAATAACAACCCGAACAAGACGGGTTCGCTGTTTGCCCCTTCGCGCCGGTGGATGACCTTTGCAAAGACACTTGTACGGCCCGACCAATGGTTTACCCTGGAGGTGATCGTCAAGGGGAACCATGTTGTCGTGAAAGTGAACGGACAAACGACGCGTGACTTCCCAGATCCCGACCGGCGTTTTGCCCGCGGACATGTCGAGCTAGCAGGGGCGATCCAGTGCCGCAAGATCGAGATCAAGGAACTGAAGTAGCCGCCGCGTTGGCGGAACGAAAGGGCACAGGGCCGAGGAGTCTTCCGTGTCCAGCGACTACGACAGCCCGTGGAAGGAAGCGCTCGATTCATACTTCGAGCCATTCCTGGCCCTTCTGTTCCCGCAGATCCATCGCCAGATCGATTGGTCGCGCGGCTACGAGTCGCTGGACAAGGAGTTTCAGCAAGTGGTGCGCGAGGCCGAAGTCGGCCGCCGTTACGTCGATAAGCTCGTCCAGGTCTGGTCGAAAGAGGGCGTCGAGTGCTGGGTGTTGATCCACGTCGAAGTGCAGACGACGCGCGACGCCGAGTTTCCGCGGCGCATGTACGTCTACAATTATCGCGTCTTCGACAGGTACAATAGGCCGGTGGCCAGCCTGGCGGTGCTGGCCGACGACGAGGCCGACTGGCGGCCGGCGGATTTTTCCAGCAATCTGTTCGGCTGCGAGGCCGGCAGAAGTAAAATGGGTCGGGACTCCTAGGTTCTGATTTCGGGCCTCCCAGACAGCTCCGCCGTCTTGGCGTCTTCAGTAAATCTCCGGCAGTTGACCCGCCTCCCGGCGGGCGTGAAAGCACTGGAATTTGTTGGCTTCCAGCCGATTGCCTTCCGGCGGCTTCAGGGTGCGAAGATCCGGCAAGTCTTCGGGATAACGGAACGCTGCCAAAAAATCCGCCTCCAGATCCTTGTCTTCGGCGTATCTTTGCCGCAGTTTCAGAATGCGGAGGATACGGAGTCGTTCGGAGATTACCGAGCTTACGTTCAATTGCAGCAGCTCGACGAGAAATTGTCCATCCTCCGTCAATCCGGTGACGCTTCCGTCCGGCTCCACCTGTAGATGGCGTCCCATGCCTTCTTGGGTTGGATCGAGCACACGCACGGCCTGCTTGAACGAGCTGCAGCGTAGGCAGGCGTAGACGAGATTGCCGTAGTCACCGATGCGCGTCGCGTCTTCTACTTGCGGAATGATGTGATCGCCCGAAAAGCTGGCGTGACGGTCTCGCGACCACATCTCGCGTGGAGGCAGTAAACGCAGCGGAACTCGAACTCGTCCCGCAACCACGGCTTGTATTCCGTGTAGTCCTTATATCCCGCGGGAGCGTGCTTGCGGACGTGCGGCTGTGCCGGATACGTGAACGGGTCGGGCGCCTTCATCCCCCATTCGCCTCCGCGTTATCTTCCCGTTGGACGTCGCCTTGCCGCGGGAAGGAAGCCTCGACCGCCGACAGCGACAAGCGCTGCAAGGTTTCGTACTCTTGTAGCTCGCTGTCGCTCAGCTCGCCGCGGATTTTTTTGCGGATCAGCTCCGCTCGCTTCTGGTTCATCTCGCCCCACTCCGCTGTTCCCATACGCGGGAAAGCGGCATTCTCGCCGGCCGTATCCTGCTGGCGCTGCGGCAAGCTCGACGCCAGCTCGGTGCGGAATTGCTCCATTTTGGCGATCAGAGGGGCCAATTCCTGTTCGCCTGTCAACGACAGGTTATGATGTCGCATCCAATTTGCTACCATCTCCTGCAAGTCCCGGAAGGCCTGCACCGCGTCGGTCAGGGCCCGCATCATGTGCTTGCACGTCTCCGGCCGGAGGCTGGGCACGGACGCAAGGTAGCAGGCCGCCTCGGCCATTTCCAGCAGATGCCGACCATCGCCGATTTGTTCTTGGAGTGCCTCTTCCAGGCCCGCCTTGCTTGGCCTCCTCCAAGGCAAAGTTGACGTCTTCTACGACGCGCACACGCGCGATGGCCCGATGTACCGCAAGCCGTTCATCGACAATCATGAACGCATCCTCATTCTTTTATTGACTTGGCCGTCGAAGCTCGCGGGGGCCGTCCTGGTTACATGAGCCCAACTGCCGCTATGCTACCACACAGCGGCACCGCTGGCGAGCCAGGCACCGGATGGCTCATAATTAAATATGACACGCTTCCATCGCTTGATAGCGAGCCATTCCCTTTACCTTTTTTCTTCAGCCCGTGCTGGCCTGTGATTTTGTCGATTCGCTTTGCCTCTGTCCGCCACCTTGGGGCAGCTGGCGGAGTCAGCTCGTGCCAGGACGTGCCTCCTGCCGTTGCCTGGCACGAGCTGGCAGCGGATCATCGACCACCCGTGGCGGAGTGGCGGACTGGCGGAGTGGCGGAATAAGATGGCTGAACGTTCCGATCCCACACGTCTTGCCGGGACACTGCGTTCCGTCCCGTTAGCGTCGCCATTTCCACAGGTAGTACACCGGCAAACCCAGCAGGACGATGACCATGCCCGGCCAGGTCGTCATCGGTCGATACGCTACCAGCAGCGCCACGATGACCGCGGCGCCGACCAGATACAGCGCCGGCACCACGGGATAGCCGAACGCCCGATACGGACGATCCGCGTCCGGACGCGTCACACGCAGGCGATAGACGCCGGCGATCGTCAGCACGTAGAACAACAGCGCCGCCGAGACGATGTAGTCGAGCAGGTCGTTGTACAGGTTGCCGTAGGTCTGTTCGCCGACATCGTAGGTTCGCGGCAAGACGAGCAGCACCGCCCACAGGCCTTGCAGCACCAATCCCCACGCCGGCACGCGCGCGGCGCTGAGCCGGCCGGCACGCTCGAAGAACAGGCCGTCGCGAGCCATCGCGTAATAGGCCCGCGCGCCAGCCAGGATCAGACCGTTGTTGCAGCCGAACGTCGAGATCATGATGGCGACGGCCATCAGCGGCACGCCGACGGAGGGGAAAATGCGCTCCAGCATGACCGTGGCCACTCGGTCGTTGAGCGCTTGCTGGATGTCCTTGAACGGCAGCGTGACGAGGTAGGCCAGGTTCGCCAGCAGATACAGAAGGATGACCGACGAGGTGCCCAGGAACAAGGACAGCGGCAGGTTGCGCCGCGGCTGGCGGACCTCGCCGGCCGTGAAGGTCACGTTGTTCCAGCAGTCCGCCGAGAACAGCGAGCCCGTCTGCGAGACGCACAGCGCCACGAACAGGCCGAAGGTGCTGGCCGCCGTCAAACCTTCCGCGAAACTGCTTAGCTTGCCGCGCGCCGTCCACAGCTCGCCGAAGTTGCTCCGCACCGCCTCCGCGTTCCAGCCGAGCACCAGCCCGACCACGATCAGGCCCAGCAGCGCCCCCGTCTTGGAGATGGTGAACAGGTTCTGCACCAGCTTGCCGTAGCGCAGGCCGCCGATGTTGGTCACGGTCAAGAGCGCGATCATGGCCACGCCGACCAGCTGGGCCGTGGACAGCGATAGGGCGTAACCCGCGCTCAGGTGCCAGGGACCGAATAGATAATGCTCCTCGGAGATGGCCGGCCACAGCACGCCGGCGAAGCGCGCGAAGGCGACGGCCACCGCCGCGATGAAGCCGGTCTGAATGACGAGAAACAGCGTCCAGCCGTAGAGGAAACCCCACAACGGCGAAAACGCCTCGCGCAGATAGAGATACTGGCCGCCGGCCCGCGGCATCATGGCCGCCAGCTCGCCGTAGGAGAGTGCGGCACTGACGGTCAGGGCGCCGGTGATCAGCCAGGCGACGAGCAGCCAGCCGGGGCTGCCCAGCTCGCGCGCCATTATCGCCGGCACGATGAAAATGCCGGAGCCGATCATCGAGCCAACCACGACCATTGTGGCATCGAACAGGCCCAGGCCGCGATGAAACTCCGTGTCCAGCTCGGCGTCGCCTTGCGCTCCCTTGTTCATGCTTGCGTTCCTCGCAGCTTCTCTTTATTTCCCTGGCGTCCTGGCGGCTCATTTCTTGGGTGCCTGTTATCATACCAATCGAATCATGGCGAGATGGAAACCTCAATCGTTCTGCCCCGCCCCTGCCATCCGTCCGCAGGGCTGGTATAAAACCTGAGTGCGCCCGCCGCGCCGTGGACGATCGATCCGCAGGAAACAACTATGCCTGATCCCTCCATCCAGACCCAGCCGACCTCCGCCGCTATTGCGCCTCCCTCCACTCCGCCGAGCCGTTCCGGAAAATCCGCCCTGATGATCGTCTTCCTGGTGGTCTTCATCGACCTGCTCGGCTTCGGCATCGTTCTGCCGCTGCTGCCGCGCTATGGCGATTACTACGTCAAAGAGCTTCTTCCCAGCCCCGCCGGCGTTGAGGGCGAGTCGCGCGCGGCCGGGGCCGTTCTTGGTCTGCTCATGGCCTCCTTCTCGGCCATGCAGCTCTTCTTCGCGCCGATCTGGGGACGTATCTCCGATCGCATCGGCCGCCGTCCGATCCTGCTCATTGGTCTGGTCGGCTCGGTGCTGTTCTACACCCTGTTCGGCTACGCTTCCGATTTGCCGGCCGAGGCCGCAGTGCTGGCGCTGACGCTGTTGTTCGTGTCACGGATCGGCGCCGGCGTGGCGGGAGCAACCATCGCCACGGCCCAGGCGGTCATCGCCGACTGCACGACGCCGGAGCGGCGCAAGCACGGCATGGCCCTGATCGGCGCCGCCTTCGGCATCGGCTTCACCTTCGGTCCGCTGGTTGGCTTCGCCTCGCTTTACTGGTTCCCGGAGCATCATGGCGTCATCGGCTACTCCGCCGCCGGCCTGTCGCTGACCGCCCTGATACTGGGCATTGTCCTGCTGCCGGAGACGCGTCATTTCGAGGAGGCGCCTCCGCTACTGCGGCGCTGGCTGGACTGGCGCGCCACGCGCGACGTGCTGAGCCAACCGGCCCTGGCGCCGGTCGTGCTGGTCTTCTTCCTGGCCACCTTCGGCTTCGGCTCCTTCGAGCCAACCCTGGCTCTGCTCATCAAGGATGCGCTGGCATTGGATGAACGCAATAGCTTCCTGGTGTTCGCTTATGTCGGCCTGGTGCTGGTGATGACGCAGGGCTTCCTCTATCGCCGGCTGGCCAATCGTCTCAGCGAGGTGGCGTTCATGGCGCTGGGGCTACTGTTCATGGCGCTGGGATTACTTCTGCTCGGCGGCGTGACGTGGCTGGCTTCGCAGAAGAGCGCCGAGTGGGGAACGCTGCTCGCCCTCATGCTGGTGAGCATGACGCTGGCGGTGGTCGGCTTCGCCTTTCTGACGCCGTCGGCGCAGGCGCTCATCTCGCGCCGCAGCGATGCCGCCAAGCAGGGCGAGATCCTCGGCGTCAATCAGTCGGCGGCCTCGCTGGCGCGCATCCTCGGTCCCGTCTTTGGACTGAGCCTGTACAAGCTCACGCCCAGCCATCTGTTGCCGTATGTCTTCGGCGCGGCGCTGTTGGCCCTCATGCTGCCGCTGTTGCCGCGCATCCGCCGCGCCGAGCCGAGCGCCCACGCGCTGGCAGAATGACGGGCCGCGGTCCCCATTACAAACTCTTCAGCAACTGTGCCGGATGCACAGAGATACGTCCGCTACAGTGAGCGATCTGCATGCGGCACGAGAAACCCGGCGCCACAATCGCCGTCTCCGCTGGTGCCGCCCGCAGCGCCGGCAGCAAGCGCTGCTCAGCAACCTGGCACGACACCTCATAATGTTCCTTCTCGTAGCCGAACGAGCCTGCCAGACCGCAGCAGCCCGCGTCGAGATCCACTACGCTCGCACCGGGGATGCGCCGCAGCAGCTCCAGCAGCGCCGCCGTGCCGGTCAGCGAGCGTTGATGACAGTGCGGCTGCACCAGAATCCGCCGCGGGCCGGTGCCGGCGGGTTGGAAGCGCGGCTCCAGAAATTCCTCGAAGGTCCGGCAAGCAGCGGCGACCGTCTCGGCCATGCGGCGAAGCGGACCGCGCAGCAGAGCGGCATAGTCGTCCTTCACGGTCAGAATGCAGCTCGGCTCGCAAGCGAGGATCGGCTTTCCCTCGGCGGCCCAGGGATACAGCGCCCGCACGTTGCTCTCCGCATGCGCGACCGCCTGGCTGAGCAGGCCGTTGGAGATCAGCGGCCGGCCGCAGCACGACAGCGCCGCGGACGCATCGAGCGTGACGACGCAGCCGGCGCGTTCGAGCAATTCCACAACGGCCAGGCCGATTTCCGGCTCGTGATAGTTCGTGAACGTGTCCGGAAACAAAAGCACATCGGCCGGACGATCGGGCCTGGCCCGCCGCCGAGCGCGGAAATGCTGGCGAAATGTCCGGCGAGCGAAGGCCGGCGGCAGGCGGCGCCGATCGATGCCCAGAAGGTGATCGTTCAGCCAGCGCACCGGGACGCTGCGCGCCAGCCAGCTCGACAGCGGAGCGAGCCGGCATCCCCAGCGGCTGACCTCGGCGACGTGGCCGAACAGGCGGCTCCGCAACGGCACGCCATGCTGACGAGAATACTGATGTAAAAACTCCGCCTTGAGCCGGGCCATATCCACGTTCGTGGGACATTCGCTCTTGCACGCCTTGCACTCCAGACAGAGATCGAGGGCCGCATGCACGGCGGGATCGGTCAGATCTTTCAGGTCCGCCTGGCCGGTCAGGGCGAGGCGCAAGGCGTTGGCTCGGCCGCGCGTGCTGTGCTGCTCGTCGCGCGTCGCCTGGTACGACGGACACATCGTCCCGCCGCGGATTTTGCGACACTCGCCGACGCCTACGCACAGCTCGGCCGCCCGCGTCATGCCGCCGTCGGGGCTGAAATCGAACGTTGTCGGCACGTCCGGCGTGACGTAGCGCGGCCCATAGCGCAGATTCGCCGTCAACGACGGCGCATCGACGATCTTGCCGGGATTAAGGACATTGGCGGGGTCGAAAGTTTGCTTTATCTCACGGAACGCCTGGTAGAGCGCCGGTCCGTACATCTTCTCCTGAAACGGGCTGCGAACCAAGCCGTCGCCGTGCTCGCCGGACAGAGCACCGCCGTACTTGAGGACGAGATCGGCGACCTCGGCGGCGATGCTCTCGAAGGCGCGGACGCCGGATCCCGTCTTCAGGTCGATCACCGGCCGAACGTGCAGACAGCCGACCGACGCATGGGCATACACTCCCGCTCTCGTACCGTGGCGCCGCAAGAGGGCCAGAAACTCGGCGATGTAATCGTGCAGATTCTCCGCGGCGACGGCGGTGTCCTCGACGAAGGAGACCGCCTTGGCGTCGCCCTTTTCGGCCATCGACAGCCCCAGCGACAGCCGCCGCAGCTTCCAGATGCGTGCCTGCGCCGCCGGCTCCAGGGCGCGATGATGGTGATACCCAAAAAAGCGATTTTTAAGGTCCACTTCGAGCGCATCCAGTTGCGCGGGCAAGTTCTCGGCGCGCTCGGCGTAGAATTCGACAATCAGAATGGCACCGGGATCGCCGGCGAGGAAATCGCGCAGCCGGCTCGCCTCGGCATTCAGCCGCGTGGCGTCGAGCACATATTTATCGATGACCTCGACCGCCGCCGGCTGATGCGCGAGGATGCTCGGCGTTGCGGCAAGCGCTTCCAGCAAGTCGGTAAACTGAATGATGAGCAGCGCCTTGGCGCGCGGCAGCGGCTCCAGGTGCAGCTTTGCCTCCAACGCGACGGCGAGCGTACCCTCGGAGCCGACGAGGAGATGCGCCAGGTTAAACGGCTGCCCGGCGGTGAAGCGATCGAGATTGTAGCCGCCGACGCGTCGCAAGATGCGCGGATAGCGCCGCTCAATCTCTGCCGCATGTTCCGTCGCCAGCCGTCGCACCGTGCGATAAGATTCGCCCTCGCGATCCGTCTGCCGGCACTTCGCTTCCAGCTCCGGCTCACTCAGCGATCGCAGCTCGACGGTCTGCCCATCGGCGAGGACGGCACGCATTTCCAGAACGTGATCGATGGTTTTGCCGTAGACGAGCGAATGCGTGCCGGAGGAGTTGTTGGCGATCATGCCGCCGATGGTGGCACGGTTGGATGTGGAAATATCAAGGGGAAAGTGCAAACCCAGCGGTTGCAGTGCGCGATTCAGCTCATCGAGGACGCATCCCGGCTCGACGCGCACCCAGCGCTGGGAGGCGTTGATTTCCAGCACGCGGTTGAGATGGCGCGAGCAATCGAGAATGACGCCGGGACCAATGCACTGCCCTGCCTGCGACGTACCGCCGCCGCGCGCCGTCAGCGGCACGCCGAAACGCGCGCAGGTTTTTACGGTCGATTCGATGTCGGCGGCGATTTTCGGGAAAACCACGCCCAGCGGCACGATTTGATAAACGCTGGCGTCAGTGGAGTAGATGCCCCGACTGAGGCGATCGAAACGCACCTCGCCCGTCACGCATTTGGCGAGGGCGGCTTGCAACCCGGCAACATCCACACTGGGGAACACGAAAACAATTCTCCCGGTTCATCCACCGGCATTCCACGAGCTATTCATTGTAACCGACGCGGGATGGGATGACAGTCTGCCAGCAGCCGGCTTTCGTCGTGCCGGCGCAGAGGGTATACTACCTCCGGTGATCGCGTTCATTTGCGGAGGCAAAACCATGACGCTGACCGTCGAAGCCATTTATGAAAACGGCGTGCTTAAGCCGGTCCAGCCTCTTCCCCTGAGGGAACACGAAACAGTCCAAGTGACGGTGGTAACCAAGAGAAACTGGGTTGAAGAAACCGCGGGAATCATGGGCTTCCAGGGCACAGTCGAGGAAGCCGATTATTTTGCCATGGACCCCGACCTGGACTTTCCCCCACCGCCGGAGGAGCAATGACCTTTGCCGATCTTGCGGCTGGCGACGCCGTGTTCGTCGATGCCAACACGCTCACCTATCACTTCGAGCCGCACGCCCGCTGGGGAGCGGCAGCGGGCCGAGCAAGCCCGCAGGTGCAACCAGCTGGAGATGCCCAGACTCTTCGTCGTACACCTGGCCAGCTAAATACGCACCGCAAATCCCATCAGGCAGCCCAAAAACTTTGAACAGGCGGTCGCTCCCAAACCAACGCGGCTCAAGTCCGTAGAAGAAGCGGAAGCCCGACATCTAAATGCCTCTTTCACCGAATCGGCGGTCGTTGTAACGGGTGCGAGAACAGATGGCGCATCTCAGCTCGCGCCTCGCGTGGCAATCACCAGGCGCGCGAGCGACCACATGCCCTTGAAACCCATGTCGCGCACCTCCACGGCGAAGCCGTGCTGTCGCAGCAGCGTCTCCACCTCCGGCAGCAGAAACGTCAGGTAATACATGATGAATTCCGGTTTCTTGATGAAGTTACGCGCGTGCATCGCCGCGTTGAACAGCCGTGAGAACCAGTAATGCGGCGACCACAGCGGCGGCATGTGCGTCGTGATGAAGACGAAGCGTCCGTCCGGTTTGAGCACGCGGGCGATCTCGGCGACGAAGCGCGGCTCATCCCTGGGCAGGATGTGGCCGAACGCGCCGAAGGAGACGGCCAGGTCGAACGCGGCGGTGAACGGCATGGCCAAAACATCGCCGCGCACGAATTCCAGCCGCGCCTCGCCGGGCGCATCGGCGGTGTGCTGCCGCGCTACTTCAAGCATGCCCTGGCTGAAGTCGATGCCGGCGACGAGCCGACGGCAGTGACGGCGAATGACGGCCATCGCCGCGCCGGTGCCGCAGCAAATATCGAGGCCGGCGTCAAAGGGGCCGAGCGCGGCGAGGTGCTCGCCGACAGCGTCCAGCAAGCCCTGCGGGGTGCGAAACGGCGTGTAATCGAATTTCGGAGCCAGCAGATCGTAGCCGCGCTGCGTCGAGGACAGCGCCTGCACGGCCAGCTCCCAGAATGTCGGTCCCTTGGGATGAAACATCGTTGCTGCCTCGCTAGGGGATCGCTTCGGCGAAGGCTCGCCTCTGTCCACCATAGCAAGCAGCCCGAACAACGGCATTTGGCGAGCGGGGCCGCGTAAGCGCCCCGAGAAAGCAAGCCCTCGGGGTGCTTACGCAACCCCGCTCGCCCATCAGAACGCCCTCACTTGTTGCCGCGTTCTTTCAGGAGCTTCTTCTGGGCGTCGTTGAGGATCTTCTCGCATTCCTGCATTTCCTCTTCCGTGAGCTTGCGGAGCTGCTCCTGGAGGGCTTGCCTTTTGGCGGCGTACTTGGCGCGGGTGGCGTACACGTCGCGTTTTTGCTTGGTGGTCAGGCCGAGTTTCCCCCAGCCTCTGGGCAATTGGGCTCTCACGATGACGGGAGCGGGTTCGTCCTTCTTTTTTTTGTCCTCCTGCTTTTGGGATTGAGGAGCGGCCAGCGCGGCGACGCCGAACAACGAGACCAGGACCAAGGTGAGACAGAAACGTTGCATGGTGGGACCTCCGGGCGATAGCTCGCGCCCCTCTGCCTACATCGGAAGGTGGGCGAGAGCGAAACACTCATGGCAGCTCGGCAATGCTCTCCGTGGTGCAATCTCCAAACAGGGCCAGTGTACAGATGTCGGAATACATACGTCAAGTAAAAATACCGGCGTAGCTGGGCTTTGCTCGCGTCGCTGTAAGCTCCTCGCGGAAAGTACAGCAGCCGGCCCTCGATCGCTACAATAATCCAACGGACGACATAGCCTTGTAGGTACAGCCATGAAAACCATCGTCGGAATCAACGGCGCCGGCGGCCGCATGGGCCAGCGCCTCGTGCATCTAACCTGCGCCGACAAGGACTTGACACTCGGCGCCGCGCTGGAATCATCCAAGCATCCGCGGCTGGGGCAGGACATCGGCGAGATCGCCGGACTCGGCAAGCTGGATGCGCCGCTCCGCGCCGAGCTGCCACACACTCAGCGCCTGGATGTGCTCATCGATTTCTCGATGCCGGAAGGAACCATGACCGTGCTGCCGCTGTGCGTCGAGCGGCGCATCCCGCTGGTGGTGGCCACGACCGGACATACCCCGGAGCAGCGCCGCGACATCGAGGCCGCCGCCCATCAAACCGCTCTCCTGATGGGGCCGAACATGAGCCTGTCAGTCAACGTCCTTTTCCAGCTGGTGCGGCAGGCGGCGACGCTACTCAAGGACAAGGGCTTCGATGTCGAGATTGTCGAGCGGCACCATCGTTTCAAGAAAGACGCGCCGAGCGGCACGGCGCTGCACTTCGCGCGCATCGTGCAGGAGGTGATGGGCCAGACGCAGCTGCGTCACGGCCGCGAGGGTTTGTTAGGCGAGCGATCACCGAATGAGATCGGCATGCACGCGCTGCGGACGGGCGATAATGTCGGCGAGCACACCATTCTTTTCAGTGCCCTGGGCGAATCGCTGGAGCTAGTCCACAAGGGCCACTCACGCGACAGCTATGCCCGCGGAGCGCTGCTGGCGGCGAAGTTCCTGGCCGGCAAGCCGGCGGGGCGCTACACGATGAACGACGTGCTGGGATTGTGATCCGCGAGAGTCCCCATGCCGACCGCCGACGATCTCATCCGTTTACTCCACCTTGAGCCGTTGCCGCTTGAGGGCGGGTGGTATCGCGAGACGCATCGCTCGTCGCGGCAGCTGCCGGCCAACGTCCTCGCACCGCGCTATCGCGCCGCGCGCTCGGCCAGCACGGCGATCTATTATCTGCTGACGCCGGACACTTTCTCCGCCCTGCATCGATTGCCTACCGATGAGGTCTTTCATTTCTATCTCGGCGATCCCGTCGAGATGTTGCAGCTCGGTCCCGCTCCGGAAGACGGAGGACGCATCCTCACGCTCGGCTCGGATCTTCTGGCGGGGCAACAGCTGCAAACAGTGGTTCCGGCCGGCGTCTGGCAAGGAAGCAAGCTACGCGCGGGTGGCGCCTTCGCGCTCATGGGAACGACTATGACGCCGGGATTCGACTTCGCCGATTATGAAGGGGCGGATCGAGACGCGCTGGTCGCGGCGTTTCCGGAGTTTGAGGAGCGTATTAGAATTCTTTGTCCGAACCAATCATCTCTTGCTACCGATAGTCATTGACCTTCTCAAACAGTGCCTCTGAACTACGGATCAACACACTAATCGCCCACTACCTGATTTCTTCGTCATGCAGATGGGTTTCCGCCGGCCACCCGGCCCTGGTAAAATGGCGGCGTGATCTCCCAGGCGCGAGGGTCGTACCATGCAGAAAATCAAGTGCCCGACGTGCGGCAGCGAAACCGCGCCCGACGCGGCCTGTCCCAGCTGCGGCCAAGCCGCCAGCAACGGTGCGACTACCCGCCCCGAGCCTACGCCTCCACCGGAAGTATCTCGCTGGAACATCGAACACGGTTCTCCCGACGTTCTGGCCTGGGCCCGGCAGACGTTCGACGAGGCGGAGTTCCTGCGGGCGCTGCGCGAAGTGGAGCGGGACGGCGGCGTGCAGATCGACGACCTCATTGCCGAGATCGAACGGAAGCTCAATGGCACCGTCTGAACCGGCCGCTCGATACCGCGTGGTGTACTCCGACGCCGTCAAGCAGCGTCTGCGGGAACTATCGGATGTCGCGATCGCGCGGGGAGACGGGCCTGCCCTTCTCGCCGCCCTGAAAGATTTCGTGGCCCGGTTGCCAATTTACCCGCAGTTTGGTGATCCGATCATGGACCTGACGGGGGAGAAAGGACAGGTTCGCCTCGGCATCATCCGGCCACTCTCCACGCGCTACGGCGTCTTCGAGGAATCGAGGATGGTCTTTTGTGGGACGCTTCCCATCCTGTTGCCGATGGACAAGCCGGACGCTTCGTCGAGCGAATGACCGCACACGACCAGCGTGCAGGGGACGCGCTTCGCGGTCGCGGTGCAAGCACGGTTCCTGCACGGCGGCGGTGTCTTGGACGCGCCGCAGATGGCGGTGGTGCCGCAAGTCAAGTTGCTGCGCAAGTTGGGCGATCTTCCCCCCGGACCCGTTGGCGCTGGTCGAGGAGGCGGTACGCCGCTGGTTTGGTCTCTGAAGGGCGGCACAAAGCCGGAAAATGGGCGGCGAAGAGGGAGAGGAGTCGCAGCATGGATACGGTTTGTCGGCGATTCGAGACCCAACCCTTTTTTCTGCCCGTCCCCCATGGCAGAACCTCAGCCGGCATTCAATCACTGTTGCGAAGGCGGTTGGTTGGGTAGCCGGATGTCAGTACCCCCTGGACCAACCACCCGTACAGCGAAAAAGATACAAAATAGAATTCCGGAGAAGCTCAGCCACTCATAGATGCCACGGAGTATAACGAATGCCCAATTCGTCTCGCGGGGCTGACGGCTTCCCACTGGCATATCGAACAGACGCTCGTGTCTCAACTCCTCGTGAAAGCAGATCCGGAGCAGCACGCCGAGGCCCACGACGGCCACGCTGCCGATGTAGACCAGGGAGAAAGAGCGGAGGGGAATTCTTGAAGGTGAAAAACCATAGCAAAAGCTGAGCAAAGCGATAATCAGCACACCGCTGGCAAGTAACGCACAGAACCAAACGATGGAGCCTACTCCGGCCACACTCAAGGTGCCTGCGGCAATCAGCAAGGCGATCGGAATCAACGTCAGTCCAACAATATCTCTCGTCTGCATCGAACTGTATCTCCGGTTGTGGAACTTGTTATTAGATGCGCGATGTACCACGGTTTCGCGCCTCACTCGGTCGGGGACCACCCTCGTCCTTACTCGTTGGTCATCTCGCCGCATCTGCCAGAGATACTTTGCTGGCCGAGATGTGGGAATGGACCTTGCGGCGCGCGTCGAAAGCAGGGCCGGTGAGCCGCGGACAGTCAGCATGGCAGGTGCTGGTGTTCCTCCTCTGGGCGTTGGTGCTGGAGGCGCTTATTTGGTGGTATCTTCAAGGCCAGGAATGACCCAGCGTGCCTCCCTGACAGCTGTTCAACCGTGAGCGAAAGACGGTCATTACTTTTCCTTGTCCTTGTCTTTCTTTTCCTTGTCCTTGTCTTTATCCTTCTCTCCGGGACGGATTGCGATCTTGCGAGTCTTCTTGAAATGGGTTTCGGGGATGCCTATTATGTTTATCCAAAAGGCATCGCCCTTCTTGCCGGTTAGTTTGCCCTCGATCCCACCATAATAGGGAGACTTATACACGAACACATTGTCTTCATCGAAGAAGTAGAACCAAAGGTGCGGGTTAGGGTTGCGAGCAACTCGGTGATTGCTGCGGCCGTACGGGAGCTGCTTGCCGGGTTCTCGTTTGTAGGGTTCGAACGCTTCCTGCAACTCTTTCAGGTTCTCCACGTCCTTCGTGAACTCCAGCAGGAATTTCACCGTTGCGGGTGATGTAAACGGCCTCCCCTCGATCGGCTTCGGCGGGGTGATCTTGCAGGAATTGCATTTGATGCCCCAAGTCTTCTCCAGGAAGCTCATGTCCACTTTGATGGCTTCTTCCTTGTTCTGTTTGTCGGCCAAGCCCTCTGCCTTCGCCTTGCTGGCCTTGTCTTTCTCCTTCTCTGCTGGACGGGCCTCGATTTTGCGAATCTTCGCGAAATCCCATGGCTGGATGCCAGCGATTGAGACCCGGATGGCGTCTCCCTTCTTGCCGGATACTTCGCCCTCGATCACCAGAGGGTGAGACTTAAACACGAACACATTGTCTTCATCGAAGAAGTAAAACCAAAGCGGCGGGTTCGGCTTGGGAGTAGCATGGCGATTCTGCACTCTATACACGAACGCTGCTCGCAACTCCTCCAAGTTCTCCACCTCCTTCGTGAACTCCAGAAGGAATGTCACCTTCTTATAGCCCGGGCTGGCGTCTATCTTATGGGACTTGCACTTGATGCCCCATTTCTTCTCCAGGTAACTCAAGTCCACCTTGATGTCTGATTCCTTCTTCTCTTCGTCGGCCAACTCCACCTTCTTCTCCGTGACGGCATCTTCCTTCTTCTGTTCGCCGGCCAAGTCAACGGATTTGGCATTTACATCCGCCTTGGCAGGGCTTGGCTGCTTAAAGTCAGGAGTTTGGCACGAAGAACATGGCCGCAGGGCCTTATCTTCATCCGCCTTGGCAGGGCTCGGCGGCTTAAAGGCCACGGCGCTCTTTTTCTCGGGATCCGTGCGGGGTTTCTCGGCCGTCTTTTTGTCCGAATTGCCCGGTTTTTGTGTCCCCTCCTGGGGGCATCCGACGACCAGCAGCAAGGCGCAGCTGGCAAGGGAAAGCAGTGTGACTTGGAACATCCGTCGTCTGGGGAGAAACATGCTGACCTCCGATGCTTCGAGGAACAAGTTGTGTGGGTGATCTTCCTTTCGGCCGCAGGGCTTGATCTGCGGAAAGAGAGCTTACTTTAGTCGCGGGTTGTGCCCCTTGCCCTTTCAACGGCACCATCGACAGCCGTGGCGTCACGCAAAATCCTGTGCGTCGTCGATAAAGCCGATGCTCCCATTTCAGCGCACCGATTGCAAGAACTTTCCTCCGCGTCGAATCGAAGCAGATTATGGACAGGAAAAGGTGTCAGGGACAGGAAAAGGTGTCAGGGACCGTTTTAACACTTTCCGGACCTTAAAACGGTTCCCGACAGCTTTCTTTTCCCCACGTTCAGCCGACGGCGAAGCCGGTGTGATGACGTAGCTCCCGTGGATGCCAGGCCAGAACGATGTCGTGTTGCGGGATGCCTGCCGCCATCAGCTCATCGGCGACGGGGCGGTTCGTCCCGTCGTACTGAATCCAAACCTTGTCGCCGATGATGTCGATGTGGATGACGGGGCCATGAACGCGCTGCACCCCGTCCCAGCCGACGTGCAGAAGCTCAAAATGGTCGTGTTCCGCATCGACGACCAGCTCCGTATCGATCTGGCCATTCGCCGGCTTGTATCGGGCATAGTC
>Ga0335075_10007819_pt1 | contig 16415 bp, 16 predicted proteins | sample Lox_Sample_24_FD_206723 | JGI IMG/M metagenome (GOLD analysis project Ga0335075, IMG submission 206723) | Soil microbial communities from Loxahatchee National Wildlife Refuge, Florida, United States - Lox_Sample_2.4 | ecosystem: Environmental > Terrestrial > Soil > Wetlands | place: USA... | reverse complement strand
GTCGTCGCATTGTAATAGCCGCCGCCGTCGCCGACCATAGGTCATTCGTCTACAGGCCGTACGAGCGGCCTGATGGTGGCGGCCCACCTCGCGTGTTGTGACACGCCGGGCGGGCCGTCGTCTTTCGCCTGGCGGTTAGTCCCGCTACCAGCTGCAGCGCGGCATGTCGCACCTCCTTTTGGAAACGTGCTGTTTGCAGAATGTTTTTGCAGACGACGATCGGCGGCGCCACATTCTGTGGGGCATGGCTACCTCCCTCCGATCTAACGTGCTTACGGACAGGAGCTTGCAGACGCCCGGCAAGCCATCGGTAAGGAGGCGGTAAAACGCGGCCGGTCAGACCGGCGCAGCCGCGTCGCCTACAGGCCGTATGAGCGGCCGATGACCTCGAGCATGATCTCGTCGCTGCCAGCGCCGATCCGGTTCAGGCGCAGATCCCGCCAGGACCGCTCGATGCCGTATTCCTTCATGTAGCCGTTGCCGCCGTGGATCTGGATGCACTCGTCGGCGACCTCGACCGCGATCCGCGCGGCGTAGAGCTTGGCCATGGTGATCTCGCGCACCGGGTACTCGCCGTTCTCAAAGCGCCAGGCGGTCGAGTAGACCATCTGCCGGGCGGTCTCGATCTTGGTCGCCATCTCGGCGAACTTGTGGCGGATCGCCTGGAAGCGGCCGATCGGCCGCCCGAACGCCGTGCGCTCCTTGGCGTAGGCCAGCGTGCGGTCGAACACGTGCTGCGCGCCGGCCACCGAGCCGGCGGCGCCGATCAGGCGCTCGCCCTGGAGCTCCCACATGATGTGGTAGAAGCCCTTGCCGACCTGCCCGAGGACCGCCGAGCACGGCACCCGCACGTCCTGGAAGGCGAGCAGCGCGGTGTCCGAGGCGTGCATCCCGAGCTTCTGCAGGCGCTTCTCGCGGATCACCCCTGGTGCGTCCATCGGCACCAGGAGCAGCGTGAAGCCGTCGTAGCCGGCGTCGGGATCGGTCTTGGTCACGAGCACAATGCAGTGAGCGCGGTGGCCGTTGGTGATGAACGTCTTTGAACCGTTGATCACGTACTCGCCGGCCGCGGCGTCGTATACCGCCCTCGTCTTGATCCCGGCCACATCGGAGCCCGCGTCGGGCTCGGTGATGCCCAGGCACAGGATCTTCTTGCCGGCGATGGCGGGAACGGCCCACTGCTGCTTCTGCTCCTCGGTCCCGAACTTGAGGATCGGCGGGATCGTCATGTCCGTCTGCACCGCGACGCCCATGCCAAGCCCGCCGCAGTGGGCGTGCACGAGTTCCTCGGCCAGCACCAGGGAGGTGTAGTAATCACCGCCCTGTCCGCCGTACTCCACGGGCTTGTCCAGCCCGAGGAAGCCGAGCTCGCCCATCCGCTCGAACACCCAGTCGGGGAACGTCGTCTCCTCCCACTCCTCGGCGTGAGGCTGGAGCTCCTTGATCACGAACCGGCGGATCGACTCCCGCAACTGGTTGTGGTCGTCGGTGAAGATGAAGTGACTGCGCCGGTTGGCGAAGTCGGGCTTGAGGACGTCTGCGGTGGCCATGGCCCGGGACGCTACCGGAGCCGCGCGATGCGGATGCCGGTTCCCACCCAGCCCACCAAAGCTGTGTAAGACTTACCAACCAAGCGCGGGCCCCCGGGGGCGGAGGTCGCTCGACGGCTCGGTCTCGCGACGCACACGATGAGCCGGCTGCCGTCGCATCACGTTCCCCGTCCCCGCTTGACGGGTCCGTGCGCCGGCGAGGACCTGACCGTCGTTGTGGTCGAGGCCGCGGCCGGCTTTGGCAAGTCGGTGCTGGCCGCCGAGCTGATTGAGGTCTGGGGAGCGGTCCCCATCGAAGTGGTGCTCGAACCGGCGCATATCTCGGCCGATGTGCTCGCGGCCCGGCTGCACGCGGCCGTGGTCCGCGCCGGGTTTGCCGACGCGGCCGGACTGATGGCCCAGGCGGGCACCGATCCGGTGGGGGCGGTCGACGCCATGGTGGACTGCCTGGAGGGCGAGTCGTGCGCGATCGTGATCGACGACGCGCACAACGCGGCGCGCGACGCCGGCATCCTGATCGACCGGATCGCCAGCCGGGTCGCGCCCCCTCAGCGCCTGGCCGTCCTGACGCGCCGGCTCCCGGAAGGCGCCGAACGGCTGAGGCGCGCCGAAGCCGTGCAGCTGACCGCCGCCGACCTCGCCCTGCGGCCGGAGGAGACGCTCGAGCTGTGCCGGTCTGGATTCGGGCTCGAGGTCACCACCGACGACGGCCGGCTGCTCGACACGCTGTCGGGCGGCTGGACCGCGGCGGCAGTACTCGCCGCATCCCGGGCCAAGCACACCGAGCGATCCGTGCGGGCGGTGGCCGCCGAGGCCGGCGGTGGGCCGGACCCAGTCGGCGCCATCCTCGAGGAGCTACTCGCGGCGCTCGGCCCGGACCGCGCGCGGCTGGCCCTGATCGCCCCGCTCCCGCTCCTGGACCGGGAGCTGCTGGCGACCGTCACCGGCGAGGAAGGCTTCTTCGACCGAGCCCTGGCGCTGGGCCTGCCGCTCACGGCCACCGGCAACGGCTGGTACGAGCTCCCCGGGCCTGTGCGCGATCACCTCGGCGCGCTGGGCGCGGCCGATCCGGCGGCGCTCGGCGGTGCGGCCACGTACTACCAGCGTCGGGGGCAGCTCACCGCGGCCCTGCAGATGCTGCTCGGCGCGGGGGAAGTCGAGGCGGCGGCGAGGCTCCTGGCCGAGGCGGAGCCGGGTCAGATCGAGCGAATCGAGGTCCTGGAGCTGCTCTCGGTGATCGACCGGATTCCCGACGCGGTGCTCGACCGTTGCCCGGCCGTGATGCTGCACGCGGTCCGCAGCTGTCATGCGGCAAACCTCCTCCAGCGCCGGTCGGGCTTCCTCGAGCGGCTCGACGCCGTCGTCGGCGAGCCGGAGCGGCCGGAGTTACGCCGCGCGGTCGACGCCGAGCTCGCGACCGACCTGGCGCTCGACGGCACAACCCCCGGGCAGGCCGAGGATCTCGCTCGGCGGGTCCTCGCGTCGGCGACCGAGGCCGAGCAGTTCACCCGCGCACGCGCGCTCTCGGTCATCGGCAAGTCGCTCTGGTGGCGATCGGATGAGGGCGGTCGCCGCTCGGTGGCTCGGATGCGCGAAGCGGCGGTCTACTTCGACCAGGCGTGGGAGATCCTGGTCAGCCTCGGGCAGCGCGCGGCGGCCGCGGCCCTGACCCCGTACCGAGCGATATGGATCGAGTTCGAACTCGGTCGGCCGCTGGCGGCCCTGGACCTCCTGAACGAGGGACTCGCGCTGTCGCTCGATAACCCCCGGCGCTACAGCTCGGTGCTGCTGTTCCGGGCGAAGGTGCTCGGCGAGCTCGGCCGCTACGAGGAAGCCGACGCGGACTTCGACGAGATCATGCGCATCGCTCACATGCTTCCCGACCCGGCCAACAAGGTCGCCTACGTGCACTGGGAGCGGGCCATCCAGACATCGATGCGCGGCGATGCGGAGTCGACCCTCGATCACGTCCAGCAGACCGAGGCCAACCGCGCCGACTGGTGGGAGCACGGGCGGTTCGACTTCTTCGCGGACGCGGCCGAGTCGCTGGCTCGCGTGGGTCACACGGCGCTCGCCTGGGAGTACCTCGAGCGCGCCCGGGCGGACCCGGGCGACGCGGAGCGGCTGATCGCCATGGCCGAGTGCGCGCTGCTGGCTCGGCACGGCGACGCCGGCCTGGCCGAGGAACGGCTGCTGGCGGTCCACGACCATGGGATCGTGCCCAGGGAGTTCTGGCGGGTCACGCTGTTGCGCGCCTACGCCGCGCTTCGCCGCGGCGACCAGGTGGCCGGCGCGCTGGCCGCGCGTGCCTTCGAGGAGGCGGCGCGGCTGGGATCGCCCCAGCTGCCGTTGATCCGAGAACGGGAGCTGACCGAGGCGCTGCTCGCGCTGGCGGTCGAGACCGGCTCGGCGGCGGCGCGGGCACTCGAGGCTTCCTCGCTGCCGATCGCGCTCGCGTTGCTTGGGCGGTTCGAGCTCACCGAAGGTGGGCGCGCGCTGCCGCTGGGCAGCGGGCAGGCCACGCAGCTGGTCAAGCTCGTCGCGGTCAGCGGCGGCCGAATCCACGCCGAGCAGGCGATCGAGGCCCTATGGCCGGATTCCGACCCGGCCGCCGGACGCAACCGGCTGCGGACCGTCCTCGGACGCCTGCGCGAGGTCGCGCAGGACCTCGTCCAGCGCGACGGCGAGCTCCTGTGCCTGGCGTCGACTGTCCGCGTGGACCTGGCTCAGTTCCAGCGGGAGTCTCGGCAGGCGCTGGCCTTGTCATCCGGCGATCCGGCCGCCGCCGTGGCCGTAGCCCGGTCGGCGATCGCCCGCTACCGGGGTGACCTGCTCCCGCACGACCTGTACGAGGAGTGGGCCGACACGGCCCGCGAGGAGGCGAGACGGACGATGCTCGAGCTGCTCGACGTGTGCGCCGAGGCGGCCGCCGAGCGGGGAGATCTCGACGAGGCGCGACGGATGGTCGAGCGGACGATCGAGCTTGCGCCCTACGACGACGACCGCTACCTGAAGGTCGCCTCGATCCTGCACGAGCAGGGACGTCGAGGTGCCGCCCTCAGCGTCCTGCGCCGCGCCCGTTCGACGTTGTCCGAGCTCGGCGTGCCGCTGCCGGCCGAGCTCCAGGACTTCGAGGAGTCGCTGGCCGCCTAGAACCAGACGGCCCCGTCGGTCGGCGGCCGGGTCGCTGGGAGGGCTGTGACGTTCGTGTGACGCCCCCCGAAGACGATGCCCTCGTTCCCGGTCAAGGCGACCCTTCCAGAAGGGGCAGAGATGAGATTCCGTTTCGTGGCGGTGTTGGTGGTGGCGGTTGGGTTGCTGGCGTTGCCTGGTGTGGCGTGGGGGATGGCGGGGCCGACAACGTTGACGTACACCGGTGGTGAGCAGCCGTATGTGGTGCCGAGTGGCGTGCAGCTGCTTGGCGTGTTGGTGCAGGGGGCGTGGGGCGGTGCGGACAACGGTGTGAATGAGAATGGCGCGGGGGTCGAGGGCATCTTGCCGGTGAGTCCCGGGGAGACGTTGTATGGGGAGGTCGGGCAGAACGGGTCCTATGGCGGGGGAGCGACGTTTGGTGGTGGTGGGGCGGCCGGGGCGCCGCCGCCGACGGTGTCGGGGGGTATTGGGGAGTTTGCGAGTTCGGGTGGTGGGGCGAGCGATGTGCGGACGTGCTCGATGAGCGCTTTGAGCTGTCCGGGTGGGGGTACGTCGGTTGGCTCGCGGGTGATCGTGGCCGGTGGCGGCGGCGGGGTTGGCGGGGGCGGAAATTCGAACGCGCCGACGTGTGCGGGTCCTGGTGGGTTTGGCGCGGGGGCGGACAACAATCAGCCGTTGCCGGGTGGGGACGCGGCCGATGGGCCGCTGCCCGTGGTGACGGCGGCGGGGCTTGTGGTGCCGGGGTTAACGTCCTCGACGACGGCGAGCGGGACCACGCCGCCTGGGTATGGGAGCAGTTTCGCGGGGGCGGGCGGTGTGCTGTCGGGCTGTTCGAGTGGGACGAACCCGACGACGACGTTCTCGGACAGTGTGGCCGGCTCGAGCGGTTCGGGGCCGAATGGGGGCGCGGGCGCGGACGCGAGCGGATTGCCGGCGTTTGTCGGGGACGGTTGCACGGGGACCGAGTGCGGCGATGCCGGACCAGGTGGTGGTGGCGGCGGTGGCTATTTCGGCGCTGGTGGCGGCGCGACGGGCTATGACGAATGCGTGAACAGCTCGAGTGGTGCGTGCAATTCCGAGGGCGCTGGAATGGGCGGGGCCGGCGGTTCGAGCTTTTTCGCCAATCAGGTGGAGTACCCGCGGGTCGCGTTCGGGGCGATGGGCACCGGCGTGCCGTTCATCCGGTTGGTACCGGCGATCGAGATCGACACGCCTGCGAACGGTGCGGTCTATTCGCCGGGCCAGGTGATCGATGCCGCGTGGTCGTGCGACAGCGGCGATCCGCTGGAGGGGGCGCTTGCGCAGAACTGCACCGCGAGTTCGGCGAATGGGAGCCCGATCGACACGTCGCCGGGCACCCACACGTTCACGGTCCAGGGGATCGCAGGCAACGACCAGGAGCCGGTCAGCGCCACCGTCACCTACACCGTCACGTCGGGTGGTGGCGGTGGTTCCGCGGGCGGTGGCACTCCGACGAAGAGTGCGCACGGCGCCGCGGCAGGTTTGAGGTTCACCTTGGCCGCTCCCGGCAAGTGCCTCGCGCCCGGGAGCTCCCTCCATGCAAGTCTCGCGCGGACCGGGTCCAGCAAGTCCTACCGCGCGGTCAAGTTCACGTACTACATCGATCGCGGCACGCCTCACCGAAGGCTCATCACGGTCAACGGGAAGCGCAAGACGATCACGTCGTATTCCGCCGCGCTGGTTACGACGCATGCCGGCACCGTGACACTTCCCCTGGGGCATCTGACCCCGGGTGCGCACACGGTCAAACTGGTGATCCTCCTGAGGGCCGTCGCGGCGCACCACAGGCCGAAAATGCGCACGCTCACGGTCCGGCTCTCGTTCGCGATCTGCGGAGCAGTTGCTCGGTAGGGCTGAGGGAACAGGGCATGGCGCGTAGGCTTCCGCGCCATGCCCTACGCCACGCTCCGCTACGAGACCTCCGACGCCGGGGTCGCGACGATTGCGCTCGATCAGCCCGATACGCGCAACGCGCTTTCAGATGAGCTGCTCGACGAACTGATCGCGGCGTTCGCGGCGGCGCGGGACGATCCCGAGGTCCGGTGCGTGGTGCTCACCTCTACTCATGAGCGGATCTTCTCCGCCGGCGCCAACCTCGCTGGGTTCGCCGCCGAGGTGCCGCTCGCGCACAAGCACTTCGGGACCGAGCGCTTCCCGCGACTGTTCCGGCTGATCGGTGAGCTCGGCAAGCCGACCATCTGCGCCGCCAACGGGCACGTGCTGGCCGGCGCGCTCGGGATCGCGCTGGCCTGCGACCTGATCCTGGCCCGCGAGGGGGCCCGGTTCGGCACCCCGGAGATCAACGTCGGCGTGTTCCCATTCATGATCATGGCGCTGATCTACCGCAACGTGCCCCGCAAGAAGACCAACGAGCTGCTGCTGCTGGGCGAGCAGATCTCCGCCGCCGAGGCCGAGCGGATTGGGATCGTCAACAAGGTGTTCTCGCCGGACGAGTTCGACGCCGGCGTGCGCGAGTGGGCCCAGAAGCTGGCGGCCAAGTCGCCGGTGCTGATGAAGCTCGGCAAGGACGCGATGTTTCGCCAGCAGGACATGGCGTTTCTCGACGCGCTCGACTTCCTGCGGGCCCAGCTCACGATCGCCTTCTCGACCGAGGACATCCAGGAGGGCGTGCGGGCGTTCTTCGAGAAGCGCGAGCCGGAGTGGAAGGGCCGATGACCTCTGTGGGCGAGGCGCGACTCGAGCAGACGGCATACGGCCTGACCGCGGCGACCGAGGGCTGGTTCGTGGTCAATGTCCGCGAGGCCGCGTGGATGACAAACGAGTATTTCGGCGAGGCCTGCGTGTTCGAGGGCGACGCCGTGGCGTTCCCGCAGGTCGGCTACACGATCCACGTGCTGGCGCCCGGACAGCCCAACGGGCTGTACCACCGCGAACGGGATCAGGAGGACTTCCTTGTCCTGGCCGGGGAGTGCATCGCGATCGTCGAAGGGGAAGAGCGACGGATGCGGACCTGGGACTTCCTGCATTGCCCGCCCGGAACCGAGCACATCTTCGTCGGCGCCGGCGACGGACCATGCGTGATCTTCATGGCGGGTGCACGCGAGCACCGGGGCACCGCCGTTTACACACGATCAGAGGTCGCGCTCCGCCACGGAGCGAGCGTGGAGTCGGAGACCGCGCCCTCGGACCGACCGTACACGCCGTTTCCCAAATGGCGGCCCGGGCCGCCGGCCAGCTTCGACGGCCTCCCGTTCGGTTAGGGGACACTTGGGGCCATGGCCACCGACGCTCCTTCTTTCTCAAGTAGCCTGCTGCGCCCTCTGGCTGAAGACCTGCACGAGCGGCGCGAGCGGATCAAGCTCGGCGGGGGTCCCGAGAAGATCGCCGCCCAGCACGCCGCCGAGAAGCTCACCGCCCGCGAGCGGGTCGCGCTGCTGATCGACGAGGGCACGTTCGTCGAGCTCGGCATCCAAGGCCGCCCGCACTCCTCGCAGCGCGCGATGGATGGTCGCGATGCGCCCGCCGACGGGGTCATCACCGGATACGGCAAGGTCGATGGGCGGCTCGCCGCGGTGGCGGCCTACGACTTCACGGTGATGGCCGGCTCGATGGGCATGACCGGAGAGCTGAAGGTCGCGCGGCTGCGCGAGCTCGCCTTGACCAAGCGGATCCCGATGATCTGGCTCCTCGATTCGGCCGGCGCCCGCATTCAGGAGGCGGTCGGCTCGCTGTTCGCCGGGACCGGGCAACTGTTCCGCGAGGAGGTCGTCAACTCCGGGGTGATCCCGCAGGTCGCGGCGCTGATGGGGCCGTGCGCGGCCGGCACCGCCTACATCCCCGGGCTGGCCGACTTCGTGCCGATGGTGCGCGGCCGCGGGTCGATGGCGCTCGCCGGCCCGCATCTCGTGCGCGCCGCGGTCGGCGAGAACGTCACCCAAGAGGAGCTCGGCGGCTCGCGGGTGCACTGCCGCAAGTCGGGGGTCGGCGACCTGGAGGTCGAATCGGACCCGGCGTGCATCGAGTCGATCAAGCAGTACCTGAGCTACTTCCCGCAGCACTGCGAGGAGCCCCCGCCCGTGGTTCAGACCCAGGACCCCGTTGATCGGGGCGACGACGAGCTGCTCGACGTCCTGCCCGAGTCCAACCGCAAGCCCTACGACATGTACGAGGTGATCCGCCGGGTCGTCGACGACGGCGTCTACTTCGATCTGAAGCCCCAGTGGGCCAAGACGATCATTACCTGCCTGGCCCGGTTCGGGGGCCGCCCGGCCGGGATCGTCGCCAACCAGCCCCGCCAGCTGGGCGGGATCCTCGACAACGACTCAGCCGACAAGGCGGCCCGGTTCATCAACCTGTGCAACGCCTACGGCCTGCCGCTCGTCTACCTGATGGACGTGCCCGGGTTCATGGTCGGGACCAAGGTCGAGGAGGCCGGGATCATCCGCCACGGCGCGAAGATGCTGTACGCGACCGCGAACGCCACGGTGCCGAAGATCACCGTCGTGTTGCGCAAGGCCTACGGCGCCGGTTACTACGTGATGTGCGGCCGGGCGTACGAGCCCGATCTGATCGTCGCGTGGCCCTCGGCCGAGATCAGCGTGATGGGCGCCGAGGGCGCGGTCGAGATCATCTTCCGCAAGCAGGTCCAGGAGGCCGAGGACCCGGCGGCCAAGAAGCGGGAGCTGATCGAGAACTTCCGGGAGATCATCGACGTCTACATCGCCGCGGGCAACGACATGATCGACGACGTGATCGACCCGCGGGAGACCCGTGTGACGATCTGCCGGGCGCTCGAGATGGCCGCCGGCAAGCGGGTCGAGCGGCCGTTCAAGCGAAACGGCGTGGTGCCCGTGTGAGCCTCGACGATCCGGTCGTCATCACGTGTGCGATCAGCGGCGCGATCGCCAATCGCTCGCAGTGCCCCGCGATTCCCTACACACCGGAGGAGTACGCGGCCGAGGCGAGGCGAATCATCGAGGAGGGCGGGGTGCAGATCCACATCCACGCCCGGCGACTGGACGGGACGCCGTCATATGAGGTCGAGGACTTCGTCGCGATCCGCGACGCGATCCGGGCCGAGGTCGGCGACGGCGTCATCGTGAACTTTTCGACCGGGACTGTCGGCGTGCCGGTGGCGAAACGGATCGCATATCTCGAGGCGGGGCGTCCCGAGGTTGCGGCTTTGAATATGGGCTCGATGAACTACGCCAAGTACTCGCGCAGCCGCAAGGACTTCGTGTTCAAGTTCGTGTTCGCGAACCCGTTCGACGAGATCATCGAGTTGCTCGAGGCGATGCGGCGACTCGAGATCAAGCCAGAGCACGAGTGCTTCGATCTGGGCCATGTGGGCTCGCTGGCGCCGCTCGTCGATATGGGGCTCCTGGAGGCGCCGCTGCACGCCGACTTCGTCATGGGCGTGGTGGGTGGCGTGCCCGCCAGCGCCCGCAATGTGGCCGCCATGGCGGACAACATGCCGGCGGGCAAGCACCACTGGGGAGTGATCGGGATCGGGCGTGACCAGTGGATGCTGGTGGCGGCCACGCTGACGTTGGGAGGCTCGATCCGCGTGGGGTTGGAGGACAACTTTTATCTCCCGGACGGCGAGATGGCGCGATCCAACGGGGAGCTGATCGCCGCAGCACGGCGGCTGACAGAAGAGCTAGGTCGCCGGCCCGCCACCGTGGACGAGGCGCGCGCGCTGCTCGGGATCGGAACTCATGAGCCTGCCGCTTGAGGGCCTGAAGGTTCTCGACCTGACGCGGCTGCTCCCGGGCGGATTCTGTTCGCTGCTGCTGGCCGACTTCGGCGCCGACGTGATCAAGGTCGAGGACACCGGACTCGGCGACTACATCCGCTGGGCGCCTCCGTACTACGAGGGCGCGGAGGCCAGCGCGCGCAGTGCTCTGTTCTTGTCGCTCAACCGGGGCAAGCGCTCGATCCGGATCGACCTGAAAACGAGCGAGGGCAAGGCAGTGCTGCTCCGGCTGGCGCGTGGCGCCGATGTGCTGCTCGAATCGTTCCGGCCGGGGGTGCTCGACCGCCTCGGCGTCGGATACGAGCGCCTGCGCGAGGAGAACCCGGGACTGGTCTACTGCGCGATCACCGGCTACGGCCAGGATGGTCCCGGCCGTGAGCGCTCTGGGCATGACCTCAACTACCTGGGCCTGAACGGCATCCTCGGCCTGAGCGGTGAGGCCGATGGTCCGCCGGTCTCCTCCGCGGCCCAGATCGCCGACCTCGGGGGCGGCGCGCTGATGGCGGCGGTCGGGATCCTGACCGCGCTCCGTGAACGTGAGCGCTCCGGACAGGGGCAAATTGTCGACTGCTCGATGTTCGACGGCTCGCTCTCGTTCCTGGCCATGCTCGCCGGCGAGTTCCTGGCCGGCGGCCCGACGCCGCGCCGGGGCGAGCTCCGACTGGCCGGCGGGATCGTGTGCTACCGGCCGTATGCCTGCGCCGACGGCTACGTCACGCTGGCGGCGCTCGAGCCCAAGTTCTGGAGCACGTTCTGCGCCGGGGTCGGGCGCGAGGATCTGGCCGAGCACGCGTTCGACCCGCCGGGCTCGGACACCCATCGCGTGCTGTGCAAGATCTTCGCGGCGCGCACCCGCGAGGAGTGGCGGGCCTTTGCGGCCGAGCACGACTGTTGCCTGGAGCCGGTGATGGACCTGGGCGAGGCGCTGGACTCCGAACTCGTGGCGGCGCGGGAGATGGTGGTCGGGGTCGAGCAGCCGGGCGCCGAGGAGACGGTCCGCCTGCTGGGCGTCCCGGTCAAGCTGAGCCGGACGCCGGGGGACCCAGGGCGGGCGCCGGGTCCAGGGCTCGGTGAACACACGGCTGTGGTGCTGGCCGAGGCCGGGTTCAGCGACGCGGAGATCGAGGCGCTGCACGCGTCCGGGGCCGTAGCGGGGCTGGCCGGCGCCGGCGAGGCCTCGTTCATGGCATGAGATATCCAGACTCGTGGCACGAGGTGTGGCGACTCTTGGCATGAGGCGTGGACGGGCGGGGTAGACTCGGCTGACTGACTGGTCAATCGACCGGAAACCCCGCCACTCATCCCCACCCAGCCCGAAGTGCGCGCCGGCGCCGTTCAGCTTAACTCCACCCAGGACACCGACCGCAATCTCGAGACCGCCAATCGGCTCGTCCGGGAAGCGGCCGCGATGGGCGCCGATCTCGTCGTCCTGCCCGAGAAATGGACCGTGCTCGGCACCCCTGAGCAGATGACTGACGGCGCGGAGGCCCTCGACGGGCGATTCATCAGCTGGGCGCGCTCGACCGCGAGCGAGCTCGGAATCGATCTCGTGGCGGGATCGATGGTCGAGCGAGTTGAAGGCCAGGAGAAGACGGCCAATACGAGTGTGCACGTCGGGCCCGACGGCGAGCTGCGCGCGGTGTACCGCAAGATGCACATGTTCGACGTCGAGGTCGACGGCGACGTCTACGCCGAGTCCGCCACCGAACAGGCCGGCGACGAGGTCGTTGTCTCCGAGCTGGACGGTGGTGTTCGGCTCGGCATGACGATCTGCTACGACGTCCGCTTCCCCGAGCTGTATCGGATCCTCGCCACGCGCGGGGCGGAGGTGATCACGGTCCCGGCCGCGTTCACGCTTGCCACCACGCGCGATCACTGGGAGGTGCTGCTGCGGGCGCGGGCGATCGAAAACCAGTGCTTCGTGATCGCGCCCAACCAGATCGGGTCCCATCCGCCGGGTCCACGCTGCGGCGGCCGCTCGATGATCATCGATCCCTGGGGGCTCGTGCTCGCCCAGGCGCCCGACACCGAGACCGCGATCGTGGCCGACATCGACTTCGACGTGCTACAGAGGGTCCGGCGCCGGATCCCGGCGCTCACCCACCGCCGGCCCGAAGCCTACGGCTGGAAAATCTGATGGCTGCCTCGGGAACCGCCGCCGCCGACAAGCGCCGGGTGATCCTGGACGCCGCCATGCGGGTTTTCGCCCGCCAGGGCTTCCACACCTGCCGAGTGTCGGACATCGCCGATGAGGCCGGCGTCGCCTACGGGCTCGTCTACCACTACTTCTCCTCTAAGGACGAGATCCTCGACACCCTGTTCCTCGAGCGCTGGAACGTCATGCTTGGAGCGATCGCCGAGGCCGATCGCACCGAGCGCTCGCCGCGGGAGAAGCTGGCGGCGATCGCCGGGTTCATCGTCGAGTCCTATCGCCACGAGCCCGAGCTCATGAAGGTGATCGTGGTCGAGGTGACCCGTGCGGCGAACACGTTCGGCCGCACCCACCTGGCCAAGATCCGCGAGGCCTACGAGCAGATCGCCGGGATCGTGGCGCGGGCTCAGGCCGATGGGCTCTTCCGGCCCGAGATCACGCCGGAGTTTGGGGCGCTTGCCTTCTACGGCTCGATCGAGCAGGTCCTGACCCGGTGGATCTTCGACCGCGACGCCGTCGACGAGGAAGAGCTCGAGGGGGCCAAGACGATGATCGTCGAGACGATCTGCCGCGGGCTGGAGCGGGGCTAGATTCCGCCCATCCAGGCGGTGATTCCCGGGACGCGAGCCGCCGGCCCAGCGGTCCCGGGCGGGCGTCGCCCCGTCGTTTGATTGAATCCCCTCGATGACTGAGAGTCCCCTGCTCAAGCGACTGCTCTGGTCGGGCTTGCTCGCCGGAACAGGCGCATTGGCGACGCTCGCGTCGACGCGTGTCGCCGCCATGATCTGGATGCGCGTGTTCGGCGAAGAGCCGCCCGAGTGACCCCAGAACCCGATTCACCCGAGTCCACCGAGACCCCGGCCCCGCAGCCGTTGGGTTCCGATTCCCACCCGCCCGACCCCGGCTCCACCGTGGGAGGGCCCCCGCCGTCCGCCCCCGCCGCCGGTACCGCTTCGCTCCAGCAGCGGGTGGCCGAAATCGCCAACGAACGGCCCGAGGCGGCGGCCGGAGCTGCCTTCGCCGGCGGCCTACTGTTCGCCCTGATCCTTAAGCGCCTTGCCCGCTGATAACGGCAGACCCGACAACCTCGTCCAGACCGTAACCGACATCTCGGACCGGATGACGAATCTGGTCCGGGACGAGATCGAGCTGGCCAAGACCGAGGTGACCCTGAAGGCGATGAGCCTGCTCAGGGGCACGGTGGCGGTCGCCGCCGGCGCCGTGTTCGGGGTGTTTGCCGTGCTGTTCCTCCTGGTCACGATTGCGTGGGCGCTCGATGCCATCTTCATCGAGGGCGCAGGCGACATCTGGCTGGGGTTCCTGATCGTGTTTGGCGTGCTGGCGATCCTCACCGTGGCCGCGTTCACGTTCGCGTGGCGCAAGTTCAAGGTCGGCGCGCCGGCTCCGACGATGGCCATCGACGAGGCCAAGCTAATCCGCGAGACCGTGGCTACCAAGAGCGACGTGCTTCCCTGATGGCGACCCGTAGCCCGGACGAGATCCGCGCCTCGATCGAGCAGAACCGCGAGCAGCTCGGCAGCTCGCTGGAAAAGCTGCGCGTCGAGGTAGCTCAGCTCACCGACTGGCGCGCCCAGATCCGCACTCATCAGCGCGAGGTGCTGATCGGCGCCGGGGTTGCCGGGTTTGTCCTCGGCGGCGGGATCGCGGCCATCGGGGCGCTTGCCTTCGGGGGGCGGCGGCGCCGGCGGGACGGGCGCTGAGCCCGTCGGGCTCTCGCTCGCTCACCAACCCCAACCGCCGCCCTTCCCGACCACCTACGCCAACCGCCAGCTTCACCCTCTAGTTTCACGGTACGACCAGACGAGGACTAGAGAGATGCCCAGTACGCTCGTGACCGGCGCCACCGGTTTCCTCGGATCGCATGTGACGGGGCTGCTGGTGCGGCGCGGCGACGAGGTCCGGGCGCTGGTCCGGCCGAATTCGGATATGTCCGGGCTCGCCGGCCTCGAGGTCGCCACCGCTCGAGGTAACGTCCTCGACCGGCAGGCGGTCAGACGCGCGCTGCGTGGGGTCGAGCGGGTGTTCCACGCCGCCGGCACCACGAACCTGAGGCTCTCCCGGGAGCAGGCGTTCGCGCTGAACGTCGAGGGGACGCGGATCGTGCTGGAGGAGGCGCTCCGCGCCGGGGTCGAGCGCGTCGTCTACACCTCGTCGGTGGCGGCCGTGGGCCCGGCGCGCCGGGGAGCCGTGGCGACCGAGTCAAGCGCATGGGATGCGGGCCGGTATGGGATCTCCTATGTCGACTCCAAGCACGAGGCGGAGGCGGTGGCGCTGGGGCTGGTGGAGCGCGGGCTGGCGGTGGTGATCGTCAACCCGGCGACCGTGCTCGGACCGGGCGACCGCGGTCGCTCCTCGACCGTGCTCGTGCGCCGCTTCATGCGCCAGCAGATCCCGGCCTATGTGGATGGCACGCTGAACATCGTCGGCGTCCAGGACGTGGCCCGAGGGCATCTGCTGGCCGACGAGCGCGGCGTGCCCGGTCAGCGCTACATCCTTGGCAACCGCAACTTCACGATGGACCGGCTGTTCGCCGACCTGGGCCGGCTGTCCGGGATCGATCCGCCAGCGGTCAAGCTCCCGGCGCGCGTGGCGCTGGCGCTCGCCGAAGGCGGGCAGTGGGTGGCCGGTGGGGTGATGCCCACGCCGCAGGAGGTCCGCATCGTCTCGCTGAACTGGGCGTGCTCGAGCGCCAAGGCCAAGCGCGAGCTGGGGTGGCGCACCTCGCCCCATGAGGACTGCCTGGAGGAAACCATCGCCTGGTACCGCGAGCGCGACGGTGCTCGCCTGTCCCCGCCCGGCGCCCGCCAGCCGGTGGCCCTCCGTCTGGCCGGCACCGTCGTCCGCCGCTCGCCGCTCGGTTGGCTGTAGGTATACATATACATATATAGATATCTGTATAGATATGCCTACTCTCTATCGCTGCACGACGCCGACCAACTGGTTGTGTCCGTGTGGCAAGGTGGCGCGGGCGCTGGCGCGCGAGGGCATCGGGTTCGAGGAGGTGAGGGTGCCGCAGCGCCGTTCCCGCCGGCCCGAGGTCGAGGCGCTGACCGGTCAGCGGCGGGTGCCGGTGCTGGTCATCGATGGTGAGGCGATCTGCGATTCGCGCCGGATCGTCGAGCACCTGGAGTGCCGCCGCGGCTAATTACATGGCTCACGCCGGCGCTCTGGCCAGGTAGCTCTGACCGGAGTGCAGGAGGATCGTCTTGTGCCGGACGAAGTCGTCGACGAGCACGGTGTCGCGGATGACGTGCGTCAGGGTGCCGTCGCAGCGGTCCGAGATCGTCCAAACCGTTCCGCGCACGGTCGCCGAGCTATACCGACCCGTGGTGCGGAACTTGCCGTGGGCGCTGACCTTGAGCAGTTGCAGGGTCCTGGTCGAGAGCTTGGCGATGGTCGCCTCATCGGCGTTCTTCTTGCCCGTGCACAAGCCGTAGCTGGGGGCGCCCTTGAAGGCGCTCTCGACCAGGTTGAGGTTGGTCAGGCCCTTGGTGATGCCGGTGCGAGCCTGAGTGACCTTGAAGATGGCGCCGGCGACGGTGGCGGTCTGGGTCTTGCCGAGCTTGCCGGTGGCGGCGACGATCTCCAGCGAGCCATGCAGGGCGTCGATCTCCGAGCCCGTCGGGATCTGACGCGCCTGGGTGAGGGCGACGAACCCCTGGCCCTTGGCGAGCGCGGCGCCGTCGCCGGCTGTTCCGAGCGACTCACCAGGTGGCGGCTTGACGAGCACCACGCCGGAGATCGGCGAGGCATCCACGGCCTTGCCCAGGACTGGAGGCGCCAGCGTCGCGGGAGGCGGAGC
>Ga0335075_10007818_pt1 | contig 16416 bp, 15 predicted proteins | sample Lox_Sample_24_FD_206723 | JGI IMG/M metagenome (GOLD analysis project Ga0335075, IMG submission 206723) | Soil microbial communities from Loxahatchee National Wildlife Refuge, Florida, United States - Lox_Sample_2.4 | ecosystem: Environmental > Terrestrial > Soil > Wetlands | place: USA... | reverse complement strand
CCGGGTCGGCCGCGGCGGCAGGGCCCACACCGGCGGCAAGCAGTATGCCCGCCAGCGCAGCAAGCAGGGTGGTATGCGGCATAACGGTCCTCCTGGCCTCGAGGCCCAGCGTATCATTTCAGCCCTCCAGGGGCAGGAAGGGACGAAGTGACTCAGCAGCAGGGTGGCCCCGCGGCGCACGGACCGGAATCGCAGCACGCGCACGCCCCCACCGTGCGCTTCGCCGGTCGCGGTCTGGTCGTTCTGACCCTCATCAACCTGCTCAACTACCTCGACCGCTACGTGCCCTCGGCGCTGCTGCCGCAGCTGAAGTCCTCGGGGATCGTGTCGACGGACCTGCAACTCGGGATCCTGGCTCCCGGCTTCCTCATCGTGTACATGCTGGCCGCCCCGGCGTTCGGGTACATCGGGGATCGCCGCTCGCGCACCCGGCCGATTGCCATCGGGGTCGCACTGTGGAGCATCGCGACGCTGGGTTCGGGTCTGGCGCGCAACTACTGGCAGTTGTTCGTCTCGCGTGCCGCCGTCGGCATCGGGGAGGCGGCCTACGCCACCATTTCGCCGGCCCTGCTCGCCGATTATTACCCCGCCGAAAAGCGCAGCCGGGTCTTCGCCATCTTCTACATGGCCATTCCCGTCGGCTCGGCGCTCGGCTACGTGGTGGGAGGCCTGGTGTCCGGCGCCTGGGGCTGGCGCGCCGCCTTTTTCGTCGCGGCGGTACCCGGGCTGCTGCTGGCGCTGTGGGTGCTGCGGGTTCCCGATCCGCCCCGCCGGGAGCGCCAGTCGCACGCCAACCGCGGCGGTGCGCTGGTCGCCCTGCGCGACACGTTCACGCTTTATCTGCAGCTGCTGCGGCAGGCCTCGTACGCACTGACCGTGCTCGGCTACGCCGCCTATACGTTTGCCGTGGGCGGACTCGCCTTCTGGATGCCGACTTTCCTGGAGCGGGTGCGCGGCATGCCGGCCTCGCGCGCGACCACGGGATTCGGCGCCATCGTGGTGGTCACCGGCTTCGTGGGAACCTTCGTCGGCGGCTGGCTGGGCGACTATTGCCGCCGCTACAGCCGCCAGTCGGATCTGTGGGTCTCCGCCATCGCGACGCTGCTGGCGCTGCCGCTGTCGGTGGCCTGCCTGGCGGATGGCTCCCCGTCGGTCCTGTTCCCGACGCTGGTCCTCGCGGAGCTGCTGCTGTTCATGTCGACCGGCCCCATCAACTCGGTGATCGTGGGCATCGTGAACCCCGCCCACCGGGCTTCTGCCGTAGCCCTGAGCGTGCTGGCCATTCATCTGCTGGGCGATGTGGTTTCGCCCCCGCTCATCGGCAGTGTGTCCGACCGTACTTCCCTCGGGGAGGCCGTGATGCTGGTGCCGGCTGCCGTAGGCCTGTGCGGGCTGCTGTGGATCGTGGCGGCGCTGCGCTGCCGCCATGAGAATCTGCAGGCCTGAGACGTCGCTCGCGCCTTGCGCAAGCCTCGCTGGCCAGCATGCGTGGCATGCGGGTAAAGTGACTTCCCCGGTCCCACCAGCTGCCCAAAGTCCCACGCTTGGCATCCAGTCCAGAGTCCGAAAATCTTGCCCTGGCCGCGCCCGTCCGACCGCGGTCCGAGACCCTCAATACCCGCGCTGCCGGCATCGTCGGCCTGGCGGTGATGTGCAGCCGGCTGCTCGGACTGATACGCGAACAGGTCTTCTACGCTATGTTCGGCGGCGGCCTGTACATGGACGCCTTCGTGATCGCATTCCGGATCCCGAACCTGCTGCGCGACCTGTTCGCGGAGGGCGCGCTGTCGACGGCGTTCGTCACGGTCTTCAGCCGCACCATCAGTCGCGACGGCGATGCTGCCGCGTTCCGCCTCGGCAGCAAGGTCACGACACTGGCGCTGCTGACGCTGGGTGCCATCACGCTGTTGGGAATCGTCTTTGCGCCGTGGGTGATTTCGGTGCTCGCGCCGGGATTCGATCCGGCAAAGCAGGCCCTGACCGTGACGCTCGCCCGGATCATGTACCCCTTCATCCTGCTGGTGTCGCTGGCCGCGCTGGTGATGGGCATGCTGAACGCCCGCAACGTGTTCGGCATCCCGGCGATGGCCTCGAGCTTCTTCAACCTCGGCTCGATCTTCTCCGGCGTGCTGCTGGCATGGGTGTTCGATCACCATTTCGGCCCGCGGGCGCTGATGGGGCTGGCACTGGGGACCCTGGTCGGAGGACTGCTGCAGCTGGGTGTGCAGCTGCCGGCACTGCGCCGCGCGGGATTTGTCTTCCGCCCTGATCTGCGATGGCGGGATCCGGGCGTGAGGGATGTCCTGAGACTCATGGGGCCGTCCGTGATTGCCGCGAGTTCGACCCAGATCAATGTCATGGTCAATTCCGTGTTCGCCTCGCAGCTGGGCGATGGACCCACCTCATGGCTGTCCGCCGCCTTCCGCCTGATGCAACTGCCGCTGGGGATTTTCGGGGTGGCGCTCGGAACGGTATCCCTGCCGTTGCTGGCACGGCTGGCGGCGGCCGGCAATCGCGAAGGATTCCGCAGCGAGCTGTCGCGCGGCATCCGCCTGGCGTTCCTGATGACGATACCGGCGGCCGTCGGTCTGATGGTACTCGCCGATCCGATCATGTTCGTGCTGTACCGGCATGGCAGATTCACACCGCACCAGGCCTTCGAGGCGGCAGGCGCGCTGCAGTACTACGCTGGCGGGCTGATCGGGTACGCCTCGCTCAAGGTGCTGGTCAATGCCTTCTATGCCATCGACCGGCGCATGACCCCCATGTTCGTCAGCTTCGGGGCGGTGGGCCTGAATCTGCTGTTCAACTGGCTGTTCACCTGGCACCTCGGGTGGGGGCATCGGGGCCTGGCGTTCTCGACCGCATGCGTCGCCTCGACCAACTTCGTCGTGCTGTACCTGCTCATGCGGCAGGAACTGGGACGCTTCGAATCCGGTGCACTGCTGTCGCTGACGGCGCGCACCGTGTTCGCATCGGCGGTGATGGCCGCGGTGTGCCTGGCCAGCAGCCACTGGCTGCTGCCCGACTGGGCCGAGCGGGGATTCTGGGTGCGCCTGGCGTGGCTGCTGGCGACCATCATCGTCGGAGTCGCAGCGTTTGCGGCAAGCGCCACGGCGCTGAGGGTCTCGGAACTGACGGCGATCACCGGTGCGTTCCGCCGCCGCCTGCAGCGGGCCATGGGCTGAAGCACTACGCGGGGATCTCGCGCTCAGCAGCCGGACCGGATGTTCACTGGTAGTGCGAGTAGTCCGGCATCTTCCAGCCGCCGCCCAGGTCGGTCACGAGCGTTACGGCGGTGGTCTGCTGTGAGACCTTCATCTGCGCCAGCTGCAGACGCGCCGACAGCGCCGCGGTCTGCGCAACCACGACCGTCGTGAAGTCCACCGTGCCGGCCTTGTACTCGTTGAGCGTGAGTCTTTCGGTCTGGTCCAGCGCATCGGAATTCTTCTGGCGCAGATCGAATTCCTTGCCGTAGATGTCCGAGGATGCCAGGTCGTTTTCCACGTCCTGGAACGCCGTGAGGATGGTCTGACGGTACGACGCCACCGCCTGGTCATAGGCGCGGCGGGCCTGATCGACCTGGGCCCGGCGGCCGCCGAAATCCAGCAGCGTCTGGGACAGCGATCCGCCAAAGGATTTGGTCACGCCGGAGCTGTGGAAGAGGGTGCTCGCGGCGGTCGACAGGAATCCATAGGAACCCGTGAGCGTGATCGCCGGGAAGTAGTTGGCCTCCTGCACCCCGATGGTGGCATTGGCCGCGGCCATCTGGCGCTCGACCGCGGCGATGTCAGGGCGACGCTGCAGCAGTTCCGAAGGCAGCCCGGCCGGAATTTCGGGAACCGGAATGTCCCAGGTATCCCGTGCGGCGATGGTGAATCCCGAGGCCTGCTTGCCCACCAGGGCCGCGATCGCATTCTCGAGCTGCGCGCGCTGCAGGAGTTCGGACTGCTCCTGGTCCTGCGCCGAATACAGCTGCGATTGGGCCTGCAGCACGTCGGTGCGCGCCGAGACGCCGGCCTTGTATTTGTTCTGGGTGATGGTGAGGGTGCGGTTGTACGCCACCTCGGTGTCGGACAGCAGTTTGCGCTGGGCATCCGCACCGCGCAGCTGCAGGTAGGCGATGGCGAGCTGGCTCTTGGCCGAGAGTTCCGCGTTGGCCAGATCCGCGGCGCTCGCCTGGGCACTGTCGCGGGCATTCTCGAGCGTGCGGCGCAGTTTGCCCCACACGTCCAGTTCCCAATCGCTGCTGGCGGCGAGCTGGTAGGTGGTCGACTTGTTGCTGCCGGTGATCACGCCGCTGGTGCCGGAGGCGCCCGGGACGACATAGCCCGGGGCGCCCGAAATGGACCGCGTCACGCCGCCGGAGAGGTCGATCGAGGGCAGCAGGTTCGAACGGTCCTGCCGGACCACGGCCCGTGCCTGCATGTAGGCCGCGGAGGCCTCGGCAATGTTCTGGTTCGACACCTTGACCTGCTGCTCCAGATCATTGAGCACCGGATCGTTGAACAGCGTCCACCAGTCGTCCGGGAGTGCCGGAGTGCTCGAGACCGGATTCTTGTAATGATCCGACACCGCGGTGGCGGGGCGCTTGTAGTTGGGCCCGATCGCGCAGCCTGCCAGGAGCGTGGCAATGGCCACGGCCACCAGGGAGCGGGCAGTACAGGCAGTTCGCGGCATCCAGTCGTCCTCTCTTCTTTATACGTCGGTGAACGACCCGCGGAGGCCGCACGCCAGCCTCCGGTATCCACCGGCATAGGAGCATAACGCAAGGATAGGCTTGGGCGTGGGCGGCGGTCGATGGCTTTGGTATGAACGGCCTGCCCGGCGGCATGGGTGGCCCGCCCGGGATCAGACGATGCACACCCCGGTTATCACGATCCCCCCTTCACGCAGATAGCGCCCGGTCCACGGTCCCGGAGTCCGCCCGCACAGCATGAGGGTCCGGGTCGGCCGCACCGTGAATGACCCGGCTTCGATGCTGATCGAGATGTCGGTAAAGCCCAGCCACTGTCCGGTGAGGAAGTGTTGGCATTTGTAAAAGGCCTCCTTGGCGCTGAACATCAAAGTCGCGGTGGCCACGGCCGATTCAGGATCCAATGATTGCAGTATGGCCTGCTCCTCGGGCACGCAGATGCGACGCCACAGATGCGGTTTGACCGAATCGGCGACTTCGGCGTCGAGCCCCAGCGAGCGGATATCGGTCGTGGCCGCCACCACCGCTGCGCAGAAGCCATCGGTGTGCGTGATGCTGCCCGTGATGCCCACCGGCCACACCGGCGCGCGATCGGTGCCGACGGCAAGGGCCCGGTCTTCGTACCCCAATTGCGCCAGAGCGGCCCGCGCGCAGGCGCGGCCGGCGGCGAATTCCTGAATGCGTTTGGGTGCGGCGCGCTCCACGAACGGCCGTTCCTCGGGCAGCAGCACCGTTACCGGCAACTGTTCGCTGGTTTGACGGGCGACGGCACCGGCGGCAAACAAACCCGCGATCCGTGGTGCCGCGTTCACGCTTTCAGATTTCATCTGATTGAATTCGATGCGCCGTTTGTGAAACAGTCCGCGCCGATGCGCGTTCACTCGCGTGCATTATTGAATGGATCGAGCAATATTTGAGAGCGCGCGGTTGCTGATTTTTGAAAGTCGCAATTGACAAAATGTTTTTTGCGAAATGCGCTGCAATGATTGAACCAAATAGACGGATGTGATTCAAATTCAATCGGGCCTGGAGTAAGATCCGCTTCGAAAAATTCTGTGACGTTACTGGAGCCAGCAATGCCGCGTATCACGCGCCGTAAACGTATCCTCTGGACTGCGGATGAACTGAAGACCCTGAAGAAACTCGCCGGCAAGGAGGGCGTCCGCAAGATCGCCCGACAACTGAAGCGCAGTGAAGCAGCCGTGCGCTTCAAGGCCTGGCAGAAGCGTATCAAACTCGCCGTCAGAAAGGCCGTCCGGTAGGCATGCCGTTACCGGCCAACAGCATCGGCCAACAGATTACGGACGGCCGCCACTAGCGGCGGCCGCGCAGCCCACCTGATCGAGTGATGTCTGCGGCCCCCGGCACAGCCGCGGGTCGCAGTCTCTTTGCCAGATCATCCCGCGCCTGAGCCTCGGTGCGATCCTGCCCCAGGGGCTGGACGGTGAGCACATTGCCCTCGATGAGCAACGGCGCCGGCGGGCCCTTGACGAGGGAGCGGGCAGTAAGGGCGTTGCCGGGCAACGCGGCGTGGGCGCGCAGTTCCTTCGGCGCCACGAGTTCGTAGCTGATCGCAACGAGCGAGCGCACTTCGTCCCAGTCGATTTCACCCTTGTCGAGACGGATGCCGAACCATCCCCGGCGTCCGAGATACTGCGGCAGATAGAACCGGTCCGGATCGCGCTTGACGTGCTCGACGTGCTGGCCGAGCCGGGACTTGAAGCAGGCGGCGGTAATGCCGTCGTCGCCGTGATTCTTGAGGAAGTAGGCGAAGATCTTGCCACGCACCCGGAAATCGGCGTGGGCACCGCAGTTGGTGCGCTCGGTCTCAGGCAACGCCAGGCAGACGGCGCTCAGCAGCCGCAGTCGGCGGTCTTCCCGGGTACGGGTTGCCATGCTTGGAGCCTACCATGGGCCATGGATCAATGGCTCAGGCGTCCGAGGCGTGGACACGGGCGACCTGTCACAGAAAATTCATCTATGGGGATCCGTTCACGTCGGTTGGGTCACGGTTCGCCCCGCTTCCGAGGCCATAGGCTTGAGCACGTTTCTTGCCGGACAGCGGATGGAAGATGGCCAGTGAGCTCGAGGCCCTGCTCGTGGACGGACGCCTGCAGGCGCTGTTTCAACCGATCGTCGATGGGGTCACGCGACGGCCCATCGGCTTCGAAGCCCTGGCGCGCGGGCCGGTAGGCTCCGCTCTGCACCTGCCCGATGCCCTGTTCGCGGCGGCCCATCGCACCGGTCTGTGCCTGGATCTGGAACAGGCCTGCATTACGGCGGCGCTGCGCGACTTCGCCGCCCTGCAGATCGAGGGCAGGTTGTTCCTGAACGTACTGCCCCAGACATTATTGAACTGGCGCGAGTTTGCAGGCTGGCTGCAGCAACGGCTCAGCATCCTGGAACTCGATCCGCACAATCTGGTGGTGGAAATCACCGAACATGGGTTGACCGACGATCAGCTGCAGCTGATCGAAGCGGTGGCCCCCTTGCGCGCGCTGGGCTGCGACATCGCGCTCGATGATCTGGGCGCCGGCGCCTCGGGCCTGAAGACCTGGTCGGCGGTGCGTCCGGACTATGTCAAAGTCGATCGCTATTTCGTATCCGGCATCGAGCACGATCCGGTGCGAGCCGAGATCCTGCGATCCGTGGTCGACATGGCGCGCGCAATCGGATGCCGTGTCGTCGCCGAAGGCGTCGAGAATGCCGAGCAGTGCGCGGTGGCGCTGGAACTGGGTGTGGATCACGTGCAGGGTTACCTCCTCGGCAGGCCGCAAGCCGTACCGCGACTGGACATGGCCGGCCTCGCGGCGCTCGACGGCGTCGTGTGCGCGGTCTCGGGCGACTGCGCGGAACACCTGGCGACGCCGGTCCCGGACGTCGCGGACCACACGCCCGTCGGGCAGGTGGTCGAATTGTTCCGCATGCACCCGGACTGCGCGGCGCTTGCGGTGACCACCGCGGGGCAGCCCATCGGCGTCGTGCGCCGTGATGAACTCCTGATCCTGCTCAGCAAGCCATTGCATCCGGAGATCTACAACCGCAAACCGGTCTCGGCGGTCATGGATGCCAACGCCGTGCAGATCGATGCGCGGGCACGGCTGGATCAGGTCAGCCGCCTGGTGACCGGTCAGTCGGCCGCGGGGCGGCGCGATGATTTCATCATCATCCGCCACGGTTCGTACCTGGGGATGGGGCGCATGATCGACCTGCTGCGTCAGATCACGGCACAGCAGATCCAGGCCGCCCGGCATTCCAATCCGCTGACCGGGCTGCCGGGCAACCGCGAGATCGAGTCGCACCTGGGACAGTGGCTCGCGCGGCGCCGGCCGTTCGTGGCCTGCCACCTCGATCTGGATCACTTCAAGGTCTTCAACGATACCTATGGCTACGCCCGCGGCGACCAGGTCCTGATGCACGTGGCCGGGATCCTGACGCGCACCGTGCGGCAGCGGGTCGACTTCGTCGGTCATGTCGGCGGGGATGACTTCGTGTTCCTGCTGCGCAGCCAGGACTGGTTACTGCGACTGATGAGTGCGCTCGAGGATCTGGCCGCGTCGCTCGGGAGTTTCTACGACAGCGAGCATCGCGATGCCGGCCGCATCCGCGGCCGTGACCGGGATGGGGAAGAGCGCGATTTCGCGTTGCTGTCCGTCTCCGTCGCGGTCGTCGAGATCGGCGGAGGCGCATTGACCGCGGAACTGGTCGCCGAACGGCTGCGGCGTGCGAAGAAGGCCGCCAAGGCGCAGAGCGGCTATTCGTGCGTGGTCGCGAGTGCCGATGGCCGGATGGTGGACCTGCCCGGCTGGGACCCAAGGCGCCTGCAGGGTCCGGCTCGTGGGGCCTCGAGCGCCGACTCCGCGCGGATCCGGATTCTGGCCTCAGGCTGAGGAGGGCTTCGGCGGGGATGCGGGCGCCGCCGTCTCGGCAGCGGCCGGCGCACCCGGGGTCGACACTACCGCGGCGGGGGGCGGGGCGGGACGCCGCACGCGCACCGCGGGTGCAGGCTTGCGCACGGACTTCGCTGCCAGCAGCGCCTGCTTCTTGCGAGCCGGTGCCTTGCCCGGGGCCGCCCTCAGCGGGGTCCGTTTCTTCGCCGCCGTGCCGGTGGGCCGGACGCTGCGCCTGCGGACCGCCTTCTTGGCGCGGCGCGTGCTGCCGGCATTCTTCACCGCCGGCCTGCGGGAGGGCCGGGCGGCTTTTGTTGCCTTGGCAACTGCAGCCACCCCCTTCGCGGCTTTCCCCGACCGAGTCCGGCGGGCGTGCTTCCAGGCCTTGCGGGCCGCACTGGCGCGCTTGCGGGCACGCCGCACTTCGCGTTTGGCTTCCTTGAAACGCTTGCGCGCGCGCTTCAATTCCTCTTTCGCCAGGCGGACGCTTTGTTTGGCGACATCCACTCGTAACCGCGCCCGCGCTACAGTAGCGGCCAGTTCGGCGTTGGCCTCGGGCGGCTTGCGGTCGGTGTCTGCGGGGGATTGCTTCATAGTCCCTTCTTGATGTAGGGCCGGCGCAGCTGAAGTCTCTCGCGACGCTACGCCCAAGGCAATACAGCCGGCGCAGGTTTCGTCAAGAGTTCATAAAGGGTTGACGGGCCTGAGGGGGGTCGCGTAGGGATCCTCCTACCCACTTATCCACAGAATCTGTGCATAAGTAGGTACAAATGCCCACTTGAAAATTTCGGAGAACCGTAGTCTGCAGTGTTTGCGTTAAGGTGCGCAAAAACTGAACACAGGCTTCGGTTTCCGCATCCTCGCGGTTCATCGCCCCAGCGCACGGTTGAGCAGCACCGCCAGTCGACGACCGGCCAGCGCGATGCGCGCTCGCGCAATGCGCCGCGCCTGCGCGCTGTACGCCGGTGTCAGAGCATAGGGACCTTCGCCCTCGCCGATGGGCGAGGCGTACGCGATCCGGCGCGCGAGTTCGGCGCTTTCCGTCACCCAGTCCGCGATCCGCGTGTCAGTTACGCCGGAGGCCGGCGGCGCGGGCAGCCGTCGCGCCAGATCCAGGGCCTGCTGCGGTGTGCCATGTCCCGGGACCTGGTCCCAGAATGCATGCAGTTCGCGTCGACAGGGTGGATTGCATAACCGGATCCGATTGCCGCCGAGGTCGCCCGCGGGCAACGCCTGCGTGAAGCGCGACACTGCATGCAATGGCTGGTGGATATCTCCGACCAGGTGCAGCAGCCACACCAGATCATAGGAGCGCTGGGCGGCGGAACGGCCGGCCCCGGCCAGCTGGCGGCGGAACTCGGTGATCTGGGTTGCGGCATTCGGCACCGGCACGGCTGGCAGCGGCGTCTGGTCCGGTGAGAAGGGGACATCGACGTAGTGCCAATAGCGGTGCTCGCGGCGGTCGCCGTACCCCGCATTCGGCTGCGGCCCGGCGCCGTCCGGCCGCTCACCGTCATTGATATAGCCCGCCTCGTGCTTGATGGCATCCGCCCAGGTCGCGGCGCGCAGGAAGGCGATCATGGGTTGCTGCGCCGGCGGCACGCGCGCAACCCAGCGGCCGTAATCCGGATTGAGCTTCAGCAAATCACCGGCCCGGGTGCGGGTCCGGGGGGTCAGGTGCTGCCAGGCGACGGCCGCCAGGACCATGTGGCCGAAGTGATCCCAGGCATGGGCGAGGGGCGACCAGCACGGTCCCAGGCACAGCGCCGCGATCACGCCAAACCGTTTCGCAGCCTGCAGCCGGGACAGCAGTTGCGGGGTCAATTCATGCCCTCTGGCGTGCAAGGATCCCGCACACATTCCAAGTAAAAACGAAGACTTGGCATTCTTACTACGAATTAATAGAGAAGATATTGCAGTGCCAAGGCGCTCGTGTAGGCTCCCAACCCGTGAATTGATGCCGTTGGTTGCCAGCGTACTTATATTCCTCAATGGAGACGTCTCGTGGTTAGCAAACTCGTTCCCGCCCTTGCTCTGATTCTGTTGGCCGGTCCCGTGATGGCTGTGGCTGCCGATGCGCCCGCCTCCACGGCCGCGTCTTCCGATGCGAAGACCACTTCGCATGCCAAGAAGCACCACAGCAAGAAGAAGAAGGCCTCTTCGACCTCTTCTGCTCCGGACGCGAAGTAACGGTTCGGACATCGATACTGATCGATGAGAAGAGGCCCGCTTCGGCGGGCCTCTTCCTTTGTGTTCACCCGCAGCCGATGAGGAATCAACCGGCCGCGGCGTGTCCCTCCTCATCGTCGCTGGGAACCAGCGCGACCAGCCGGCCATCCAGGGGCAGGGCCGACAACTCCAGGTTGAAACCCGACCCTTCGCGGTGCGGGAACGCGACTCCGACCTTGGTCCAGCTTTTGGCTTTCTGACCGGTCGAGCCTTCGAACTCCCGGACGGTAAAGACATTCAAATACGCCGCAGCGGCAGATTTGCTCATGATTGCTCTCTCGTGATCCCGGAAATCCGGGGCACCGTGAGCATGGGCGGCGGGAAAAGATTGCGGCAATGCCGCAATCTGCTGCGTTGATGCAGTTTGAGCGCGCGACTCGAAAAGGCGGGTGCGTGGAAAAGCCGAATCGCGTGTCCCGCATTGCGGGACACGCGATCTGCGTTCAGAGAGTGCCAGGCGCTTCCGGAAGGTGATTCCGGAAACGCGGATCAGTAGCGGCCGGGGCCGCCGCCACCGCCGCCACGACGGGGGCCGCCGCCACCGCCGCCGGGACCACGGCCACCGCCACCGGGCGGGCGATCCTGGGCTTCATTCACGCGTAACGCGCGACCGCCCATTGAATAGCCATTCAGGCTCTGGATGGCCCGGGAAGCGTCGGCATTGCTCATTTCCACGAAGGCAAAGCCACGCGGACGACCCGTCTCACGGTCCATGATCACGTTCACGGACTCGACCGTCCCATGTTGCGCAAACAGAGCACGCACCTGGCTCTCGTCAGCGGAAAAGGGCAGATTTCCAACGTAGATTTTCGTCATATCACCTAACTCACAGCTGAACATCAAGGGCGCGCTGTTTGCGAACCGCGGCGACACAATACACGTGTGACCGGGGTCCGCGCCAGTACGCCCGATTGCAAATTTGATTCCAAACTAAGGTTTTTCCCGATGTGCGGCCGAGGAGTTGACAAGTTCTGGCACCGGGCCGGCCAGTCTCATTCCAATCCCCCGGGATGACCGCGGTATGGGTCGCCGCACTGCGGAGGCGCATGGCCCTCAGGTTTTGAGACTGTCCCAGAGTGCGACCATTTTCTGCCGCGCCTTCTGGTCCGGCACCGGCCCATGGGCGGCGGCCATGTTGTCATCCAGATGGCCGACGGCGGTCGTCCCGGGCACCGTGCAGGTGATCGCGGGGTGCGAGATGACGAACTTCAGGAACAGCTGGCTCCAGGTGCTGATCTGCAGGTCCGCCGCCCAGGCCGGCAGCGGCTTGCCCGCCACCTGGCCGAATACGCTCGCGGCGGCCCGGCGTCCCCCGAAGGGTGAATTGGCGATCACCGCGATGCCCCTCTGGGCGGCCAGCGGCAACACCTCCTGATCGGCCCCCCGGTTGGCCAGGGAATAGTCCACCTGGATGAAGTCCATCGGCAGCCGGCGCATGTAATCCATCATCCTGCCGTGTTCGGCGGGGCTGGAGGTGGTGATGCCGTAATAGCCGATGCGGCCGGCCTTTTTCCACTCCTGCAGCACGGGAACCATGGCCTCGACGCCGATCAGGTTATGCACCTGCATCAGGTCGATGTGCTCGGTGCCCAGCCGGTGCATCGATTCCGCCATCGAGGCCTCACCCGCCGCCGGATCCGGGGTCATGACCTTGGTCGCCAGGAACAGCCGATCACGGTTGTGCAAGCCGGCCACCAGCTCACCGATCACCTGTTCGGCGCGTCCATACAGCGGCGCGGTGTCGACCACCGAGCCGCCCAGGGCCGGCAGCCTGTCGAGGACCGCCTTGCGGGCCGCGAGATCGTCCGCGCCGGTCACGTTGTAATTGTTGGTCCCGATGCCGATGGCCGGTATCTTCTGGCCGGAGGAGGGGATGGTCTTGGTTACGGTGCCGCCCTCGCTCGCCGCGTGCAGCGTGCGGGGCAGGGCAAATCCGGCGCCCAGGGTCAGGGCGGCCAGGAGCGTCTCCCGGCGGTTCAGGCGGGGCGGTAACATCTCGTCACTCCTTGCGGACAGGCATCGGACGCGCAGCCGGATCCTACACCGGGCGCATGACAGTGGCCTGCGCGGACGGGGAGCAGCCGGCTTTCCCGGCTGGCAACGCTCCTGAACTTGCTGGCGCCGCGGCGTTTCGGTCATGCTTTCGCGGATGATCTGCCTACCGCCGCCGGACGCGGCCATCCTCGCCCGGAAGGCCAAAATCCTCTCCGGTCTGCGCGCCATGCTGGATGCCGCCGACGTCATCGACGATGAACTGCTGCTGCGCGCCTATGAAACCGATGCCCTGACCGCCTACCGGCAGCGACCGCTCGCCGTGGTGCTGCCCCACACCACCGCCGAGGTGGCGGCGGTCCTGCGCTACGCCCACCGCGAGGGCCTCAACATCGTCCCGCGCGGCGCGGGTACGTCCTTATCCGGCGGTGCCGTACCAACCGCGGATGCCATCGTGGTCGGCATGGGGCGCTTCAACCGCATCCTGGAAATAGACTACGAGGACCGCTGCGTGGTGGCCCAGAGCGGCGTCACCAACCTCGCCATCAGCCAGGCGGTGGCGGAGCGCAATTTCTTCTACGCCCCGGATCCTTCCAGCCAGATCGCCTGCACCATCGGCGGCAATGTGGCGGAGAATTCCGGCGGCGTGCATTGCCTCAAGTACGGGCTGACGACCCATAATGTGTTGGGCGTGGAACTGGTCACGCCACAGGGGGAGATCCTGCGGCTCGGCGGACGGCACCTGGATGCCGGCCATTACGATCTGCTGGGGCTGATCACCGGCTCGGAGGGCCTGCTCGGCATCGTCACCGAGGTGACGGTCCGCATCCTGCCGAAACCGCAGACGGCACGCGCGGTGCTGATCGGTTTCGCGACCGCCGAAGGGGCCAGTGCCTGCGTCGCGGATGTGATCGCGGCCGGGATCATTCCCGCGGGCCTGGAGATGATGGACGGCCCGGCGATCCGGGCCGCCGAGGATTTCGTGCACGCAGGCTATCCGCTGGACGTGGATGCCGTGCTGATCGTCGAACTGGATGGACCGCGGGCCGAGGTCGAGGAACTCATCGGCCGGGTCACGGGTATCGCCGGACGGCATGGCGCAACCTGCTGCCGGGTATCGGCGGATGAGGCGGAACGGCTGCGGTTCTGGGCGGGCCGCAAGGCGGCATTCCCCGCCGTGGGCCGCATCAGTCCGGACTACCTGTGCATGGACGGCAGCATTCCGCGCCATCGCCTGGCCCCGGTCCTGCGGGCCATCACCGAGCTCTCCCGGCGGCACGGCCTGCGCGTCGCGAACGTGTTTCACGCCGGCGACGGCAACCTTCATCCGTTGATCCTCTATGATGCCAACCGGCCGGGGGAGCTCGAGCGAGCGGAGGCCTTCGGTGCGGACATTCTCAGGCTCTGTGTCGACGCCGGCGGCGTCCTCACCGGCGAGCACGGGGTTGGAATCGAAAAGCGTGATCTGATGACCTACCAGTTCGGGCCTACGGACCTTACGGTCCAGCATCGCATCAAGCACGTTTTCGACCCTCAGGTCCGGTTCAACCCCGGCAAGGTCTTTCCCACCCTCAGCCGCTGCAGCGAGCAGGGCCGGGAGCATGTCCATTCAGCCTCGGTCCGGCACGCCGGGCTGCCGCGTTTCTAGTGGACGGCTTCCGCCCGCACAGTGAGGCCGAGCTGGCGCAGCTGCTGAGCGCGCCGGGGCCGGCCTTCGAACTGCGCGCCGGCGGCACCAAGCGCGGCGTGGGGCGCCCGGTGCGGGCGCCGCTGCTGGATCTGTCGGCCCTGCGCGGCATCGTCGATTACCAGCCCGGCGAGCTGGTGCTGACCGCCAGGCCCGCCACACCGCTTGCGGAAATCGAGACCCTGCTGGAGGCGCAGCAGCAGCGGCTCGCCTTCGAACCGCCGGATGCCGCCGTGCTGGGGAGCGCCGGACAGCAGACCCTGGGGGGAGTGCTGATGGCGAACAGCTCTGGCTCGCGCCGGGTCACCGCGGGCGCCGCCCGCGACCACTTCCTGGGCCTGCGGGCGGTCAATGGTCGCGGCGAGCCGTTCGGCGGCGGGGGGCGGGTGGTCAAGAACGTCACCGGATTCGATCTGCCCAAGGCGCTGGCCGGATCCTGGGGAACGCTGGCCGCACTCACCGAAGTCACGGTCCGGGTGGTGCCGGCCGCCGAAACCGAATCCACGCTGCTGTTCGACGCGGCGAGCGTCGATGCCGCCGTGAACCTGTGTTCGCGGGCGCTCGGCTCGATGTTCGAGGTGTCCTGCGCCGCCTTCCTCCCGGACCGGGGCGTCGCCGTGCGCCTGGAGGGTCTGCGCAGCTCGGTGCAATCGCGCAGCACCGGACTGCTCGCCGCGTTGGGCAGGTCCGCGCAGGCGGTGCTCCAGGCAAAGGACTCATGGCAGTTGTGGCGACGCATCGCGGGTGCCGAAGCGCTGACCGGATGCCGGGTGATCTGGCGGCTCGCGGTGCCCCCCCGGCAGGCCGCGCGCATCCTCGATGACATCGCCCCGGATGTCTTCCAGCTCGACTGGGGCGGCGGCCTGATCTGGCTGGGGAGCGCGCAACTGGACGCGCAGCGCGTCCGCGGTGCCCTGCGTGGCGGTCATGCGACCCTGATCCGGGCCACCGAGGCCGAGCGATCGGCCAATGCCGTGTTCGAACCACAGGCGCCGGCGATCGCCGCACTCGCCGCACGTTTCAAGGCGGCCTTCGATCCCGACGATCGCCTCAATCCCGGACGCATGAGCTGATGCAGACACGGTTCGATGCCGCGCAGCTGACCGATCCGGACACCGCCGAGGCGGAGAAGGTGCTGCGCAAGTGCGTGCATTGCGGATTCTGCACGGCGACCTGCCCGACCTACGTACTGCTGGGCGATGAACTCGACAGCCCCCGCGGCCGCATCTATCTGATCAAGGACATGCTCGAACAGAACCGGCCGGCAACCGCGACGGTGGCGCGGCATCTGGACCGCTGCCTGTCCTGCCTCGCCTGCATGACCACCTGTCCGTCGGGCGTCCACTACCAGCATCTGATCGATCACGCGCGCGTTCACGTGGAAATGACCTACCGGCGGCCGCTGCATGAGCGCTGGGTGCGGACGCTGGTGGCCAAGGTGCTGCCGTATCCATCGCGTCTGCGCGCGGCACTGGCGCTGGCGAGGCGGGTTCCGGGGCCGCTGCGTCGCGCGGCGTGGCTGCCGCCATCGCTGCGCGCGATGCTGCAGCTGGCGAACACGAGCGCCGCGCGCGCTCATACGGTCACGCCGGCGCCGGCGCCGGCGCCGGCACCGGCACCGGCGCTGGCGCTGGCGCTGTCCGTGGTCCCGCGGCCGTCCGCGTCCCGGTCTGCGGTCCCGTTCCGGTCCGCGGTCCCGTTCCGGTCCTGGTCCTGGCCGCCGTTGCCGGCGGGGACGAGGTAGGCGACCAGCCGCTTGTCGCCGGGGGTGTCCTCGCGGGCGGTGACCACGGCCTGGGCTACCCGGGGGTGAGCGGCCAGCACCGCCTCCACCTCACCGGGCTCGATGCGGAACCCGCGGATCTTGACCTGGTCATCGGCCCGGCCCAGGAACTCCAGCTCCCCGCCCGCCGTCCACCGTG